>OLNX01003316.1_pt1 | contig 11025 bp, 9 predicted proteins | sample 1672611 | NCBI WGS metagenome assembly OLNX01 (sample SAMEA3136705, study PRJEB25190) | human gut metagenome
GATTAATAAAAACACACTCTGCATTCATATCTCTTAGAGGAGAGATGGCTTGTGCCGGAAGTTCTTTATATCCATCTTTTGACAAATGATATTTTGTAACACCACCCTCTAACTCCACCTCTATATATGGGTCTGCAGTTGTTGTATATTTATTTACAAGACTCTCTGGATTATTTTTGTCAAAATAAATATCACAAACAATGCGGGCAAATACCAAAGATGACCTGCGTTACTAATTGTAAATAGTTCTTTTATAATAATACCTATCGATTTATTATTATATCCTGGATATTTCAAAAGGATTCTTATAGGTATCATGTAACATGTTCCAACAAAAACAAAAGGAATCAATAACCTAAGAAACTTATTACTCATCAAAGCACTTAACTTACGTTTTTTATATGAATAAAAAAACGAATGGTTTTGAGAATCAGATCTAGACAGAAATCCCGATAATGAGAAGAACAACGGCATCATATAAAAATTAAGCAATTTGCAAATACCAGCTAAAAAAATACTATGATTGGATGACAAATATAAGTCCCATGAGTCGGAGTACAAAATAATACTATGATAGATAATAACGGACAGAATTGCAAATACTCTGACATTCATCAACTTATTTGATTTTTCAATCATATCCGGATACCCCCCTCTAAAAGAATTGTTCTTTCCATTGTTTAATATTATCTTGAGGCATATTAATTCTAGTAGAAAACTCTTTATTAATCATGGTTCTTAAAGATTCTCTAATTTGATGTCTCTCAATTGTCACAAGTCCTGTATCTTCTGATATTTCTCTCGCACGATTATCAATTGACACTACTATTGTCCTATGACCATAAGATAAAGCTCTAATTCCTGCATGTAAGCGAGTACCTACATAATCAATATTTGTATTTTTAAGAATAGCATCAAGAGCTTCCAACGTATTGTCAACAATAATTACTCGTTCCATAACATTTAACTGTTTTATATAATCTAAATCATGCTGACCTTGTATCCATATATATACTTTGTTGTATTCGCTACACAGAATATCGATCATCATTTTATCGATTTCAGGATCAGTATTATAATCTGTAATAGTCGTGATTACATTGTTTCCTTTGTTGCAAGGAATACGAGCACACAATTCCTTTGTTATCCCCCACATAGTAGGACAACCTGTATAAATAACATTATTTATTCCCATCTTTTTCAACATTCTTTCAGAAAACTTATCTCTGACAGAATGAAGATATCTATTTGACAAAATAGAGTGCATCAATTCTTTGCTATATTTGTCAAACTCCTCACTATCTGAAGCAAATCCAACACCCATTAGAACAGTATTAGCAAACGGAGCAACATCTTTCCCCAACTTCCATAAACCATAATACTTCATATGGCCAGATAAGGCATTTGTTCCACAAAGAATTTTATATGAAGCTTTCTGTAATAATTTCTTCTCTAATGAAGTTACCGGTCGATGTGTTGGTATATGCATATAAGAGTTAATATCTCTTATTGTAGAAAGTTGTTTCAAACAATTTTCCATAATTATTTGATCCCCACAGTTATCACTTTCTAATGCCGTATCTAAAATAATCGGATTATCCTTTCCACAATGAGCTTTTTGAGCTTTTTTCAGTCCATGGATATATTCATAATTTTCAAATTTAGTATCAATTTTTTGAAAAACTTTTTTTACTTGACCGAAAACCTCTTTTGAAGATTTTCATTCAGCAACTTTTGTATTATATCATATCGCTTAACTTTTGTCAAGAACTTTTTTCAACTTTTTTTGAAATTTTATTTTCTCAAGTTGTTCGGTTCTGACCGTCAGCAACTTTTATATCTTATCACAGATTTAAGTGCTTGTCAAGAACTTTTTTAAGTTTTTTTGAAAAACTTTTTGAACTTCATTTTTCAGAAGCTCAGTTCTTTTTTTTGTTAGCAACTTTTACATCTTACCATAGATGAAGTTGTTTGTCAAGAACTTTTTTATTTTTCTTAAAAACTTTTTTTAAGTTTTTGTCGTCTTCGTCAGCGACAAGTGATATAATACCATACCATTCCGCTCTTGTCAACAACTTTTTTTATTTTTTTGAAAAAAATTTCAAAAAAATAAAAAATAGGGCTAAACAGCCCCATTTTATACATATATTACTCTATATTTCTCTAAAATCTTTTATATTAAGCTGAACATTTCTATAATCTTTATACTCATTTATCTCCAAAGTATACAAAGCATCAATATTAATTTCAGCATCTCTGCAATTTTCCTTACTATAATTCTTCTTTAATAGTATATCTTCTATTCTATCCCCACCATTAAACATTATAGCCCTGTTGCTGTTTCCTGACTTATCAGCCAATTCCATAGCCACTATAGTCTTATTTTCGCCTAAAAATCTTATATTTCTACAAGTCAAATCCTTTGTTCCAAAAATAGGTTTAGTATTGCTTATGCCAAATGGGTGCATTATATCTAATTCCTCTGCCCCATCTAATGATATAAAATCAAAAGGTAATTGTCCATCTATATAAAACACTTGTTCAAAATCTTCTTTATTCAACGAACAATGTTGATTTATACTACACCTAAATTTTTCTACATTTTCTTCAGGTAATGATAAGCCAGCTGCCAACTTGTGACCACCAAACTTACCTAAATATTCCTTTTCCTTATTTAGTGCCTCAAAAATATTGTACTTATCTATAGAACGACAAGACCCTTTAACCCCTTTTTCCGATTTAGTTAACACTATAGCCGGCTTATTATATCTCTCTTTAAGTCTGCCTGCCACTATACCTGCTATACTCTCGTGCAATTCCTTATCATAGACTACTAAAATTTTATCTTCTATTAAATTGGAATTTTCCACTTCATTTATAATTCTGTCTCTGCTATCTAAAGTAATAGCCTTTCTTTCAGCGTTTAACTCAAACAATTTTAAAGCCAACTCACTTGCCTTAGCCTCATTTTCTTCTATAAATAGCTCTACTGCAATAGACGCATCTTCCAATCTACCACAAGCATTTATACAAGGTCCTAATACAAAGCCATAATGAAACTCATTAATGCTTTCTAAACTGTTTATATCTACAAGGTGTCTTAATCCTGTATTTTCAATGTTATCATTTATAAGTTCAAGACTTCTTTTAGCTATAGCTCTATTTTCGCCTACTAAATCCACAACATCACATACTGTAGCAATACCCGCAAAAATAATCATTTCTTTTTCCAAGGTATATTTCTGTCCCAAATATTCATAAAAAGCTTTCATAACCCTATAACAAAGTCCACCAGCACACATTACTGTAAAATCATAGCCACAATTTTCAATTTTAGCATCTGTAACAGAATCAGCCTCTGGCAATATTTCCTTATCATCTTTTATTACTGGTTCGTGATGGTCATATATTACGACATCTATACCCTTTTCTTTGGCATACTTTATTTCTTCAATAGCTGCAATACCATTATCACAAGTTATTAACAGTTCCATTCCCTTTCCAATAAGCCTTTCAATGGCATTTACATTCAAACCATATCCATCTGTCACTCTATTTGGAATATAATAGAATACATTAGCTCCTAAAGCTTTTAAGGATTTATATAATATTACTGTACTTGTAACCCCATCAACATCATAATCGCCATATATGAATATTTTCTTATTTTCATTAATAGCTTTTTCTATAATCTCAAAAGACCTTTTCACCCCAATAAGCTCTGTAATATCTCCAAAGCTGTAATTTTCCGTATTAAAGTAATCTTTGACCTTTTTAGGCGTATTTAACCCCTTAGCCTGTAAAGCTAGAGCCAACGGCACATTTATGCCCATTTTTCTACACATATTACCTATATCCACCTTACAAGGTCTTATAAACCATTTAGACATAATAAACCTCCATTATCTAAAATTTATAACACTTTACCACCTTACTAATAAATAGATTAATACTGTTGTAAAATATTATAAAAATAAAGGCTGTCGTCAGACAGCCTTTTAATTATTAAAATTGTAAATTACTTCTTAGCCTTTGCTGGCTTAGCATTAGCTGCAGCCTTTTTCTTGCTTGTAGCATTAGAAATAATGTACCAGATATTACCTGAAATAAAGATAGAAGAATAAGTACCACAAATGATACCAATAGCAATAGGTAATACGAATTCTCTAACTGACTGTACACCAAAAATGTAAAGGCATAATACAGTGAAGAAAGTTGTTAATGAAGTAAATAATGAACGAGTCATTGTCTGCTTAACACTTGTATCAACTAATGCACTATAATTATTTCTACCAAGCTTAGTTCTATTTTCTCTAATTCTATCGAAAATAACGATTGTAGCATTAATAGAGTAACCTAAAACTGTAAGGATAGCAGCGATAAATGAATTACTTAAAGGAATTCTTAATACTGCATAACTACCTACTACAATTAAAGCATCGTGGCAAAGTGCAAGAATTGCACTAGCACCCATACTGAAATCCTTGAATCTAATACTTACATAAATAAGCATAAATACACAAGCTACAACAACAGATAAAATAGAAGTTCTAACCATTTCACTACTTATTGTTGCACTAACATCCTGAATAGAGAAGTTTTCTGGCTTTAAGTCATACTTTTCAGAAAGAGCAGTCTGGAGCTTGCTTCTTACTTCTGTTGAAAGTGACTTAGTCTTAATTGTTACGCTATGACCATCGCCAACTTTCTGTACCTGAGGATTGTTTTCGCCTGTAGCTTCCTTAACAATGTTTGTAATGTCATTGTTTTCAAATTCTTTACCAATAGATACTTCTATAGAAGTACCACCACTAAATTCAACATCTGTGCTGAAAGCACCATTGCCCATACCCGCATTAACAATCATTCCAATGATACCAGCTAAAATTAAAACAACGGAAATGGCAATATAAATAACTCTTTTTTCTACTATTCGCATACTATTACCTCCTACTTTCCGCCATACATCTTAGGGTTCTTTAATCCAATTTCCAACAACGCATTAAGAATAATTCTTGTAATAACGAGAGCTGTAAACATAGATAAAACAATACCAAGCATAAGAGTCTGAGCAAAGCCCTTAATAGGACCAGTACCTAACCATAACAATACCGCACAAGTAATAAGTGTAGTGATGTTACCATCAAGGATAGCAGAAAGTGCCTTTGCAAAACCATTCTTGATAGAAGTCTTAATAGACTTACCAAGATTAATTTCTTCCTTAATTCTCTCGAAAATGATTACATTGGCATCAACGGCCATACCTACTGAAAGTACGATACCGGCAACACCAGGAAGTGTAAGAGTAACACCGAAAAGACTCATAATAACCATTATAAGACCAATATAAATTGCAAGAGCTAAATCAGCTGCAAAACCGCAAACTCTGTAAACAATAAGCATAAATAAGAATACAAGAAGGATACCAATAGCACCACCAAATACACTTGTCTGTAATGCTTCAGCACCAAGTCTAGCACCAACTTCATTGTAGTCAACAATATTTAAGCTAAATGGTAAAGAACCAGCTCTAATCTGAGCAGCAAGAGTTTCTGCACTTTCGTTATCAAAGTCGCCAGAAATAATAGCCTTACCATCTGTAATTGCAGAATTAACTGTAGGAGCAGAAAGAAGCATATCGTCCATGTAAATGCTAATTCTCTTGTTAAGGTTAGCCTGAGTTGCATCAGCAAACTTCTTAGTACCTTCTGAATCAAAATCAAGTGTAACTACAACCTGATTATTCTGGAAAGCCTTATCAGCATTCTTAACATTTTCACCATCTACAAGTACATTACCGTTTTCATCTTTGAATGTAAGATGAGCTGCTGTACCAATTTCATTGGCAGTTGCTGCTGCATCTTCAACACCAGGAATTTCAACTCTAATACGGTTTGTATTTTCCTTTGAAACTTCTGCATCATACCAACCCTTGTATGCTACTCTTTCCTGTAACATAGAAACAGCTGCATTCATTTCTTGTTCAGTTGGATTTTCCTTGTCTGCCTGGTATACAATGTATACACCACCCTTTAAGTCAAGACCAAGTTTGATGTTCTTGTAGCTACCATAGCCTGGATTTTTCTGAGCAGTTGTAGTTTCAGTTGCTGCATCAGTACCAGTTTCGCTACCAGCTTCAGTTGTTGCTTCTGCTGAAACAAGGTGGTATTTTACTTTACCATCTTCTGTAGTAACAGGTTCACCATTTTCATTTGTTTCTGGTTCTGCCTGCATTGGAGCAGATGTTGTTGCTTCTGCGGAACTAGAAGATGCTGTAGCCTTCTTGCTACCTACGCCTAAAATAGACACAGCTGCAAGACCAGCAATAACAATAATAGTAATCAGCAGAATTAATAAACTCTTAGATTTCATTTGTGATTTTTCCTCCCTTTTATATATGTTTTCAGGATTATTCCTGAGCTTCAACAGCCTTAATCATAATGGCACACTCAATACGCTTTTTCTGCATTTCACAGCCAATTTCATAAGGAGTGATAAGGTCGCCGTGGCTATTAAATGAATTTGCAACACAGCCACCGCTACAATAAAACTTAGCCCAACACTTCTGGCACTCAGGCTTATTGTAAACATTACATTGTTCAAAATTATGGCGAATATCAGTATTTACAACCCCTGTATCTACTGTACCCATCTTGAACTCTGTTTTACCTACAAACTGATGACAAGGATATAAGTCCCCTGTTGGTGTAACAGCAAGGTATTCAGTACCTGAGCCACAACCTACAAGACGCTTAGTAACGCAAGGGCCACCAGTAAGGTCAATCATAAAGTGGAAGAAATTAAACCATTGACCTTCTTTTCTTCTCTTTATAATATCTACTGCCAAATCTTCATATTCCTTGAAAATCACAGGTAAGTCTTCTTCGCTAATTGCATAAGGTTCAGCTGGGTCAGCAACTACTGGCTCAACAGAAATCTGCTTAAAGCCTAAATCAGCCATATGCATTACATCTTTAGCAAAATCAAGATTGTAATGAGTAAATGTACCTCTTACATAGTAATCTGTCTGATTTCTGGAATCCGCAAGTTTTTGGAATTTAGGAACAATGTTGTCATATGAACCTTGTCCACCTGCTCTAGGACGCATTCTGTCGTTAACTTCCTTACGACCATCAAGACTGAGAACAACATTGTGCATATTCTTATTAATGTAATCCATAATTTCATCATTAAGCAATATACCATTAGTAGTAATTGTAAATCTGAAATTTTTGTTGTGTTCTTTTTCAATAGAACGAGCATATTCAACGATACCCTTTACAACCCCAAAGTTCATAAGAGGTTCTCCACCGAAAAAGTCAACTTCAAGGTTTTTTCTCTTGCCAGAAGCCTTAATTAAAAAGTCAATAGCCTTTTTACCAACTTCCAAGCTCATAAGTTCTCTCTTGCCGTGGTATTCACCCTCCTCGGCAAAGCAATATCTGCACTTGAGATTACAATCGTGAGCAATATGTAAGCAAAGAGCCTTTACAACAGGGTCTCGTCTTTCAATCTTAGGAATAACCTGTGCATAAACATCTTCTGAAAAGAGCATTTTGTCTTTTTCAAGCTGTTCAATTTCGATACAGGCTTCCTTTAATTCCTGTTCAGAATATGAATCACCTAATTTTTCACAAATTTCATCAAAAGAACAATCTTTGTAAAAATCAAGTACATCATAAACTACTTTGTCTACAATATGAACAGCACCACTATTAACATCAAGCACTATGTGTAAGCCGTTCATACTATACTTGTGTATCATAAAAAATCTCCTTTTCGTGCCACAAGGGCAGAATAACACAAATTAAGCTAAGTTTAGGACTTACCCAAACTTAGCTTAAACTTAAAATAAAAAAATAAAATTATCTGTTTTCACAAGCCTGGTTAGCAACTGTACAAGAAGTCTTGCAAGCAGACTGGCAAGAAGTCTGACATTCACCGCAACCACCTGTAACTACAGTGTTCTGAAGTAACTTAGTGTTTAATGTCTTAACATGCTTCATTTCTATATCCTCCTTCGCATAAATAACTGTTTGAATTATATCACACATATTGGAATATTGCAAGTAGTAGTTCCATGGTCAATATGCAAAAAATAGCATACACAAATTTATATACTTTAACGAACTAACTACTGTCTTTCAGCAACTATTTTGCTTATTTTCTTTTTTATTCTTTGTAAAGCATTATCAATGCTTTTTTCGTCTTTTTCCACTATAATAGCAATTTCAGTATACTTTTTGCCTTTAAGATAGAGTGAAAGAACTTTCTTTTCCATAGCAGACAAATTAGCCATAACATTTTCTTCAAGCATTCTCTTGCTTTCATCGTCAATGTACTTGTTTTCTGGGCTTTCGTTAGTTCTGCTTTTCAGCATTTCTATATAAGTAGCCTCCTCATCATCTTCAAATATATTCTTATCTAAAGAATAAGACTCATTAAGAGGCTTGTGTTTCTGTCTGTTGGCAGTTTTTAATGCTGTAGCAATCTGTCTTTCAATACACATTTTTGCAAAAGGATAAAAACCTACATTTTTTTCAGCTACAAAATCCCTTATAGCCTTGTAAAGACCTATCATACCCTCTTGTATAACATCGTCTTTTTCTGCCCCTGATATAAAACAGCTTTTAGAGCAAGCCATTACTAAAGGCTTGTACTTTACAAGCATATATTCCTGAGCATACTTATCCTCGCCCTTATGTATTAATTCAATAATTTCTTCATCGGTTTTAGCCTTATATTCTTCTGAATTCATTTATTCTTTCCTCTCCTTAAATCTTCTAGCCATTGAGCAGAGGCTTTATCTAAATTGTCCATAAGCATATTATTTTTGACCGGTTTGTTTTGAGCTATGTATGTTGTAATGTGCTTTTTCGTTGCATTAACTTCCTCATACAAATCTCTGGCACTCATTCTTACAGCACCTCGGCCTGTAATTATCATCTGTTCCAATCCATCAGAAGTTGCAACTGTTACATTGTAATCTCTTGAAAGCACATGGGTAGTATATTCAATATAACTGTCGGCCGTTTCTGCCTCCTTAGTATATACTACATATATACCACCCTGTTTTTCAACACTTCCCTGCCCTCCTGCAACCTTGTAAGCATCAAACACAAGAATTAAATTCATTTTCCTTACACCTTGATAATTACAAAGCATATTAATAAGGGCATCTTTGGCAGCCTCAATATTATCTTCTGCCAATTTGTTTAACTTCTTCCACGCAAAAATAATATTGTATCCGTCAACCAATAAATAATCTTTGTTCATATATTACTTAAATTTTCTCTGTCTTACTACTTCATACATAATAAGACCAGCTGAAACAGAGGCATTAAGAGAAGAAATTTTGCCATACATAGGAATACCTACTGTAAGGTCGCACTTCTTTCTTAAAAGCTCACTTACACCATTACCTTCATTACCTACGATAATACCGATACCGCCTGTAAGGTCAGCCTTAAAGTATTCTCTACCGCTCATATCAGCACAAGCAATCCAAATATTAGCCTTTTTAAGTTCATCAACTGTTCTTGCAAGGTTAGTTACTCTTGCAACAGGAACAAATTCAACAGCACCAGCAGAAGTCTTGCTAACAATAGCAGAAAGACCTACAGCGCGTCTTTTAGGAATAATAACACCATGTGCACCACAGGCATCAGCAGTTCTGATAATAGCACCTAAATTGTGTGGGTCAGTAATTTCATCACAAATAATGATGAATGGGTCTTCACCTTTCTTTCTTGCAATTTCAAGAATATCAGATACTTCACAGTATTCGTGAGCAGGACAGAAAGCAATAACACCCTGATTATTATTACTTCTTGACATAGCAGCCATTTTTTCTCTGTCTACTTCCTGAACAAGTATACCCTTTTCTCTTGCCTTTGCAACTATAACCTTTAATGTACCTTCAATTTCGCCCTTCTTTACAAAAAGCTTGTCAATAGGCTTGTCGTGATTAAGTGCTTCAAGTACAGGATTTCTACCTTCTAACTGTAAACCGTCATCAAAAGCTGAGTTATCCTCATACTTGTTGTTAGGGTTTTCGCGTCTATCTCTGTTAGGCATAGCTCTTCTTTCAGCTCGTCTAGTATCTCCCTTGTAACCTCTCTGACCTCTTGAGTCATTCTTTCTACCACTTGCTTTTCTTCTCTCGTCTCTTTTCATTACAGCACCTCGTTTTCTACACAAATTTTAAATAGTTCCTTTAATCTTTCCAAATTTCCAGACAAATAAACATATCCGAAAATAGCCTCTACACCTGTTGCGCGTCTGTAATCTGAAACACTCTGATTTTTAGCTGTTGTAAAACTTTTGGCATTTCTACCTCTTTTCATTACAGCCATTTCAGTTTCTGTCAAAACATCTTTCAATTTTTCATACATTTCAGACTGTGACCCTGCATTTACAATGTTTCTTGATTTCTTGTTTAACTTGTTTACAGGAGCATTACCGTCTTTAAGCACATAGCCTCTGACCATAAGCTCAAAAACGGCATCTCCAATATAAGCTAATACCAAAGGAGAAAGTGACTTAGGGTCTGAATTTATTTCATTTAAAATATCCATAACTTCTCCTATTTGTATGACCAACGCACACCGGCTCTTGTATCTTCAATAACAACGCCCTTTTCTAAAAGTTCGTTTCTAATTTCGTCAGCTCTTGCAAAATCCTTGCTCTTTTTAGCAGCAGTTCTTTCGTCAATAAGCTTCTGAATTTCTTCTTCTAAGTTCTTGAGAGTATCTTCTGTAATTTCGTTAGCCTTTTCAGCCTTCTTAACAGCATCCATAGCATCTCTTCTGATATTTCTAACAGCTACCTTAGAATCTTCACCCTTCTTCTTTACATCCTTTGTAAGTTCCTTTCGTCTTTCTTCTGTAAGTTCAGGGAAAATAAGACGAATAACCTTACCGTCATTATTAGGGTTTATACCAATATCAGACATATTAATAGCCTTTTCAATTTCCTTTAAGATTGTAGAATCAAAAGGAGAAATTGCAATAATTCTAGCTTCTG
>OLNX01003320.1_pt1 | contig 11021 bp, 10 predicted proteins | sample 1672611 | NCBI WGS metagenome assembly OLNX01 (sample SAMEA3136705, study PRJEB25190) | human gut metagenome
AGCATACGGCGGCGGGTAAGTCAAACCCGGTTTAAAAAAAACCGCCGCTTTGCCCTGCGGCGGCAAACACGAACAATTCAAAATAATTCGCACCATGGCCGCATAGTCATGCAGGGAAGGGAGGCGGTAACCATCTCTGCCTTGGAAAATTCCTTGTGGCTGCTGCCGGGGGAGCTTCGGAATACGCTGCGTCATCTGCCGGAGAATTCAGCCTCAGAAGTTTGTGAAATTCGGCTCCGCCGCGGAAGGCTTCCGGCGGTGACTCTGCCGGACGGAGAACATCCGCTTCTTGATGCGTCCGCTGTAACGGCGGCCGATCTCGCCCGCGTTCTGGAGCTTGCGAGCGGCGCATCCCCCTATGCGGCGTCGGACTGTCTGCGCCGCGGTTTCATTACGGCGGAGGGCGGTGTACGTGTTGGATTCTGCGGGCGGTTTCCGGGCGGCGAGCGCGGCCTTTGGAATCGGGACGATCTCTTTTCCGTGTGTATCCGTATTCCGCGAGAGGTAAAAGGGATCGGGAAGAGATTCTGCGCACGTCCGTTTCCCTCCACATTGATCCTCTCCCCGCCGGGCGGCGGGAAAACAACGCTGCTGCGTGATATGGTGCGGACGCTCTCCGATGGGGGAATGCGCGTCGGTCTTTGCGACGAGCGCGGAGAGATCGCAGCGCTGTCTGCCGGCAGCTGCGGATTTGATATCGGAGAGCGGACGGACGTGCTGTCTGACTGCCCGAAGGCGCGCGCGGCCATGATCCTTCTGCGCTGCATGTCGCCGGAGCTCATCGCAATGGATGAGATATCTGAGCCGGAGGACGCCGGCGCCTGCCGCAGCGCGGCGTACTGCGGCGTATCGCTCCTCGCCACGGCACATGCCGCGGACGCCGAAGAGCTCTCCCAACGGGACGTTTATCAGAGACTGCTGCGCGACAAGGTGTTTTTCCGCGCTATCGTTATCCGATGTGCCGATGGCTGCCGGAGCTATGAGGAGGTTATGCTGTGATATCCGCATTTGGGGCGATCCTGCTCATCACGGCGGGAGGTTACGCCGGTTTCTCCGCGCTGGAACATCTGCGGACGGCCCTCCGAAGTGCCGAAACGATCCTCGACGCATCACGCGATATGCGAACGGAAATACTCTGTCACCGGACACCCCTTCCGCAGCTGCTGGAGCGACTGGGGGCGCGGTATCCGCGTCTTTTCCCGGATGCAGAAAACGCATGCATGCTCGTTCGGGAGTTTTCGTTTCTCTCGGTCTGGACGGCGAGCATTCGCTGTGCCGCGCTGCCCAAACCGCTGGAAGAGCCGCTTCTTCGGCTGGGGGCGCAGCTCTCCTCCGGCACAGAGCCGGAGCAGGCGCTCGATGCGTTGGACGTTTCGGTCCGGCTCGTGCGCGATGCGCTGCGCGAAAAGGACCGTGCCGCCGTTCGGCTTTATCCCTCGCTGGGCCTTGCCGCGGGCTGCCTTCTTGCCGTTTTACTTCTTTAGCCTTTACATTTCGGCGGCTTTGTGGCAAACTGTCGGCGGGTGATAATAGAAATATGAATAGAAAGATCCTCTTTTTTGATGTGGACGGGACGATCGTGACATCGGACCACGTCGTTCCCGAAAGCGCGCGTGCCGCGCTGAAAAAAGCGCAGAGCGCAGGACACATCCTCATAATCAACACCGGCCGCCCGTTCCGGCACATTGAGCCGCAGATCCGCGCTCTCGGCTTTGACGGATACATCTGCTCCATCGGCGGACACATCCTTCTGGATGGGAAAGACCTGCTGTACCGAACGATCCCGCACACAGAGGCTGCGCAGATCCGTGACGCAGGGTATGCGTGCGGCATGGATATGCTGTTTGAATCCGAGCAGGGGGTATGGATGGATGAGCGATGCACATCCGCCATCGCGCGGCGCGAATTTGCGTGGCTCAAGAGCATTGGAGTGCCAGCCTTTACCGACACTGCTGTGCCGGACTTTGCTTTTGACAAGTTTGTCTGCTGGCCGCAGGCGTGCGCCGATCCCGAGCGTTTTGAGCGCGCGTTTTCCGACCGGCTCGATTTCATTCGCCGCGAGCATTCCATGCGCGAGGTCATTTTGAAAGGCCTATCCAAAGCGGGCGGCATGAAAACCGTGATGCAGTACCTCGGCTTTGCTCCCAAGGATTCCTTTGCCTTCGGCGACGGACCGAACGATCTCCCCATGCTGCGCGAGGCGGGGACGAGCGTTCTCATGGGCAACGCTCCGCAATTTCTTTGGAAAGAGGCGGACTATGTGACCGCACCTATCACGAAAGACGGACTCGCTCTGGCACTGGAGCATTTCGGACTCATTTGATACGGCAGACTGTTATATAGTTATGTAAACCTCTGGGACATCGTCCCGGAGGTTTTCGCATATACGGCCGTACGCGCTCATACCTTGACAGTGGACAACCCCGCAAAGGAGAGCGCCCTATGGATGTGGATCTGATATTTAAAATTGCAGCCGTCGGAATCCTTGTTGCAGTGCTGAACATTCTGCTCACGCGGTCGGGCAGGGAGGATCAGGCGCTTATGACGAGCATCACCGGTCTCGTGGTCGTTCTGGTGATCGTGGTGCAGGAGATCAGTGAGCTTTTTGATCTGATCCGCGATCTGTTCGGGTTTTAGGGAATGAATGGAAATTGTGATTCGCGCCGCGGCTGCGGCGGTCATCGGCAGCATTCTGGCGCTGCTGCTTCGCAAATATACGCCGGAGCTGTCGCTCACGGTGACGATCCTCGCAGGGGTGATCATCGTATGGCTCGCGGCAGCGGTGGCTTCGCGTATTTCCGATCTTCTGCGCGAGATCAAGTTTTAAGTCATCCTTGCCCCGGCATGAGCGATGAGCGGCATTCGATTGTCTTGTAGTATTGAATCTCGTTCAAGAGGGTCAGTCGGCATCGTCAAAAGTTATGACTTCGTAAACATAACTGCTATTAAGCCAGAAGCTCTGTTGCGTCATGACACGTCCGTCGGGAAGCTCATCACCGTCTCGCTCGATATTTCCGATCCTCGTTCCATCTTCTAGTAAATAGGCGCGTTTAGTGGCGTGGGGCCTAACATGTGCGATGCCGCCTCCATCTTGAACGCCTGGGAGATTGTTGGTGATGTTGCCTACGCTGCCGTCACTTTTGATTTCTACGGTAAGTTCGACCCCTTCTTCAATAGTCTGCTTGGTTTTTTCCCAGCATTCACGTAGCGGCCCTTCGATATCCTTGACCGGCATCGACCAAAATCTTGGCTGTGTAAGAACAAGTCGTCCTTCTTCTTTCTGGAAGGGAATGAAAAGGAAGCGCGTTTCTTCGAAATAATCATGAAGAGGGGAGTTATCCCACTCTTGGTTGACAATCTCTTTGAATTTGAAGGTGTCAAGGGAGAGCGACTCTCTGATAGAGCCATTCTCTTCTATTCTTAACGTGCGTACTGATATGTTCGCTTTTTCGAATTCTTCTGCTCGTGATCCTCGAACGCCAAGAAGAGCGTAAGTAATCTTGGTCCATTGAGCTTTATTTCCTGTGTATTTCAGGTCGAGCATTGCGCACAGCTCTTTATCTGTTTTGCCGATATGAGGGGAAATCAACGAAAGAACGTAATCTTCAAAGCTCATCTCGTCGAGGACTGCCGAATCTTTGATGATGGAGTCTGCTTCTTTGCCAGCGCCCATGATGCGCTCATGAAGAACATGGTCCATGTACGAGCGTTTGAAACAAAAAGCTCGCTTTTTAGCACGAGTGTGAGGAGGGTAGTATTGTTTGACCCACATGCTTGCTTCGTTAGCGCCTTTTGTGCAGGCTCCTAGATATGAAGTGAGGCTTTCTGAAAGGTCTTCCGCTCTTCCTTCCTTTATCATCGAGGCGATCTTGCGATAATCGTCTTCGATAATCTTAAGGTCTTCTTTCGAGGGCGTAATGATTTTAGCGAACTTGATGGTTTGCTCGTATTTGTCGATGGTGCGGTCGCGTTCGTAGTAGATAAGCAGAATCTTCTCGCTCTTTTGCCAAACATGCGATGAGTAGAGATCGTCAGCGATAGGCTTGTCGAGGGGGATCATGGTGAGAACGAGGCGTTCGCCAACAGAGTAATCTCCGTCTTTTTTCATATTGAGAGGAGAAGCTTTCAACTCGACTCCAGCCTCTGGAAAGTCGGCTTCTTGCTCGTTATTGGCTTTGTATCCGAAGAAGCGCTCTTCGATGAGCGTGCCCATACCGCCCTTATAGCCTTTCTTGTTGTATCCTCTCTCGATGCCTTCGGGAGCAATGCCCAGGTTAAGCACTTCTTGGAAGGTCATGCCTTCTAGTTGTTTAGCATATTGCTCGATTGATTCTGGGTTAGTGAAATCGCATTCGTTAAGTTGCATGTTGTCTCCGTAGCAAGTATTCGACCATTCTGTAATTGTCGTTGGTTATTTGAAAGGTATCGTCTCCCATTCGATAGATCCTGATAATGAGGTATCTTTCCTGTGTATTGCGTAGGAATGAAACGCTTTTTTGATCAAGGTCGTTTTTGGAATTAGGAGATTTATAGGCTGCTCTTCCATTTGGCTAGAGAGGAGCATTGTGTAACTACCAAATTTGTCCGTCTTTCGGTTATGCTTTCTCATGTCGGATGATTTGTCGATCAGATATCGTCTTACATCGTTGAAATCATCGATGTTCTCTTGCTTTTTGAGTTCTTGTATGAGTTCGTTCTGGATATCAACGACTTTGACCATTGCCACATCCATTTTCTTAATATCAGCAATGGTCTTAAGACGCGTATAGCCTTGTTTGCTTTGATTTTTTACCTCAGGAAACCAGCAAAAAACATAAACGTCACTTTGTTTTGTTTCATCAATGAGCCAACCATCGCAGACGGAGCCGGCTTCGTTTAGGTAGCTAATCTCTTGAGCGAACGTCATAAGCGAGTTGCTTCTGCCTTGTTCGTCCACTCTTTCTCCAGCGGAGTTTATTGCTGCTTTAACTTCAACATTGCATTCTTTCGTAGAGTTCGGAAACATTATGATGTCTGCTCCTGCAAACTGTTTCTCTGGCTCTTCTGAAAAATCAACGAGCTTAGCTTCATCGGCAGTGTATCCAAGCCCCTCTTCGCCAAGAAAGATCGCTTCATAAACGAAATGAACAATGTCGTCTGCGATTTTACTGTCTGTTCTAAAAGTGCTTTGCATGCGGTTAACCTCGCTTTTTATTTTTAAAACAGTTTAATCTAACTATTAAGAAGGCAGCTTGTTTGTTACGCAGTAAAACAAAGACAACGAATAGATTAGCAACAGAGTGTCTTTTATATTACAATGAATGCACAGAGGGTGCTGGTGTGGTCAGTGCTTGATCGGATGGTTCGTGTGAAATGCGCGAATCTCAAGCCTTCGAATTGCCTAAGAGCACAAACAGACACGAGTTACCTTCAGCAGATTTTGCTATTCCGAGGAGATAGACATGCTCACGAATGATTTCTTAGGTGACAACATTGCACGGTTGGGATTCGGGACCATGCGCCTTCCCATCATAGACGGCGATGCCTCCAACGTCGATCAGGCAACGCTCGATGCTATGGTCGATACGACCATCAAGGCAGGCGTCAATTATTTCGATACGGCCTATCCCTATCATGGTGGCATGTCCGAGATCGCGCTTGGCCGTTCGCTTGCGCGTTATCCGCGCGATAGCTACTTCTTCGCCACCAAGTATCCGGGCCACCAGATCGCCGACACCTATGATCCCGCCGCGATCTTCGAAGAACAGCTGGCCAAATGCGGTACCGAATACTTCGACTTCTACCTGCTCCACAACATCTATGAGGCATCCATCGAAGTCTATCTGGACAAGCAGTGGGGCATCGCGGATTACTTCGTCGAACAAAAGAAGAACGGCCGCATTCGTCATCTGGGCTTTTCGTGTCATGGTCGCCCTGAAACGCTCAAGCGTTTCCTTGACTATGGCGCGCGCAAGTACGCCGAGCTCGAGCAGCGCGATCCTAAAACGGCAGCCCTGTTCGCGGGCGCCAATATCATGGAGTTCTGCCAGATCCAGCTGAACTATCTCGATTGGACCCTGCAGGATGCAGCCGCGAAAACGGCGCTGCTTGAGAGCATGAACATCCCGATCGTGGTCATGGAACCGCTGCGCGGAGGCAAGCTCGCTCACCTGAATGATGCTCAGATGCAGCAGCTGAATGCGAGTGTACTTGGCGGCGCAAATCCTCCTGCGCGTTCGGCGGTGGAGTGGTCGTTTCGCTGGTTGCTTGGCATCCCGAACGTTAAAACGATCCTGAGTGGCATGTCGGATCTTGCTCAGGTGGAGGAGAATTGCCGCATCTTCCAGGAGTCGGTTCCGCTTTCGGAAGTTGAAGAAGGCGTGCTGATGGATGTGGCTGAATCGCTCAAGGGTGGTGTTCCGTGCACTGCATGCCGCTATTGCGTTGATTCCTGCCCGCAAGAGATCGACATCCCTATGATGATGAACGCCTACAACGATCTCCAATTCGACACCAGCTTCACGGTATCGATGCAGATGGATGCTGTGTCTGAAGGTCAGCGTGCTCAAGATTGCATTCAGTGTGAATCGTGCGTGCAGATGTGTCCGCAGGGAATCGATATCCCAACGGTGCTCGAAGACCTGGCAGCTACGCTCGATAAGATGCCGAAGTGGGCCGATTTGTGCCGCGAGCGCGAAGAGGCGGCAGCGAAACTGGCTGCGCAATCACAAGAATAGCTTCTGCAGTTTGCTACCTGCGCAATCCCGCCGGGCAAAACGGCGCCACGGTGGAGACACGCGCGTTGAGGCTGCTATCCAGGACCATGACCTAGCTTGCAAAGTAGCTGATTACGTCAAAGAGCCACCAAAGAAACAACTTGTTTAAGGTTGATGGGCAAATGGGCGAGATAGGCCGGTCATGCGCTAGGGTAGTGCATTATGAGCGATTCTGCGACAACCCCTCATCTGCCAACTGGCTCAACTCGCACGATCATGATCGTGGTGTTACTCGTCTGCAATGTGCTCGCTTGCTTTCTTGAGATGCTTATGAACATCGCACTCGATCATATTGCGACGCAGTACGACATTCGCCTTTCGCTCGCGAACTGGGTGGTGCTTGGCTTTGCCATCGTGAACGCAACTGCCATTACCACAGCAGCTTCGCTTCTACGTCGCTTCGGCATTCGCAAGATCATGTTAACAGGATGCCTGTTTGCGCTTGCAGGGTCGTTGCTCGGCTTCTTCGCAACTTCGTTCCCGCTGATCGTGGTGGCTCGTTTGATCCAGGCAGTAACCACGGGCCTTTTCTTCCCTGTGGTCAATGAAGCGCTCTTCACGCTTTCGCCAAAGGGCAAAGCGGGCATCCTGCTTTCTGCCAACTCTGCAGTTTGCGGTTTTGCTTTCGCACTCACGCCGCCTATTGCTGGTCTCGTGTTAACGTATGGAGGTTTGAAGGCGCTGTTCTTAGTGCCTGCTGCCTGTGCGCTCGTTCTGGGCGTCGTCTGCTATTTCACCTTGCACAATATCTACGCGCGAGTGAAGCGGAAGATCGATATCCCGAGCCTTGTTCTCAGCTTTGTGGGGCTGGGAGCATTCATGTGTGGTCTGAACGAGGTCGCTCACGATCCGTTGCCTTCGATCGTGCTCATGCTCTTCGGCGCGGTAATGATCGCCGTGTTCGTAAGACGCCAGTTGCGTATCCCTACGCCCCTGCTCGATCTGAGACCGTTCAAATATCAGGTTTTCTCGCTCGGAGAAACTCTTATCATGATCGCCTATATGGGGTCGCTCTTCGTAAGCTTGGTGGTGCCGTTGTATCTAGAAGGTGTACAGGGCGAAACGCCTTTCATCGCTGGTTGTTTGCTCTCGATCCCGATCTGCACCTATGCGACGCTCTGCATCGTAAGCGGCAAAGTGCTCAGCAAGCGGGGCATTTGGCCTTTGGTTTCGTGCGGATTGGGCCTTGCGGTGCTCGGATTCATCCTGGTGTATGGCGGTGTTTCCTTGGGGAACATAGTGCTCGTGCTGGTTTTCACCGCCCTGGCATATGGAGGGATCGGCCTGGCTTACCCTTCAGTCAAGAGCGTGGATTTCGAAGCGGTGCCGCAAGCGTTATCCTCGCATGCCTCCTCGATCCACTCGACGCTCGTTCAGATCGCAGGATCGATTGGTACGGCGCTTTTTGTGGGAATCATGTCGGGGCAGATGGAGCATCTTACCGCCGCAGGAGCAACAAGGGCGGCCGCCTATGCATCTGGTTTCGAGATCACGCTTGGCATCATCATCGGCATCATTGCGGTAGGGTTCGTGCTCTCTTTCTGGTATTCGTGCATCGTCAGGAAGAAGAAGCACTAGCGCACGTGCTATTCGGAAGAGCTCGTAATCTGGTCTATAGCTTGCGGATCGGATGACGAATGACCGTCTTGAGGTTTTCGGGCTTGGTGCGACGCGGGTCCGAAAGGTAGATCTCGTGATGATGCCGACCTTCGGGGGTGTTCGACATATCGAGCGCATAGCCTTCGCTGGCAACGAAATCATCGAGCAGTGCGATCGTGGCGGGTTCTTCGTCGTAACTTCCGAGGTGCATGATCTGCGCACAAAGCCCCTCATCTATGGTCATCAGTTCGGCGCTTGAGGTGTCGAGACCTTTCTTGTGTGCAGCTTCGCTTTGTGCCCAGGCGAATACTTCAGGTGTGACGAAATCGGGAAGGCGAATAGCTGATATCCATTCAAACGTTTCCTTGTTCGAAAAATCAACGCCATCAACGCCTTGCTGCCACCAAAAGCCCTCAAGGGGAGGGACGACGAAATCGAAATACCCGTCAATGCGGGTATCGCCCATCTTCGACATCTTGATGGTGTAAGCGATGGCGTAAAGGATGCCGATCGCGTTCTTATATGCGCCGCCTTCTTCATTCGGGTCGCCTTTGCCTCGAACGGCAACATAGTTCATAGGGGGAACTTCAATGATCTCGGGTTTGCGCTTGGGCAGGTAGAATTCCTTGTATTCCTTTTTGAAGTCGAATGCCATGGACCTTCCTTATCCGCGATCGAAGAAGGGGCTCTTCGAACTGATGCTCACAGGAATAGCAAGAACCTGCTGAACACCTTCACCAAGTAAGCCAAGGTGTTCAGCGGCAGTGCCAGCGGAGAACATGATGCGCGTATCGACTCCGTAGGCTTGCGCACGCGATACGGCAGAACCATCGATCACATTGATCGCACAAGGTGCTTCGGCGGGCTTTTCGCCGCAGGTCGGGAACCCGCAATAACCGCAGTTCAAAGATTGAACCTTAGGTCTGGTTCCAACGAGCACTACGCATTGGCACGCGCGAACGCATCCTGCATCGCGAAGGAAGAACGCATGCCCGCGCTCTTTGCCGATGGTTTCCATGGCGACCGCGAGAGCTTCCTTCTCATCGCCGTTCACAACAGCGCATTCGAGCACATCGATGCCCTTTCCTTTCGGAGCAGTGCGTGCTGCAACGAGCATCTTTTGGGCGATATCGAGTGCTTGGGCTTCGCGCAGATCACGTTCGTTGTATATCATGGGAGCTCCTTGTTTGAGATGGGCAGGCTCTTGTGCGTCACTGTTCGCTGGTGACAGGATAGCATCAATGCGTACGCGCACCTATACGACTCTGATAGAGAAACATATTGTTGCTTTTAGGGCAGCATCAATGCGGGTGAGCAACATAGATGACCCAATAGCGTTCCCAGACCCCTGCAAGGAGGCAGAGCACTCCAGCGGCAGCCGCACCGAGCGGCCCGAAGAAGCAGGCAGCGATGGCGCAGATGCCTGCGATGCCATAGACAACGATCGCATTGCCCGCGAGAACCGCCTTAGAGTACATCTTGGAGGCGCGTTCGTGGATATTCATCCACACCAGTGCGTAGGTGAAGCAGCGGAAAACGATCAGCGCGATGAACGGAATGATGAGCGCTTCTACGGCAGCGATCTGGCCGAAAACGAGCGAGAGCACGATCAGAAGTCCCATTCCCATCGTAAGAGCATCGCTCGCTACCCAACAGGTGAGCCAACGTGCTTTCTTGAGGCCGGGCTGCGATGTGCAGCTGAATACCACGCCTTTGTAGCAGATCACCACGCACGCTGCGATGAGCGCTAAGACCGCGAAGAGACGGAAGAGCACATCGAGCACCACAACAACTTCGGGAGGCAGCCCAATGGTTGCGAGCAATGCGACCGTAACCCAGTAGATGGCGAGCGCGATGAACAGCATGATCGAATAGAAGATCAGGCCCACCACGCCGACCGATAGGGGAGAGGTGGGATGCAGGACCCTCATAGCATGCAAGAATCGAACGTGATCGCCCAGGTCGGCAACGAGCAAGAGCAGATCGAAAAGGACGATGAAGAACGCGAGCGTGAGTGCGATCGGCATGACGGGACCAAAGAGCGCTGGGGCGGTGAGCCACGTGATCATCGTCACGAACATGAAGCCCGCAGTGAGATTGTTGAAGAAAAGATCCCACACGATGATGTTCTTCCAATCAGGAAAATGAACGGTATCGTGCTGTTGGTATGCAGAAGGCTGACCTTCAATCCATGTTCTATCCATGATCATCTTCCTTCCTACAGCAGACAAACAACGATCGTGATGGCTGCGATCGCGAGCATTCCTATAGCTTTGGCGTAATCGCCGATCATGAAGCTTACGGGCAATTTTGGTTGCGCTGGCAAGCCATAGACAGCAGGCTCGTCCATTAACAGGTAGAACGAATTGAGCGGTTTGTAATCCTGAAAGGGATCAACGCCATACAAGTTGGCTTTCTCAAAACCTTGCTCATGAAGAACCGCCAACCGTGCACGTGCACGCTCGACCATCTCTTCGCGCGGACCGAACTGAATCGCGCCGGTGGTACATGCCGTGGCGCAGGCGGGCTCCAACCCGTCGCGCAAGCGGTCGTAGCATTCAGCGCACTTCATGGAATGGCCGGTCTCTTTGCTTACTTCGGGGACACCGAAGGGGCAGGCAGCCACACACATACGACAGCCCATGCAGATATCGGTCTGGTAATAGA
>OLNX01003332.1_pt1 | contig 11002 bp, 8 predicted proteins | sample 1672611 | NCBI WGS metagenome assembly OLNX01 (sample SAMEA3136705, study PRJEB25190) | human gut metagenome
CTTTACAGTCTATCGGATTCGATACCATTGCAAGCGGTGATTCCTACAATGACCTTGGCATGATCCAGGCAAGCAAGGCAGGATTTCTCTTCCGTAGCACAGATAAGATCAAGGCAGATTATCCGGAGATCCCGGCATACGAAGAATATGACGAACTGCTGGCCGCGATTAAGAATGCAATGAAATAACCTCAAACAGATAAAAAATCTGCAGATAAGATACCTGATCGTATCTCCTGCAGATTTTTCTAATTATTAGATATTACTTATTTTAATTTCATTGTCTCTGTTTTTCCAAAGATATTCTGACTTTTAATGCAATTGACTTAATGTAATCATAGTGGTATTTTTTTGAGGATTAAACATTTCCACTAAATTACAATACATCTGATAAAGTTCCACATATTTTTCTACCATTGGGGGATTCGGTTTGTAAACAATATCTTTCAAATGACTCATGTTTGCAACTGCTTCCTGAATCGTCTCATATCCACCTAGATCTTTACCCGCAGCAACAGATGCATATATGGCAGCTCCAAGTGCAGCCGTTTGTTCTGTGCCTGATATGTGGATTTCGCAATTCAAAACGTCTGCATAAATCTGCATTAAAAGGGAATTTTTCTCTGCAATTCCACCGCTGGCTATTATAGTATGAATTTTGACTCCTGATTCTGCAAATAACTGCATAATCTTTTTTGTACCAAATGCAGTAGATTCAATGAGAGCACGATAAATTTCTTCTGGTTTGGTAAGTAAGGTACAACCCACAAGCACCCCCGACAATCGTCCATCTACGTATGGAGTTTTGTTTCCATTCCACCAGTCTAATGCAAGCAGTCCATGTCCACCTGGTGAAAGTTTTTCGGCTTTTCTGGTTAACCATGAATGTAAATCCATACCTTGTTGATCTGCCATTTGTTTATATTCCCAGGATACACAATTATCAACAAACCATCCCAACATATCTCCAACAGCCGCAAGTCCTGATTCTAATGCATATTTTTTCGGTAAAATTGCGCCTTTTATTCCACTTACAACACCATTTTTACTATATCCATTCTCAGATAAAGCCAACATTACACTGGAAGTACCAAGCACCATCATCATCTGATCAGATTTGCTTACACCACTGCCAGGCATTCCTGCATGAGAATCAATTACTGCTGTTGCTATTGGTATACCTGCACAAAGTCCCAACTCTTTTGCCCAGTCTTCTGTCAGATATCCCACTGGCTGTCCTGCCAGTGTAATATCATCTCCCAATTTATCTTCTGTCAGATTTTCCAGTTTGGGTGACAACTGCAACAAGAAATCTTTTGAAGGATATCCTGTTTCCGGCGTCCACATTGCCTTATACCCTGCCAAATTTCCAGATCTCTTACGACCATTCGTTAAAATCTGTGTAAGCCAGTCCCCAACTTCAAGAAAACTTGCTGCCTCATCATAAAGTTCAGGATCCTCTTCCACAATCTGTAAAATTTTAGGAAGAAGAAGTTCAGAGGATATTTTTCCTCCAAATTGAATGTTGTCAATTTCGCCTCTCTTTTTTAACAATTCATTTATTTCATCTGCCTGTTTCTGAGCTCCATGATGTTTCCATAATTTTACCCATGCATGAGGTCTTGAAACGTTTTTTACTAATAAACATAATGGAACATTATTTTCATCTACCGGTAGCATAGTACAGGAAGTAAAATCCAATCCTATTCCTATAATATCTTTTGAAGAAACTCCCGATTGTGCTACTGCTTCTGGAATAATATATTTTAAAACATCTATATAATCCTTTGGATTCTGTAAAGCCCATCCTGTACCTGTAAGTTCTGTTCCATCCGGAAGATATTCACTCATGACTCCATGATCATATTCCTTTACTGCAGAAGCCAGAACTGTACCATCTTTGCAGTCAGCTATAATAGCCCGTCCTGATAATGTTCCATAATCTAATCCGATTACGTATTTTCTTTCCATCTGCAAGTTTCCTTATTATCCAATCTTAATTACTGATTTAACAATGTTCGCTTTATCTTTCACACTCTGAATCATTGCATTTTCAATGTCATCAAAATCCCAGACATTTGATACAATCCCCTTTACATTTATGCTTCCAGCTGCAACTGCTTCAATTGCAACAGGATAAATATGACGATAACGGAAAACAGTTTTAAATGTCAGTTCTTTATCCAACGCAAGACTCATAGGTAAAGTTTCTTCTCCTGACGCAGAATAACCAACAAGTACAATTGTAGAACCAGGTTTTGCGAAATTAATTGCCTGTCTTGTAGTAATTTCTGTTCCTGCTGTTTCTATTGTTAAATCAGCTCCTGCTCCTCCTGTCAAACGGAAAATTTCTTTCACCGTATCTTTTTCTTTTCCATTTATAACGTCCGTTGCACCAAGTTCAAGTGCCTTCTGAAGTCGCTTTTCCTGAACATCTACAGCAATAATTCTTGTTACTCCCATAGCTTTTAATGACATAATGGAAACAAGTCCAATACATCCTGCACCTGTAACAACTGCTGTCTGTCCCAGATGTGCATTACCCTGTCTTGCTGCATGCATACCAACAGCCAATGGTTCAATAAGAGCCGCTTCCATTGTATCCATGTTATCAGGAATCTTAAAGCAAAGTGCTGCTTCATGTGCTACATATTCCTGAAATACACCATCTATTGGCGGAGTTGCAAAGAATATAACATCCGGACAAAGGTTATATCTTCCTGTTTTACAGAACTCACAATGTCCACATGTCTTTCCTGGTTCCAAAGCAACCTTATCACCAACTTTTAAATGAGTCACGTTTTTTCCAACTTCTACAACAGTACCACCAGCCTCATGTCCAAGAACAAATGGTGGATGAACAATGTTTCTTCCAATTCCACCTGCTTCAAAATAATGAAGATCTGAACCACACACACCTACATGTTCAATTTTAACTAAAACCTCGTCATCCTTTGGCTGAGGAATTGGTCTTTCTGTAAAATCCATTTTCATTACGTCTGTCATAATTGCTACTTTCATGTTTCCTTCCATTTGTCTTTTCCTCCTCTTAACTTGAATATTTAGTATAAATTTATGCAATTGCTTTTGTCTTCTGAAGATTCATCTGCTGAATGCAGTCAGCACCTACTGCCAGAAGAAGAATAATTCCTTTGATTACCATCTGCATATATGAGCTGATGTTCATAAGAACCATACCATTGCTTAATACACCAATAATCAGAACACCAGCAATGACATTTGACATTTTTCCCGATCCACCGTTTACGCTGACACCTCCAAGCACTACACATGTAATAACATCAAATTCATATCCAACACCGGCATTTGGCTGCGCAGTATTAGCACGTGCAAGCATTACCAAACCTGCAATACCTGCAAAAAGTCCTGATAGGGAATATACCAGACATTTTACAACTTTTATTTTAATACCAGAAAGAAGTGCTGCCTCTTCATTTCCGCCAAGTGCGTAGAAATAACGTCCAAAATATGTTTTATTCAGAATAAATGTACCAATTGCAAAAATAACAACCATAACAATTACCGGAACCGGAATAGGTCCTACATATCCCTGACCAAGTTTCAGGAAAGACTCTGGCATACGTGAAATTGGAACACCTCCACAGATAATGTATGCATATCCGGCAAAAATAGTCTGAGACGCAAAAGTTACAATTAATGCTGGCATACGAAGCTCTGCAATAATAATACCATTGAGAAATCCTATAAAAGTACTGATTATTAATGAGAGCAATACAGCCAAAACAACGTTCATTCCAATATTTACCATAAAATATGCACAAACAATGTTAACAAAAGAAATAATCGATCCGGTTGCAAGGTCAATTCCACCAAGCAGGATAACATATGTCATGCCTACTGATGCAATGCCAAAGATGGACACCTGTTTTGCAACATTCAGCAAGTTTTTCACTGTAAGAAAGTTTGGATTAATAATTGTAAAGAAAATGACCATAAGTACAAGAAAGGCATAAATAGCTCTACCTTTAATTTTATCTATAACAGATTTCATCTTTTATTCCCCCTTTTCTATAGAAGCCAGCTGCATAATACGCTCCTGATTGAATTCACTTTTATTTAGTTCACCTGTCATATTTCCTTCAGCCAGAATAAGAATCCTGTCAGACATACCCATCAATTCTTCCATTTCTGAAGAAATCATAAGCACTGTCTTTCCCTGTTCTACCAAATGATTAATTAATGTATAAATTTCCTGTTTTGCACCTACATCAATACCACGAGTCGGTTCATCAAAAATCAACAATTCTGAATCTGCAGCCAACCACTTTGCCAATATAACTTTTTGCTGATTGCCACCACTGAGATTCTTTACCAACTGATCCAGTGTCGGTGTTTTTATGGAAATCTCTTTTCGATATGTCTGTGCAATTTCTTCTTCTTTCTTCTCATTGATTACGGTACCTTTGGAAATTCTCTGATAAATCGGCATATTAATATTACATCGGATACTCATTCCAAGAAGAGCACCTTCTTTCTTACGATCTTCTGGGACCAGACCAATTCCAAGTTCGATAGCATCCTTTGGAGTTTTAGGTGAAATTTCCTTTCCTTTAAAAATAAATTTTCCAGCTGTTTTTGGTCTCATTCCAAACATTAATTCTGCAAATTCTGTTCGTCCGGCACCTACCAATCCACCAAGTCCCAGCACTTCACCTCTATGTATTTTAAAAGAAATATTTTTATCCCCATTTCCTGATACATTTACTGCCTCAAATATAACTTCGTCCTTTACACATGTCTCATCACGTTTCGGATATACTTCCGTCAACTGACGACCTACCATATATTTTACCAATTCATCTTTATTCGTTTCGTCTGTATTAAGAGTTGTCACATACTGTCCATCACGAAGAATGGTAATTCTATCTGCCAAACGGAAAATCTCATCAAGACGATGTGAAATATAAATGATACTTACTCCACCAGCTTTTAATTTATCGACAATAGCAAACATTGCCTCCACTTCCGCGCTTGTCAATGGTGCGGATGGCTCATCCATAATCAGAAGTTTTGCATTCTGAGAAACAGCTTTCGCAATTTCTACCATCTGCTGATATCCGACACTCAGAGTTTTTACTAATATTTTAGGATTAATCTTAATATTAAGAGAATCCAATATTTTTTTTGATTCTCTCTCCATTGCTTTCAAATCTATAACCATTCCTTTACGGATCGCTCTTCCAAGGAAAATATTCTCTGCCACTGAAAGATCTCCAACAAGATTAAATTCCTGATAAATAACTCCTATTCCGTTTTGTTCTGATGTCTGCGGTGTCATTCCTGTAAATGATTTTCCGTTAATCACAATTTCTCCCTGTGTAGGAGTAATTGCCCCACTACATGTTTTTATCAGAGTAGACTTTCCAGCTCCGTTTTCACCAACCAGAGCAAGAATTTCGCCTCTTCTCACCTCAAGGGAAACATCATTTAAAGCAACTACACCTGGATAAAGTTTTGTAATATGTTTTAATTCCAAAATATTATCAGACATATTCTTCCCCCCTTTTTATAATCGTTTTAGTCCACCGTATTTTTGAGAATAAAAGTGCGGCAGATGTCGACTGTTACTTATCTACACATCTAGCCGCACCAACAATAGCAACTTTTCTGTTTCGTAAAAATTATTTAGTAATCATTTCTTCAAGATTCTCTGGAGTAACCGGAATAAGATCTCTGTATACTTCATGATCCAGTTTTTCTCCTGCTGCATAGCGCATAGAGAGATCATAAATAACATCACCACAAACAAATGCGTTACCTGTAATAGCTACTACACAACGATCAAATTCACCATTCTGCATAGATGCAATTGCCTCATCAGTAAGGTCTGTTGAAAAAATTCCGATATCATCTGGAACTTCACTTCCATAAGTGCCTTTTAACGCTTCGTTTGCTCCGGTAGCACCACCACCACCAATACAACATACTACTTTAACATCCGGATGTGACTGCAGGATAGTTTCCATTGCATTTAAACCTTCGGTGGTATCAATTGCAGGCTGATTTGCAACAACTTCTGCGTTAGGTGCTTTTTCTTTTAATGCGTCCAGAATTCCGTTTTCTCTTTCCAACAGAATCGGTGTCTGTGGATATCCAAGTACAACTACTTCGCAGCCTTTATCTCCAAACTTTTCATTAATAAAATCTGCTGCCTGAGTTCCAATTTCAACACCCAGATCATAATTCTCAATTACCCAGTTGAAACTTGAATTTTCCATTTTTTCATCCCAGCATACTACTTCGATATCTGAATCAAGAGCTTCTTTACAAACCTCCTCAATTGCATCCGGATCTACGGGTTGAACAATAATAACATCCATTCCTGATGTGATAAAGTTCTCAATCTGGTCAATCTGTGTGTTTGCATTTTCCTTACATTCAACTACAGTAACTTCATTTCCATCTTCCTTCGCATCTTTTGTGATTTCTTCCATCTGCTGAGCCCAAACCTGATTACTCATGGTCTGAACTGCACATCCGATTTTAAGTCCTGATGGATGTTCAACTGTTGTTTCCTCTTCTGCTGCGCATACAGAAAATGGTGCTCCTAATGCCATAACTGCTGCTAACCCTAATACTACTAATTTTTTCATGTTTAAAAACCTCCCTTTTTTATCTTTATAGCCGTAGCTAAAAGTTACATTGTAATATTTGTTCCTTTTCCTTCTTCTCCATTTGGAAGAATAACATATTTACCTTTTGCTCTGAGTTCTCGGGACGCAAGAATTTCCGGTAATTTTTCCAGTGGTTCAAATCCTGCCAGCATAGTAGTTACATCAATGGCATGCGCATTGATCAACTCTACCGCTCTTCCCATATCATACGGACTGCAGAAAGAACCTTTTATTGTAATTTCTCTCTGAAAGAGATTATACGTCTTCAACGAAATTGTTGCATCAAGAGCAGTTACTGCAAATAATACAACCGTTCCCTGCCTGTCAACAATTTCCATTGCTTCCTCAGATGTACTCTTAAGCCCACAGGTTTCAATAACTACCTGAATATGCTCTAACTTATGTTCTTTTAATACATCTGCTACTTTGTTTTCCATCGGATTGATCGTAAGTGTTGCCCCAAGTTTTTCCGCCATTTTTCTTTTTTCTTCTGATGGTTCTATAACAATAACCCTTGCAGCACCTCGCATTCTTGCCAACTGCATTAACAGTATTCCAATTGCACCAGCGCCGTATACAACAACATTGTCCCCAACTTTGATATCACTTCGATCTGCTCCATTAATACAACATGCAAGTGGTTCTGCCATTGCTCCCTCTACAAAAGTAACATCTTCACCCAGCAAATGAATCAATCTGGATGGTACAACACAATATTGCGAAAATCCACCATCACGATTTGTGCCAATAGCCCCCATATTCTCACAATGACTCATCATGCCATTTGCACAATAATAACAGTCATTACAGTTATCTGCCGGATCTGCACAAACTTTATCTCCAACTTTACATTCTACGACATCCTTTCCGATTTTAACCACCACACCGGAAAATTCATGTCCCTGTATAAGTGGTGGAATTGAAGATGTTGAACCTTGATCTCCAAAAAAAATGTGAACATCTGATCCGCAAACTCCACAGGCCATTATCTTAATCAAAACTTCATCTGCTGCAGGTTCTGGAATTTCTCTTTCATCAATAGTCATATTACATTTCCCATTAAATACTGCACACTTCATATTCCCCTCCTTTAGTTAATTGTTTTAACTCTAATTGTTAATTCTTTTAACTTTATCTCTCTGCTTATGTCTGTATAATACATTTTTCAGCGTAAAAAGTCAATGTCTTATATGTACAAAAGTTCACTGATTAAACTATACATTTTTCACAATATATACTTTTTCACATATTTTGTACAACATATAAAAAAATAAGGATGTGGAGCATACTGCCACACATCCTGTAAGTTCATTCTATGAACAATTGTTTCATTTTTTCACATATTAGCAGACTGCTTCTTCAACATACTGTCAGCCTTATTTTCTCTCAATTACCTTTTTTGCCTTGCAGACAATATTCTCCGAACAAAGGCCATAATGTTTTAATAAAATAGACGGTGAACCCGAATGTCCAAACTGATCCTGGACTCCCACAAATTCCACTGGAACTATTTCAGTCTGTACAAGCACTTCTGCAACAGCCGATCCAAGTCCACCTATCGTATTATGTTCTTCCACTGTTACGATAGCTCCCGTTTCTTTTGCTGCCTTAATGATTATTTCCCTGTCAATCGGTTTTATTGTATGCATATCAATTACTCTTGCATATATGTTTTCTTCTTCAAGGAGTTTCTGCGCTTTTAATGCTTCTTGAACCATAATTCCACAGGCAATAATCGTCACATCTGTACCTTCTGTCAATTGAACACCTTTACCTATTTCAAAGTTATAGTTTTTAAATTGATCAGTTACACATTCCACTGCCGGACGACATGTTCGGAAATAACAAGGCCCTTTTTTCTCAAGCATGGCTTTTGTAGCCAGACGAGCTTCATAAGAATCACATGGAATAATCACAGTCATTCCAGGTATTCCTCTCATAAGGCTAATATCTTCTAAAGCCTGATGAGTTGCGCCATCTTCCCCAACTGTTAATCCTCCATGACTTCCTACAATTTTAACATTCAATCCCGGATAACATACACTATTACGAATCTGATCATAGGTACGTCCTGTTGCAAATATTGCAAAAGTATGTACCAGCGCTGTTGCGCCACATGTCGCAAATCCCGCAGCTATATCTACCATATTAGCTTCCGCAATTCCAATATTAAAAAATCTCTCCGGATACTTCTCGGCAAAATAAAGAGTCATCGTACACTTCTTCAAATCTGCGTCAAACACAAACAGCTTTTCATCTGTACCAAATTCTGCCAATGCTTTACCGTATGCTACTCTTGTCGAAATATTTTCTCCCATTTTTACCCCTCCAATTCTGCGATCTTGGCATCCAATTGCGCATAACAATCAGACCACTCTTCAGCTTTAGGTTGACTTCCATGAAAATTAACATTATTTTCAAACAGAGTTACACCTTTACCCTTAACTGTATCTGCAACGATAACTGTTGGCTTTCCTTTCATAGAAAACGCAAATTCAACTGCATCTGAAATCTGTTCCACATCATGTCCATTCACTTCCAGCACATTCCATCCAAAAGCTCTGAACTTATCACCAATAGGATAAGACGACATAATTTCTTCAAGTGAACCATCCAACTGTAATTTATTGTTATCTACAAATGCAATCAGATTATCTACCTTATAAAATCCGGCACACATTGCTGCTTCCCATACCTGCCCTTCCTGGATTTCACCGTCTCCAAGAATACAGAAAGTCCGATATCTTTTCTTTCTGGCTTTTGCATACATAGCCATTCCCAATGCAACAGAAAGCCCCTGTCCAAGAGATCCTGAAGACATATCTACACCAGGTACATGGATTTCCACATGACCCGAAAGATCACTGTCCAACTTTCGGAATGTAGATAAATGCTCCTTTAAGAAAAAGCCCTTTAATGCCAGCGTTGCATACATAGCCGGTGAGCAATGTCCCTTAGATAATACCAATCTATCTCTATCAGGATCATCTGGCCTCATCGGATCAACATTCATTTTTTCAAAATATAGCACAGATAAAATATCTGCGATTGAAAAAGATCCCCCAATATGCCCGGATCCAGCGGCTTGAATTGTCTGCAAAGCAGTTTTTCGAATTTTAGCCGCCATTAGATCCAGTTCTCTTTTTTTACTACATTCCATAACCTACTTACTCCTTCATCATTTTACTTTTATATAACTTATATCACGGTAATGCTTTCGCAGTCCGAATAAGTTCAAATATATTTCCCCGTTTACATAATGTTTCAAGGGTGTAATAATATCCTCCCAGCATGAAAGAATCCTCGTTTATTTTTGAATAACGAATAGTTGCGTTACGCTCCACAAATTCCGGTACAAAATTCCTTACTGCACTACGTATTTTGTTAATAAAATCTTCCGTGTCTGGATAATCTGGCCCAATAATAATACAATCCGGATTAATAATATATATAATGTTTGCTATTCCATATCCCAGCATCCAGGCAACTTTACTGACAGCCCAGTCTGCCAGTTCATCACCATGTTTATACGCTTCAAACACATCCATATAATTACTGTTTTCATTTAATGGACTTTCCGGAAATTCGTATAAACGTTCTTTCATATAACGTACTACGCTTTCAACTCCTGCAGAGTATTCCAGAGTTCCTCTTCCTTCTTCTCCCTTTTTATGTCTATTAAAATTGATTCCCATGTATCCTGCCTCTCCGGCAAGCCCCAGATGACCATTTACAATATTTCCATTTACAACAAATCCGCATCCAATCCCATATCCTCTGGAACGTACAATAGCCAAACTCCCTCTGTCTATTCCTTTTATTTCTTCCGCACAATGCCATTCAGCATATGCGGAAAGTTTTGCATCATGCTTAATTAGTATCTTTCTACCCAGAGCTTCTTCCAATTCTGTATGTACATCTATATTGCTTAATTCTTCAAACTCTGAAACCATAAAAATTTCTTCGCCTCTTTCCGGACGATTAATAAATAATCCTGGTACAGCAAGGCATACTCCCAGAATGCGATTATCACCATATTCCTCTACCAGAGAAATAGCTTCTTCTTTCATTTTGTCCAGAACTTCTCTAAAAGATTCTTCTTTTTTAAATTGATATCTGCAATGTTTTAACTGCTGTCCTCTTAAATCAAAAATCCCAAACTGAAAGTCCTTACGTGTAATTCCTATAGACATTGTATAAATATTATCTACTTTTAGTCTTAATTTCTCTCCACGTCTTCCAACAGCTCCATCTCCGTCTCCTTCAACAATTCCCATATCAAAAAATTCATTAATTATATTGGTAATCGTTGCTTTTTGAAGATTTAATTCCACTGCTATTTCCGCT
>OLNX01003336.1_pt1 | contig 10987 bp, 6 predicted proteins | sample 1672611 | NCBI WGS metagenome assembly OLNX01 (sample SAMEA3136705, study PRJEB25190) | human gut metagenome
CAGCTGATTCAAAATAAAGATGTTGATCTAGTCAAAATTGTTACCGGTATCCGCAGATGCGGAAAATCCTCTTTACTGGATCTTTTTCATCAGCATTTGCTTAATCATGGCGTAGCAGATTCTAACATCATTCATATGAATCTGGAATCTTTGCGCTATCGAGACCTTAAGGATTATCTGGTTTTTTATGACTATGTCAGCGAACGTATTGCAAAAAGTGGGAAAACCTACCTCATTTTTGATGAACTTCAGGTTATTGAACACTGGGAAAAGGCAATCGAATCTTTTCGTCTGGATTTTGATGTGGATATTTATGATGAAGATGGAAATTGGAATAGTAATCAGGACAGTGTACCTAACTGGGGTGGCAGTAGTGATGCATGTGCATTTGCCAACTTAGAAGCAGGAAAAACTTATTATCTTGTTTTGGCAAACTATTCAGTTGACAATGCATATGAGTATACATTATCGAGAACAAATTTAGGCATAGAATTAAATAGTGAAAAAACGTTAAATTGGAATGAAATAGGAGATTATTTCTATTATCATTTTATACCTGAAAAAACACAGTCATATCTTTTTACAGTTTCTGACAATGGTGATAGAGTTCCACAAATTGGAAGAACTGATGAAACATGGAAAAATATGATGTATGATGTAGATGGCAAAATTAGATTGGTAACACCAGTATTAGAAGCAGGAAAGGAATATACACTTTATGTGCCTATTGCAGCAGGTGAAAATAGCGTACGGGTTGGTTTCTATGATAATATATGGGAAGATGTAAATACTCTTGAAACACCTTGTTCAGGTACAATAGGAAAAGGAACGAAAAGATTTGATGGAAAAGCTTGGTATCCCCATGCCCGAGTCGGGAATGGCTGTTACGGTTGACGACGCTCTCTCTATTGCAGAGAAGATCGGCTACCCTGTAATGGTTCGTCCTTCCTACGTTCTTGGCGGACGTGGAATGGAAGTTGTTCACGATGCTGAAAACCTTAGAGTTTATATGAATGCCGCTGTCGGCGTAACTCCCGACAGACCTATTCTTATAGACAGATTCCTGCACAATGCTCTCGAGTGCGAGGCTGACGCTATCAGCGACGGCGAGAACGTATTCGTTCCTGCTGTTATGGAGCATATCGAGCTTGCAGGTATCCACTCGGGCGACTCTGCCTGCATTATCCCCTCGCTTAACATTTCCGCAGAAAATGTTGCGACTATCAAGGAATACACCAAGAAGATCGCCAAGGAAATGGGCGTAAAGGGTCTTATGAATATGCAGTATGCTATCGAGGACGGCAAGGTATATGTGCTTGAAGCAAATCCCCGTGCATCGAGAACCGTTCCTCTGGTTTCAAAGGTATGCAATATCCAGATGGTAAAGCTTGCTACCCAAATAATCACTGCACCTATCACAGGCAAGCCCTCACCCGTGCCCGAGCTTCGTGAAAAGAAGTTCAAGCACTACGGTGTAAAGGAAGCCGTATTCCCCTTCAATATGTTCAGTGAGGTCGATCCTCTCCTTGGCCCCGAGATGCGCTCCACAGGTGAAGTTCTGGGAATGTCCGACAATTTCGGCGAGGCATATTACAAGGCTCAGGAGGCTACTCAGACAAGAATTGCGCTGGAGGGCACTGTTCTTATCAGCGTAAATGACAACGACAAGCCTGAGATAGTAAGCGTTGCAAAGGATTTTGAGGCTCTCGGCTTCAAGATAATCGCTACAGGCGGAACCTATGACCTGCTCACCAAGAACGGCATCAAGGCTGAAAAGATCTGCAAGCTCCAGCAGGGCAGACCCAACATTCTTGACGCTATCACCAACGGCGAGATAGATATCATCATCAACACTCCCGACAACAAGCAGGGTCTCGAGGACGACAGCTACATCAGAAAGAGCGCTATCCGCAAGCGTGTATTCTATGTTACTACCGTTGCGGCTGCAAAGGCTACTGTTGAGGGCATCAAGGCAGTAAGAAGCAGAGGTGCAAACACAGTCAAGTCTCTCCAGAAGTTCCACAGCGAGATCGAATGATATTGTCAATAAATAAAAAGGCGCCTTCCGATATGGGCTTTCATATCGGAAGGAGCCTTTTTTATGTGCTGTTTCGTACAGTAGGAAGATGCCCGGGCATATAGCCAATGGCAATTTTCTTTGCTTCATCGTCCCAGGTGAAATATACACGGATAAGCACCTGAGATTTTATGCCGTATTTTATGTGCTGATCCATAAGAAGTTTTCTGCCGTCAATGTTCATTGTGTAGTCGCTTTTATAGATTTTCAATGCTTCTTTTCCGCAGTTCTGGACTTCCCAGCCTGAGTGCTCGGCGTACAGGTCAAGGAGCTGTTTATCTATCCTGCCTGTTTTGAATTTAGCGTAACCGCTGAGAAAATATATGCCGTCGCAAAGGGTGGAAACGTCCAGACTTCCCGAATATTTTTTCAGCTCACTTTTTGCCCGTGAGCTTATTTCAATGTATTCGCCGTACTCACGTTCCGCCCATTCCGCCACTGCGGATATTTCTGTGGGAAATTCAGCCGCTGCTTCGGCTTTGTCCTTGTAAAATTTTATTACAGATGCTGAATTATAGAACGCATCGCTTATTTTACGGTAACGCATTTCAAGTTCATTAAGGCTTGCGGAAAGCTGTGCAGCATTTTCCTCCGATTCACGAAGAAGCTTTCTGTATTGCCTGAGTTCATCGGAGGTCTGGTTGCCTGCGGCGGATTTCTGTTCCAGATCACGTATTTTATTTTTAAGTTCTCTGTTTTCCTGAGAAAGCAGATCGCATTTTTCCTCAATAGTGATGTTCTGCTTCTTCTTTTCCTTTATTTCCAGCAGTCTTGCATCACTGCCGAAAACCACATTGCCGAAATCAACGGTATTGCGCATGGGCAGAGAAAGAACTTTTTCCTTTATCCGACAGTAAAATTCATCAAAATCAGCAGATGATACGCTGTAAGGAAATCTTTCAATCACTGTGTTATGGTCGATGATAATAACATCTCCGCATTGCAGCTTCATATCCATTCGGTTATTGAAGATGCCGAAGCAATCCTCTTTTACAAAGCATATAAAGGCATATCCCACCGACTTCCGTGCAAGGCGTTGATAGTCAAATGTCCGAAGCCGGTCCGCTTTTTCATCGGTAATAGAAACAGCAGGCTTTTCAGGCATTTGAGGCTTTGCTTCCGAATCCGAAATGGTATGATCTTTGTTTGCAAGCTTTGTTTCAAAGCCCAGGTGAGATATATCCACCCTGACAGAGGATAATTCATCTGCGGGTCTGAGACCGTACAGCGATAGCTGGATATCATCAAGACCGTATCCTTTTAATGCTGCCATATGTTTGCTCAGCAGAGCTTTCACATCGGCAGCTGATATTTCATGACATTCTTCCGCTTCATACGGTGCTTCCGCTGCTATCACCACGGGTATGTTGAACTTAGGGTCCTGCACTGCATCAATAAGGAGGTTTGCCTCAGACCTTGTGGTTATATCAAGCGGCTGACCGTTCATCTCATATTCGTTTCTGAGACCGATCATGGGATTTTGTGCCAGCATTTTAACTATTGCGGGGCGGAAAACCTTGCATGGCGCTGTTGTGTCCGATGGCTCGGAGCATATGGTTCGGATACCTATCTCAACGCAGTCGTTATGCAGCATGAAAGAAATTTCGGTGCGGAATGTCCTGCCGTTTACGGGAGGGCGCTCTCTGTCAGTGCCGGGATTTTCGCCCATATCAGTTTCCGTAAGCTCAAACGACCACACTCCCCTGCTTTCAATAAAAACAACGCTGATATTAAAGCCTATGCTAAGGCTGAATGACTGGAGCATATCAAACGACAGCAGATCATAGTTTTCCGGTTCGGGAAGCATTATCTGTTCGGGCAGGGTGTCAAAGCGAGAAAGCCTTGAACGCAGCCATTTCATTGTTTCAAGGATACATATTCGGAACATATCCTCTGCTGCCGAGCTGCTGCTTCTGGTGTAAGCATGGAGCTGATATGTGGGGTAACTTTTTATCTGACGAAGCTGTGTGGTAAGCATGATGACCGCCCTCTTTTGTACTTTTTATATATTGTATCACAGCACTTTGTTATTGTCAATATGGTTTGTTATAAGAAAAAGCAGCGGAAATGCGCTGCCGAAATGGAATATAACATCAGCCCCTAGCGTATGATGTGCAAGAAAAACGTTGCCGTGCTGGTTTTCGGAATACATTACGGCACGAGCAATCAGTTGGATATGAGATAATCGCAGGTATCCAGACGGCTGCCATTGAAAATAATGTGGGGATAAACATAATCTCAGTTACTGAGGATCAGGTCAACACAGGTGACTATGACCATCTGATCATTGATAAGAATTATGAGGGTATCTTTTTCCTCGGATTTCGCCCGCATATTGACTTTATCGAGCGCAACCGTGGGCATAACATACCCATGGTAGTGCTTGATAACTACATCGAAAATCCCCTTGTGGCAAGAGTCGGCTGTGACAATGCCGACGGTATAACTCAGGCGGTGAAGTACCTTTATGCAAAAGGTCATCGGAAAATAGATTTTCTTGGCGGCGAAGCTGACAGCATAGTTACCATCGAGCGAAAAAACGCATATGCGGATAATCTGACTGCTTTGGGGATACCTGTTTCGGAAAGCATCATCAAGTACGGGCATTTCTCGGGCAAGGGCATCAAAAGAATGGTACTGGATATTGCAAAGGAAAATGTAACAGCTATCGTGTTCCGCAGGATATAAGCATCACAGGCTATGACAATCTGCCCATTTCCGAATGCTGCGTTCCTCCGCTGACAACTATTTATCAGAACAGACTTCACATTGGAAAAGCTGCATTTTTCACCCTGCATCAGATAAAAAGCGGCATACAGATAAGTTCGGTGCAGCTTCATACACGGCTGGTGGAGCGAGGCTCTGTGGCTGACATAAATCAGCATTGACAGGTCTGGCAATACAAAGCTATAATACTAATCTTCAATCAACCTACAGACAAATCCTCGGCTGAAATAAGCCCATTCTTCGTCAAGCTCCCTTGCCGGGCGGCAAGCCCGCCTGCGGTCGCTTTCCTTGACTGGTCTTATTTCATCTGTCGGCTTTGCCTATAGAGCGATTGAAGATTAGTATAACATTGGCACCTAAACGGACATCTGTTTAGGTGCTTTTTGTTTATCTGATTTAAAAAGTAGGATAGTATTATTATATAGTGCTTTTTTGATAGAAATGCGTGGTCAAAAGCAGTATTATATAATCAGAAAGCAATAATGTGAAATATATAACGATTCATATTTTTGAAAGGACGGTAATTTTTTATGGCAAAGTGGCTTGATAATGCAGTATTTTATGAGATATATCCTCAATCGTTCAACGACACCAACGGTGACGGTATCGGCGATTTCAACGGAATAATCGAAAAGCTTGATTATATCAAAAAGCTGGGCTGCAACGCTATCTGGATAAATCCCTGCTTCGAGTCCCCTTTCGGCGATGCGGGCTATGATGTTTCCGACTACTGCAAGGTCGCTCCCAGATACGGAACTAACGAGGATCTCAGGCATCTTTTTGATGAGGTTCACAAGCGTGATATGCACGTTCTTCTTGACCTTGTTCCGGGTCATACAAGCGTTCAGCACAAGTGGTTCAAGGAATCAATGAAGGCTGAAAAGAATGAATACACCGACCGTTATGTATGGACTGATTCCATCTGGGAAAACCCTCAGAATATGGGCAGCATAAGAGGATTTTCCGACAGAGACGGTACTTGTGCGGTAAACTTTTTCTCACATCAGCCTGCGCTAAACTACGGCTTCTATAAATGCGAGCGTCCCTGGCAGCAGCCTATGGACGCAGAGGGCCCCAAGGCAACTCTTGAAGCTATGAAGGACATTATGCGCTTCTGGCTGGGAATGGGCTGCGACGGCTTCCGTGTGGATATGGCAGGCTCCCTGGTCAAGAACGATGAGGACGGCAAGGGTACTATCAAGCTCTGGCAGAATGTAAGAGAATTCCTTGACAGGGAATTCCCCGAAGCTGCAATGGTATCAGAATGGGGCGAGCCTGACAAATCCATTCAGGGCGGCTTCCATATGGACTTCCTGCTCCACTTCGGCCCGTCTCATTATAATGACCTTTTCCGCTGCGAGGAACCTTTCTTCTCCGACAGAGGCAAGGGCGATGTTTCCGAGTTCGTGGCAAAGTATAAGGAGAATTACGAAAAGTCCGAGAAAAAAGGGCTTATCTGCATACCCTCGGGCAATCACGACATGGACAGACTGGCACGCACTATCAAGGGTGATAACCTAAAAATTGCCTTTGCATTCCTGCTTTCAATGCCGGGAGCGCCTTTTATCTACTACGGCGACGAGATCGGCATGAGATATGTTGAGGGTCTAACCTCTGTTGAGGGCGGCTACGGCAGAACAGGTTCACGCTCCCCCATGCAGTGGGACAGCACCACAAATGCAGGCTTCAGCTCCGCACCCAAGGAAGCGCTGTACATCAGGCAGGACGAAAGTGCCGACAGACCCACCGCTGCTGCCGAAATGGCAGATGAAAATTCTCTGTGGCATGAGATAAACAGGCTTATAGAAATAAGGCAGTCCCACAAGGCACTTCTCAGCAAGGGCGAGATAGAGTTTGTATATGCCGAAAAGAACGAATATCCTCTTGCATATGTAAGAAGCAGCGGTGACGAAAAGATACTTGTTATCATAAATCCCGCTGACAGAGAGGTTTCCTTTGAAAGCAATCCTTCGCTTGGTGAAAGCATTTACAGCTTCGGGGGTAAGGCTTCTGCCGAAAACGGCATTATCACTGTTCCCGCCAAGAGCGCAGGATTTTATACTGTTAAGTAAGAACCTGTCTTCATAAGAAATGTGTGCGGATTTTCGAGCATAATTTTGTTGCAGAGTAGGCAAAAATCCGCAGGCGGGCTTTCGCCCGGCAAGGATTTTTAACGCAGTCTGCGGCAAAATTTGCCGAAAAGACGTGCGCATATGCTTGTGAAGACGGGTTCTAATAATCAAATATTCTGAATATCCTTTTAAATCGCAGATGTCAATACCGACTTCTGCGATTTTTTATACATAAAATCCTATGAGATTTTGTTGCAAATATACAACTTTAACAAATCATTTCAAAATAGCTTGACATTATAGTTAGCATATAGTAACGTATAGCTGTGACCAAAAACGAATAAAAATGGTCACAGAAATGAGGTGTGCTATTGCCGATAGCTTTTACAGAAGAAGAAATGACAAAACTGCGGCATGAACTGATGCTTGCGGGAATAAGGCTCAGCAGAGAGATGGGACTGCAAAGAATGTCTGTGGAGAAAATAACCTCCGCTGTGGGAATAGCCAAGGGCAGCTTTTAGCTCGAAAGCCTGAAGCTCAGAGACGAAACCCTGGAGGAATTATAAAAATTAACCCGTATGCACTTGAATTTCATATTCATTTGTATTATGCTGTACTGTGTAACTACAATACAGTAAGGTGATCTTATGACTGATAAAATTCTTGTGAGAGGCGCAAGGGTACATAATCTTAAAAATGTAGATGTTGATGTGCCTCTCAATAAAATAGTTGCGGTGGCGGGCGTTTCGGGCTCGGGCAAATCCTCTCTTGCGCTGGGCGTGCTGTATTCGGAGGGGTCAAGGCGGTATCTTGATGCGCTTTCCACCTACACACGGCGGCGTATGACGCAGGCGGCAAAGGCTCAGGTCGATGAAGTGTTATATGTTCCTGCGGCACTGGCTCTTCATCAGCGTCCGGGCGTTCCGGGGATACGTTCCACCTTCGGAACGGGAACAGAGCTGCTTAACAGTCTGAGGCTCATGTTTTCACGTCTGGCAGAGCACTGCTGTCCCAACGGGCATTATCATGCGCCTACTCTTGACGTGGCAGCGGGGCATGACCTTGTGTGCCAGCAGTGCGGCGAGCATTTTTATGCCCCCTCTGCCGAGGAGCTGGCGTTCAACAGTCAGGGTGCCTGCCGAAGATGCGGCGGAACGGGAATGGTTCGCACAGTGGATATCACGACGCTGGTTCCCGATGACTCCCTTTCCATTGATGAGGGTGCGGTAGCTCCGTGGAACAGCCTGATGTGGTCGCTTATGACAGATGTATGCCGTGAAATGGGCGTGCGGACAGATGTTCCTTTCCGTGAGCTTACCGACAGGGAAAAGGACATAGTATATAACGGCCCTGCTGAAAAGAAGCATATACTTTACAAGGCGAAAAAGTCAAATCAGGCGGGAGAGCTGGATTTTACCTATTACAATGCAGTTTATACTGTAGAAAATGCTCTTGCAAAGGTCAAGGACGAAAAGGGCATGAAGCGTGTGGAAAAATTTCTCAAAGAAGAGGTCTGCCCCGAATGTCATGGCACAAGGCTTTCGGAAAAGGCAATGAAGCCGAAGCTTTGCAAAATAACGCTGGACGAAGCCTGCAAAATGAGCCTTGAAGAGCTGGTTGACTGGGTGGCGGCTGTCCCCTGTTCGCTTCCCGTTGAAATGAGACCGATGGCGGAAAGCATCTGCGAGTCGTTTGAAACTGCCGCAAGGCGCCTTATGGATCTGGGACTGGGGTATCTCACCCTTGACAGAGCCGCTTCCACCCTGTCAACAGGTGAACGCCAGCGTATGCAGCTTGCCCGTGCAGTGAGAAACCGCACAACAGGCGTGCTGTATGTGCTTGATGAGCCGTCCATCGGGCTTCACCCCTCAAATATCACGGGACTTAACGGTGTTATGCACGACCTTATAGCTGACGGAAATTCCGTTCTGCTGGTAGATCATGACACCCAGATACTTAAAGAAGCGGACTGGCTTATAGAAATGGGGCCAAAGGCAGGCAAAAACGGCGGATATGTCATCGCCGAGGGAACGCTTGAAGATATCTGTAAAAACGAAAAGTCGCAAATAGGGCCGTTTATTTCGGGAAAGGCAAAGTCTGTAATTCGCCCTCAGGCGGAAAGCGGCGAAATGTTTGATATTGGCAGGATACATCTTGCCACATCGCAGGTACACACGGTAAAGCCCCTTGAAACCGATATACCAAAGGGACGGCTCACAGTTGTTACGGGAGTATCGGGTTCGGGAAAGACCACGCTTGTGCTTGAAAGTCTTGTGCCTGCCCTGCAGGTTCTGACTGAGGGAAAAGCGATGCCGGGGCATATAAAAGACATTACAGCGGAGGGCATCAGCCACGTCAAGCTCATAGATGCAACACCTATCGGAATAAATGTCCGCTCCACTATTGCCACTTATGCCAATGTGCATGATGAGCTGCGAAAGATATTTGCTGCCACTGCCGATGCAAAAAGCCGAAAGCTCAAAGCAGGCGAATTTTCCTATAATACAGGCAGTCTGCGGTGCCCTGTATGCGACGGAACGGGAACTATCAGCCTTGATGTTCAGTTTCTGCCCGATGTAACAGTCCCCTGTACCGAATGTCACGGTTCACGCTACAGCAAGGACGCATTGGCTGTAAAGCTTACAACTGCGGCAGGTGTTACAATATCGCTGCCTGAGCTTATGGATATGGACGTGGATTCAGCCCTTGATGTTTGCAAAGATATGAAGACAGTATATCAGCGGCTGAAAGTACTGCAGGAGCTGGGACTTGGCTACCTTACACTTGGCGAGGAAACTCCCAGCCTTTCTGGCGGAGAGGCTCAGAGACTGAAGCTTGCCAGCGAAATGGGCAGATTGCAGTCCGACTCGGTATTTGTGTTCGATGAGCCTACCATCGGACTGCACCCGCTGGACGTCCGCACTCTTCTTGGTGTGTTCCAAACTCTTATTGACAACGGTGCGACTGTTGTTGTTATTGAGCATGATCTTGACGTTATCCGCAATGCTGACTACATCATTGACATGGGCCCGGGCGGCGGAGAAGCGGGCGGCAGGATAGTAGCATCGGGCACGCCTTCTGAGATAATGAATAACAAAAACAGCATTACGGGAAAATATATAAGCCTATAACAAAACAGGAGTTGTTCCGATATGGAGCACTCCTGTTTTTATGTTATTCGTTTGTATCGTGGGAATAATCAAGCAGAGACTGACAATAGGGGCAGCGCTTGTCTCTGCCCGGTACATAGCTGCTGCCGCAGTATGGGCAGCTTTCTTCATGAGCGGCAGGTGCGGGGGGCTGAACAGCTTGCACAGTCTGTTCAGTCTGTACAGAACGTGACTGAGCTCCGACAGGTGCATTTTCGGGGCAAACCTCTGCATTTCTGTACTTTCTTGACGGATCGTGAAATACCATAAAATAAGCATGGATAAGGATAAATCCGCCGAAAAACAGGAACGGAAACAGCATTGACGTATCCACCGATTTTTTCATTATCTTAGGTGTCAGGTTATCAAAAGCACGGCTTATGGCATCGGCAACGGATATGGATTTATCCGTAAGATATCGCTGCAGGTCGGAATTGAACCCGTCTGCTTTGGCGGAGGTGAGTATGTCCGATGTATCATCGCCCTGCATACCCTCCCAGTACCAGTCGTTAAAGGAAGAATCAGGCTCTTGGGGCTGGGAATATACTATCAGCCAGTGCTTTTCATCGTCAAAGGCGTTTACATAAAGGTCGTATGAATAGTTCTCCAGCGAGCTGTAATTATCCTGCCAGTCCTCGTTATAAACGGTGAAAACTGCGGGCGTTATGCCTGTTTCATCATAAAAAGCCATCATTGAAGTTTCGAGAGCTTTCGTGTCGCCGAGCACATTTATGTAGTCTGATATGACGAGCGATGTATCATAATCTGTTGAAAGCCTTTGGGGCACCCTGAACGTTTCGCTTGCCATGCCTACAATGGCAATGAAAAACGGGATATAAAATAGCAACATAAGCAGGCGCAGAGGGCTGCGGCCTTTCCTGATATCATAATTGGCATAGACATATCTTGTTTTATCCCCAATTAGGTGTAAAACTCTGCTCGATGGCGGGCGGCGGCGTACA
>OLNX01003338.1_pt1 | contig 10981 bp, 10 predicted proteins | sample 1672611 | NCBI WGS metagenome assembly OLNX01 (sample SAMEA3136705, study PRJEB25190) | human gut metagenome
CTCTTTTGTCGCGGATGTAAAAAAGGGTGAACATAAGGTATCCGGCGCATTCACTGCCGGCAACGTGATCGCATCTACGGGCGAATACAATTCCTTTTCTGATGTATATAAGTTCAGTCTGGATGCGTCCAAGTCTAATGCCATCTACGGCCGCAGCGCCACCGTGCAGCCTGCCGCCTACTATGTGCACATCTGGCGGCGCGTGGCCTGAGAAAGGAGGTTTTGAACCATGAAGATCATTGACGAGAACGGTGCGGCCATTGAGACCCCTGACCTGACGCTTGGGTATCTGGTGGACGACACCGAGCCAGTGGAGCACCCCGCCGTGGAAGGCGTGGAGGAAGTGAGCCACTACGAGACCGTAACGGAGTATCCCGGCGGCGGCAGGGATGTGCGGAAGGTCATCGACGTGCCGGGCGTGCCTGCGCAGGCCGCATGGACCGAACAGGTGCCGGTGCAGAGATACATCCGCTATACGGAAGAAGAATTGGCCGCGCGGGAAAAAGAGCGCCAGCAGGCCGAGGAAGCAGCCCGTCTGCCCGAGACGATTGCCAGCCTGACCTGCCAGCTGACCGACCTGCAGCTGGCCCTGTGTGAACTGTACGAAGGAGGTGGTGTGTAATGGCAAGGATCTATGCGGCCCTGATCCGCAAGGGCATCAAAACGCTGGAGGATGTGCCCGCCCGGCTGAGGGATGCCGTGGCAGCGCTGCTGCAGGAGGACGGCCATGCTTAACGTTTACTCCCGCGCAAGGGATGGCGAAACGCTGCTGAGCCGCAGCTTCCGCGCAAAGGAATTTGCCTGCAAAGACGGCACCGACCCTTTGTTTGTGGACAGCGAACTGGTGCAGGTGCTGCAGGCCATCCGTGACCATTTTGGCGCACCGGTGGTCATTACCAGCGGCTACCGCACCGCTGCACACAACAAGGCTGTGGGCGGAGCGGTTTACAGCCAGCATCAGTATGGCCGTGCCGCGGATATCCGGGTGTCCGGCGTGCCGGTGGAGCAGCTTGCCGCCTACGCCGAGACCCTGCTGCCCGGCACCGGCGGCATCGGCCGCTACCCCGCAAAAGGCTTTGTCCATGTGGATGTGCGCAAAGCAAAAAGCCGGTGGGTCGGGTAAAGGCGGTGAACGGAATGGAAACGATCTTATCCGCTGTCATTGCCGGGGCCGTGACCCTGATCGGCGTGCTGATTGCCAACAGCCGCAGTCAGGCCGTGACCGACACCAAGCTCGAAGAGCTGACCCGCGAGGTGCGCGAGCACAACAATTTCGCCCGCCGCGTGCCCATTCTGGAAGAGCAGATGAAGGTGGCCAACCACCGCATCGCCGACCTTGAGAACCATGAACGAATGAAAGAGAGGAACTGATTTATGGAACTGAGCAACAAGATCTCCGCCGCTACCCTGGCCCGCACCGCTGTGCTCCTGCTGGCCCTGACCAATCAGGTGCTGAGCGCAATGGGCAAGCCCGTGCTGCCCATCGAGAGCACCACTGTGGAGCAGCTGGTCACCGCCGGCATCACCACCGTGGCCGCCCTCATCAGCTGGTGGAAGAACAACAGCTTCACCGCTGCCGCCGTGGCCGCCGACAGCTACATGGCCCGGCTGAAGCAGAAGCAGTGATCGCCGACTGCCCTATATAAGGTAAGAGGGCAAGGCCCCCGGAGACGCAGGTTTCCGGGGGCCTTTTTTCGTCTGCAGCAGGGCGGCAGGAGAAATTCCAGCCGGTTCTTTGCCAGAAATTCCGTCCCTCAAAAAGTGGTTTTCCGCAACAATCCGCACACTCTGCACCAGTACCGCAACCGCATCATTTCACGTCCGCAACAGTTTCTCTTTTTTCTGCAACAAATTCTTGTGATTTGTGCAAAATGTCCAATTCAGACTTTGGAATATTTTCACAAATCATGCGTTTCTACACATTTTTTCTTGACAACCCGCACCGGAAAATGGTATAAAGGAAGCAGGATAGCAAGCCTTGAAATATGTCCATCATATAGGACAGTGGTAATGCGTAAAAGACTTGACACCATTTGAAAGGAGCCATCAATCATGACGAATAAAAAGCTGAAACTCGCTGCCATGTCCGTAGCCCTGACCGCCTGTGTCGCTGCACAGCCCATGGCTGCCCATGCTGTGGAAGGCCCCGACTCTGCCGAGGATAACGCTGCCGAGAGCTCCACGCCTGCCCCCGTCGCTGAGGAAGGGGAAAAGCAGGAGGAAGCCGGAGAGCAGGAGGAGTTTGTTCCCCCGGTGAACGATGAGGCCAAGAAAGATGATCAGGCTCCCGCGTTCGGCCCCGGCACCAAAACCGATGATATCATCATCGACTACAAGCCCGCTGAGAAGCCTGATGAGACCGGCAAATCCGGTGAGGACGGCGAAACCGACGGCTCTGATGGCTCCGGCGAGACGGACGAGACTGAGAACCCCGACGGCACCTATGTGAAGGGTGACGTGATCGACAACAGCAAGAAGGACGAAGCCACCGGCAAGGACGGCAAGATCGGCGAGGCCACCAAGGAAGAGACCCCCGACAGCTCTTCCAGCACCACCGTCGTGGACCCCGACGCCGAGGTGAAGAAGGGCGACCCCGTGGTGGGCAAGGACGAGGACGGCAACACCACCATCACCACCCCCACCGAGACCACCGGCACCGAGACTACGACCACCACCGGCACCGGCAAGGCCGATTCCTCCACCACCATCACCGACACCAAGAAGGGCGAAGAGATCAACCTCGACGACGAGCTTGGAAAGGACGTGCGTCCGAACTGGAAAACCGATAAGGATGCCAAGCTGGGCGGTTACACCGTGGACAAGGTCGAGCCCGCCAAGGACGGCAACTCCAAAACCCTGACCCTGAAAAAGACCAGCGAGCCCGAAACGAAGAAAATGTCCGCTGAGGACGTTGCCAAGCTGCTGGATGTCCCCGAGGACGGCGTGGAGAAAAAGACCGACGACGAGGGCAAAACCACCTATATCCTGAAAAAGGAAGAGACCTCCACCGACGAGAACGGCAACACCGTCACCCGCGTCACCTACTACAAGATCACCGGCAATACGGTCGAGACCACCACCGAGACCACGCTGGTGCTCAAGGTAGAAAAGGGCACCGTGGATGTTGATGATAAGGATCTGACTACTGAGATCGAACTGCCAAGCATCACTGCCAAGAACACCGACGAGACCAAGACGGATGTCATCGAGATTTCTTCGGAGAAGCTGGGCGAAATGCTCCAGGACGAGTACTATAACAACGTTACCGGCGAGTATGTCTATACGGAAAACGTGGACGGCAAGGAATATACCTATAAAGTCAAGAAAACGGAAGACACCAAGCAGCTCACCAACAAGCAGTTGGCCGACCGTCTGGGCGAGGGCTTCACCGGCGATGACAACGGCGTTTACTACAAGGGCGAAAAGCTGACCTTTGATCAGAAGGAAGCCGTCCGCAAGACTTTGAGTTACACCGTGGAGGTCACTGAGGTCACCAAGACCCCCGGCCAGGTCGAAGGCGGTCAGGAAAGCATCGAGAGTGCCAAGGAAACTGCCAAGCTGAATGCCATCAAGGCCGCTCTGACGGATGCCGCCCGGAACGCCGGCATTAATGTGGAGACCGATGATTTCAAGAACCAGCTGAATACGATCGATCCCACCGGCAAAGGCCAGCTCAATCTCAGTTATACCGATGCAGACGGCAATGTTCATACTGTCACCCTCCGCTATGACGGTGCAACGGTTTCTGCGCCTCAGCCGGGCACTCCCGATTCGAGCAAGGGCACCGAGACCCGCAAGGATGTCACGGACAACGTCATCACCGGCACCGCTTATGTGAACGGCTCGAATACATGGACCGAAAGCGGTTCCCTCAACGGCACCTATGTCAAGCCCGGCAGCGGTGAACTTCCCTCTCTCGATGGTTGGACGATCGCCAGCAAAGACCCGGAGAAGGGCACCACGACCTACAAAAAGGAAGACACCGTGACCTCGCCCGACGGCACCATCACCAAGATCACCCGTACCTGCACGATCACGGAATCGTCCGCTTCCCTCAGCGATACGGAGAAGGAAGAGATCGCCTGGAATGAGCTGCAGAACAAGACCGGCAAGGACAAAGCTACCCTGATTCAGGAAGGTTACAGCATTGATATCGGCAGTATGGACTTCTCCGGCATCAAGCGCGTAGAATGGACGATCGACGAACTTTCTGAATCCACAAAGACGGACGCCAAGGATCTTAACGACAAGCTGGTAATCCCCGGCGGCAAGAACTGGTCGATCGACGAAAAGGCCCGCACCATTACGGTGGACGGAAAGACCTACGACAAGGTGACCAAAACCAATGACGGCTACACCTGCACGGTCGAGGACAAAAACGGCGTAAAGACCACCTACACCTTCACCAAACAGGCCGGTGCTCCGCTGACCCCTGAAGAGATCCAGACCGCGCTGGCAGTCCAATACAGTGTTTCCGCTGACAGCATCCGACTGAACGCCGACGGCAAGACCGCGACCTTCACGAAGGGTAACGAAACCATCACCGTGGATTACAGCACCCTGAGCGAGACCCTCACCGTTCGGAAGGATGTGCACACCTCCTCCAGTGTCACCGACATCATCAAGGACAATAAGGATCTTGAGAAGGCATACGACGATTTGTGGAAGCAGATTCAGGAGATTCAGAGCAAACTTCTGCCCGGTGAGGAACTCTGGATCGGCAATCTGGAGGTTACGGACAAGACCGAGAAGACGGACATCATCAAGTATTTCACCACGGCCATCTCGCCCGAAAATATGAGCAAGGATGAGCTGATCAAGGCTCTGCAGGAGCAGGAACGGATCGCCAAGAACTCCACCTATGTTGCCAACAAGGGTTCTGATTACGAAGAGACCAAGAAGAACTACTACTCCGGTGAAAAGACGGATGAATTCAAATCCTTCAGCAAGGCACCGGATGGTTCCAAAATTGAGGTCTATTGGAAATCGACTTGGTGGGGCGGCTATTATTACTATACAGACGCTAACGGCCAGGAAGTTCGTGTTCATAGTAACACTGTGCACTACGAAGAGCAGCGCGACGACATCGGCCACCTCGATCTTGCTTCCGGCTCCAAGCTGGATCTGCTGCCGGACAAGGACGGTAATGTCGATCAGACCGACTGTGTGCTGGTAAGCAAGAATCTGGAGTGGAACTACGATGCCGGAAACCTGGTCAACGGTAAGGGCAACCAGCCGGTCGGCCTGGACAGTAAGATCAGCTGGGACGATGAGGGCGGCAAGGGCAACGGCCACTACGAGTATGACCGCGGCAATCCCAACAACTGCCCTGACAAGAGCGCCTACTACAAGCTGACCGGCACTGTCGCCTATGATCCCATCAAGGAGAACGGAAACATCAAGCTGTATCAGGGTGGCTTTGACGATTATTGGTACTGGGTCAGTGCGGAAGATCAGGCCATCAATGCCTACCTGAAGGCAACTGGCAGCAACAAGACGGCCGCCAGCCTCACGAAAAAAGAGCGTGATGCCATCGTCGGCACCTACGTTGTGAAGATTGGAACCACCGGCACCAACAGCACCGGTGAGAGCGGCTATCAGGTCTATCTCAAGACCTCCGAGCTGACCGCCTACGGCTATATGACTCGCGATGCCAACACCTGCATCAACAGCACCTACAAGCGCCAGGACGGCACCTGGGGTTACGTCGGCGGCTATGACCTGATGATCTCCAAGCTGACCCAGGTGAGCGAGGGCAAGGTCGTCGGCCAGACGGAATCCACCATCAAGACCATCACCGCCCCGCTGAGCATCCGCAGCTCTCAGGACTTCGCCAACCGCCTTCTGGAGCTGAACAAGCAGACCACCACACATAAAACCAGTGAGAGTGCTACGGCTTACGGCGAAAATACTTCCGGCGGCTTCAACGGTGCCTATACGCAGGATAAGAGCGAAACGGTTACCGGATCCGGTACCGGCAAAGGCCACTACACCACCTTTACCGAGGTGCTGAAGAAACTGTTCTCCGGCAAGGGCGAGACCAGCTACGACACCGGCAGCGTCAGCTACAGCTACCGCACCACGGACAAGGTGAACACCACGCCAGTGTCCAAGGAGACCGTGACCACCACCGACGCCCATGTGGACTACAACTATACCTCCATTGAGACCCGCACGGTCACCGTGAACGGCGAAGAGACGGTCATCGTCCCGCCGGTCACCCCGCCGGAAACGCCTGTGGAGGATGAGACCCCGGACGAAGTCGTGACCCCGGAGACCCCCGAGCTGCCGCCCGTGCAGGACGCCACCCCGGATGAGGTCGTCCTCCCGGCTGAGCCCGAGCTGCCTGCCGTAGAGGCTGCCGCCGCTCTGCCCAAGACCGGCGTGAACTGGATTGCCGCCCTGGGCATGGCATTCAGCGGCATGCTGCTGACCATCGCAGGCGCATTCGCCAGCCTCAAGTACAAGGAAAAGCACTGATGCTTTTCCCTTCCAACGTGATCCACGTCAAGTCGTAAACGCATAGAAAGGGCCTCCCCATTCCGGGGAGGCCCTTTCGTGTTGTGCTCGGCTTATGCTTCCGCTTTGGCAGCGCGGTACCACTGTACCAGCTTTTCGGCGTCCTGCCAGCCCTTGCGGTACATGGCTTCCAGTTCCATGCAACGGTCCAGCACACCGCACACAGCAAAAGCCGCCCCGCAGGCCGGAACTTTCGGTGCCTGCGGGGCGGCTTTCTGCATTTACGAAACGGGGAAAAGTGCTCAGAGGTCTGCGCCGTTGGAGCGGATGACCTTCTGATACCAGTAGAAGGAATCTTTCTTGCTACGGGCCAGCGTACCGGTACCGTCGTCCTGCTTGTCCACATAGACGAAGCCGTACCGCTTGCTCATCTCGCCGGTGGAGGCAGACACCAGGTCGATGCCGCTCCAGGCGATGTACCCCATCAGGTCCACGCCGTCGGACACAGCCTGCTTGACCGCCTCGATGTGACGGCGCAGGTAGTCGATGCGGTAATCATCGTGGACACTGCCGTCAGGCTCCACCGTGTCGTGGGCACCCAGACCGTTTTCCACCAGGAACAGCGGTTTCTGGTAGCGGTCATACAGCTGGTTCATGGTGATGCGCAGGCCCAGCGGGTCGATGGCCCAGCCCCACTGGCTGGTCTGCAGATAGGGGTTCTTCACCGAGCGCACCACATTGCCGTCGTTCACGGCCTTGCCCTCCAGGCTGGCCGCCACGCAGCGGCTGGCATAGTAGCTGAAGGAGATGAAGTCCACAGTGTTCTCCCGCAGCAGGGCGTCATCGCCGGGCTCGGTGTGCAGCTGCACCTGCTTTTCCGCAAACAGCTTGCGGGCGTAGCCGGGGTAGCGGCCCCGCACCTGCACGTCGATGAAGAGCAGGTTTTCCTGCTCCTTCTGCACCGACTCCCAGACGTCCTCCGGGTTGCAGGAGTAGGGGTAGAAGCTGCCGCCGGCCAGCATGCAGCCCACCTGATTGGCGGGGTCGTACTGGTGGGCCAGGCGGGTGGCCGTGGCGCTGGCCAGCAGCACATGGTGGGCCGCCTGATAGATCACCTGACTGCGGTTCTCGCCCTCCTGGAAGGCAATGCCTGCCCCGGAGAAGGGGCTGTGCAGCAGGATGTTGATCTCGTTGAAGGTAAGCCAGTAGTGTACAAGGCCGGAGTATTCTTTGAAGCAGGTCTCGGCGTAGCGGGCAAAGCATTCCAGCGTTTTGCGGCTGCGCCAGGAGCCGTACTGCTCCACCAGACCCATGGGGATGTCAAAGTGGCACAGGGTGACCAGCGGCTCAATGCCGTACTTCCGGCACTCCTGGAACACATTGCGGTAAAAGGCCACGCCCTCCGGGTTGGGGGTCCGTTCATCGCCGTGGGGGTACAGGCGGGACCAGGAGATGGAGGTGCGGAACACCTTCAGCCCCAGCTCTGCCATCAGGGCGATGTCCTCTTTGTAATGGTGGTAGAAGTCCACGCCGGTATGGCTGGGGTAATACTCCCCTGCCTGCAGCGTCGGGTGGGGCGTGCCGCCCAGCTTGACCTCCATACGGTGGACACCGTGGGGCATCATGTCGATGTTGCTCAGGCCGCGGCCACCCTCGTTGTAAGCGCCTTCGGCCTGATTGGCCGCAATGGCAGCACCCCAGAGAAAGTTTTCGGGCAGTTTGTAATCAGACATGGGAATCACTCCTCTTCCGGGAGATCCTCAAAGCCGATCACCAGCGTCAGCACAAAGGACAGCACGATGGACAGCACCGAGATGCCGGCGATCCAGGCGATGCTCACACCGGGGTTGGCCGGGTCGATGAACTGCACACCGGTGAGCACGCTGGGCGACACCATGGAACGGCTGGCCAGACCTGCCATGCCGGCCAGGCAGCCGCAGACAAAGCCGGTGATCAGGGAAGCGATCAGGGGGCGCTTCAGGCGCACGGCCACGCCGTACAGGGCGGGCTCGGTGGTGCCGGCGATCAGAGCAGAGGAAGCAGCGGCCAGAGCGGTCTGGCGCAGCTCGCTGTTCTTGGTTTTGAAGGCAACGGCCAGGGACACGCCGCCCAGGGACAGGTTTGCACCGATCTCAGAGGGCATAACGGTGCCCTCCATGCCGGTCTCGGAGATGGTCTGCAGGATGGTGGGGGTGAACACGCGGTGCATGCCGGTGATGACCAGCAGGGGCCAGAGGGCGCCCATGATGCCCACAGCCAGGAAGCCCAGCTTAGCCTGCACGAAGTAGACGAATGCGGAGATGCCCTCGCCGATCATGATGCCGGCCGGGCCGACCACGATGATCGCAATGGGAGCAGCAATGAGGAAGATCAGCATGGGCTTGAGGAAGTTCTTGGTGACAGCCGGGGTGATCTTGTCGATGGCACGCTCAATGTAAGACAGGATCCAGGTCATGCACAGGGCCGGGATGACGGTGTAGGTGTACTTAACGCCCACCACCGGGATGCCCAGGAAGTGTGCGGCGGTGTCGCCGACCGTGACCGCCTCCATCATGGTGCGGAAATCCGGGTGCAGCATCAGGCCAGCAATGGCAATGGCGATGAACATATTGGTGTTGAACTTCTTGGAAGCAGAAGCGGCCACCATCACCGGCAGGAAGTAGAAGGCTGCGTCACCGATGGTGTTCAGGATCTTGTAGGTCTCGCCGTCGGCCGACAACACGCCTGCCATGCCCAGCAGCATGACCAGCAGCTTGACCATGGAGCCGCCGATGATGGCGGGGATCAGCGGGGACATGGTGCCCACGATGGCATCCAGAATGTTGTTGCCCACCTTCTTCAGGGTCAGGGGCTCCTTCTTCTCGCCGCGGGCCACCTGGCTTGCCTCGCCGAAGTCGCCCATCTTGAGCACCTCGTTGTAGGCCTCTTCCACATGGTTGCCAATGATGATCTGGTACTGGCCGCCCTGGTTCACGACGCCCATCACGCCGTCGGTCGCCTTGACGGCTGCGTCGTTGATCTTGCCCTCGTCCTTCACCACGAAGCGAAGGCGGGTCATGCAGTGGGTCACGCTGGCAATGTTCTCCACACCGCCGATGTTCTCCACGATCTTTTTGGAGATCGCAGCATAATCTTTTGCCATGATTGTTTCTCCTTTACCTTCTCAAGTCATCCAATTTCCGGTCGAAGTACTTCTGATGCGTCCATTATAGACGCAGGCAGGTGGTTTGTCAGCAGTTTCCGGGCATAAAAAAACAAGTGCCATTTTTTCGCACTTGTTTTTTCCAGGTAACACCCTGTTTTTTATTTTGGACTTTTTTCAGATGGCTGCCGGGCCCTCGGAGGTGTAGCGGTAAAGCTTTTTGCCCAGCCGTTCCACGATGCTCATGGCCGGGAGCTGCGTGGTCACATCGTAGACTCCCAGCCGCTCGTAGGTGACATAATAGGCAAGGTTGTAGTCCGAGAGCTTGGCTATGGTGCAGTTTTCCGTGTTGGTCACGCTGAGGATCTGACAGTTCTGCTCCTTGAAGCGCATCACATGGCCGATGGTGTCGCGGGACTCGCCGGACACCGAAAACACGATCACCAGCGAATTTTCCACGAATCGGCTCTCGGTGGGGTAATGGGGCTCGTCGATGTACAGGCAGAACTTGCCCATGCTGGAAAAATAGCGTGCCCCGTACTTGGCCACGATGCCGGACATGCCGCTGCCTACAAAAAAGATGTGCCGGGCCTGAAAGATGACCCTGGTCAGCATGTCCAGCTTCTGCTCAAACTCCGCCGAGCAGGTCTTTTTCAAAAAGTCGATGACCTCCGACACATCGTCCTTGACCGGCGGCTGCTTTGCCTGTTCCAGATGCTGGCGCAGCCGGATCTTGAACTCCGCGTAGCCGTCGCAGCCCGCCTTTTTGCAGAACCGGAGGATGGTGGAAGTAGACACATGGGCGGCATCCGCAAACTCCCGGATGCGCATATAGCACACCTTGTCCGCGTTCCGCACAACATACTTATAAACTTCCAGCTCCAGATCATTCAGGCTGCAGATCATCTCTTCGCTGAACATCGGCCGCCCCTCCCTCGTGGTGGTTTTTGTTCCAGTATACTGTATTTTTTGCCGCGTTACAATTCCCCTGCTCAGAAAAAAGCCGCCGCACGGTGGCAGGGCCGTGCGGCGGCAGAAACATGCTTTGGGGAACCGATCAGATCAGGCTCAGGGCCTCTTCGTCGCCCACGAGGGTGAAGTCGGGGTGCATCTGCAGGATGCTGGCGGGCACCTCCGGGGTGACCGGGCCGAAGAAGGCCTTCTTCACGATCTCGGCCTTGCCGGTGCCGTTGACCACCATCAGCACCTTACGGGCCTGCATAATGGTCTTGATGCCCATGGTGTAGGCCTGCTTGGGCACCAGGTCTACGTTGCCGTCAAAGAAGCGCTTGTTGGCCTCGATGGTCTCCTGGGTCAGGTCCACACAGTGGGTCTCCAGCTCAAAGGCCTCGCCCGGCTCGTTGAAGCCGATGTGGCCGT
>OLNX01003343.1_pt1 | contig 10970 bp, 7 predicted proteins | sample 1672611 | NCBI WGS metagenome assembly OLNX01 (sample SAMEA3136705, study PRJEB25190) | human gut metagenome
CATTGCGGGGTATGGCGCTAGCCAATAGGGGAGATGACAAGAAGTGGCGGAGAGGTTGAAAACGATATCTCATCAATCTGTTCATATCAGATATTTACCCCCCCCTCGCCCTATGGGCACTCCCCCTATATTCCCTCGGGAACACCCCGCAATGCTACGGGACACGGCAAGGGAAGAGGTTAACAAATATACCGATAGTGTCATACCAATCCCCCGCTGTTCTAAGTTAAAATACAAGGGAAGAGTGTAAAATATCTCACAATGTCGCAGAGCACGACAGGGAGAGGATTAAAAGTGCTGCTCCGAACCTTATTCCCTCCGGCGCTTTGTGGGTATCTCCCTTCTCTCCTATTGCTTCGCAACATAGGAGAGACACAGAAGAAACAATCGTTTCTGAGAAAAGGGATTAGAGGTATAAAAAGACAGTCTCCTCTGATTTCTTATTGATCCGATATCCCATAATTATCAACTGAGCAAATTTAATCGTATAACGCCTTGTTTTTTAATAAAATTCAGCTATATTTGTAAATACGAACTACATACGGGACTGAACATATACAAGCAATCGAACGCTTATCGACTGTATCAAGATAAATCGAACCATGAAAACAAACCGAGTCATCAAAATTTTTCTCGCCTCCTCCGAGGAGTTAGAGGCCGATCGTTATCGTTTCGGGAACCTCATTAGAAAACTGGACAATATTTATGAGAAACGAGGCATACGCATCGAATTATTCGAATGGGAGGACTATGACGCCGCCTATAACGGCATGCGCAAGCAAGACGAATACAACGAACGAGTGAGAGCGAGCGACATGTTTCTGGCGCTATTTCATAAAAAAGCGGGGAAATTTACCATCGAGGAGTTCAACATTGCCCGAAAAGCGTTCGACGAGCAGGCTTCTCCCAAAATATATACCTATATAAAAGACCTCGAAGCAGGCGAAAGCGAAAGTCGGGAACTGGCAGAGTTCAAACGACTCATGCTCGAAGAGCTGGGACACTATTGGTGTCGATACAGCAACTTCGACACCATGCAACTGCATTTTGTCCTACAATTGCAAATGGTAGAGGCCACCACCCCGATAAAGGTGGAGGTAAAAGAGTCGCAGGTGAAAATAGGAGACAGTACGATCGCCGACTTGAACAATGTGCCTTTTACCTCGGAGAATGCCACGCACAGAGAACTGCAATCACGGAAGGAACAACTCGATCGGGAAATCGGTAATGCCGAGTCAGGCGGCCGAAGAGGATTCTTCGGGCAACGTTCCCGTATGACCGACGAGGAGCTCGCTAATCTGAGGGAAGAACGCGAGAGTGTAACCGAACAGATAGAGCGACAAGAAAAGGCACTCGTAGACACGGCAATGTCTATCGCCCGCATGCAGGGCGGTGAATGTAGCCCCCGTATGAGAACAGCCGCCGAACTGTTTGAAAAAGGAGAGATCGACAAAGCGGGAGCCGTTCTCAAAGAAGACGATATGGAAGCCGATGCCACGAACGCAAAATTGAAATTCGATACAGCAGCGCAGCCAACCGCCGAACTCACCCGAAACATAGAACGATGTGCGGGAGAATACATGCTTAAAGCTCGTATCGTCGTCAGTGGAATAGCCGACGAATCGAGATACCGACAAGCGGTAAAACTCATGTCGACGGCGATAGACCTTGTTTCGGGACGACTGCCCGAAGAAACATTGGCAGAATACCTGTTCGACTATGCCGTACTGCTTACAGATGTAGGTCAACAAACAAAAGCCCTCGAAACGTGGGAACGGTTGTCGGGCATATACGAACGTTTATACCGCAAAGCACCTCAAAAGTATGCCTACGGTTACGCCGGCGTATTAAACAATATGGCAGTACTTTACAGCGATAAGGGCGATTTCGACCACTGCCTATCCAAATACTTGAAAGCCGTAGATATTTATGATCGGCTCGACCGGGAAGGACCGGGTATATATGACGACGATATAGCACGTCTCAAAAATAACCTCGGAACACTTTACTCCGACCGAGACGAATATAACAAAGCCTTATCGGAGTTCAACGAGGCTGCACGCATACGATTCGAGCTCCTCGCCAAAGACAACGACCCCGATTCCCGATCGGCTCTGGCCGACATTTATTGTAATATGGCTACGGCATTGCAATTTTCGGACCACCCCCAAGAAGCTCTGCGATACATAGCCCAAGCGCACGCCATACTCGACGAGCTGGACAAAGAGTTTCCGAGAATATACGAGTACAAACTGTACTCGATTTTAAATCGGGAAGGCTCGATTTATACACGGCTCGACCAACTCGACAAGGCGGAAGAATCCTTGCAAAAATCCCTACAATTGGCTGCGAATCTCGCCTCCCGCATGCCATTGGCTCATAGTGCCGACTTGGCCACGGCAAAGATGGAAATGAGCGGGCTGAACTATGTGCTCGGCAAAAACGAAGAGGCAAGGAAGGGATTCCGCCAAGCATTGGACATATTCAGACGATTGCAAACGAACGAACCGGTTTACGACCATCAAATCGCCACCGTTCTCCAAAACTTGGGTGTCATCTGCCGCCACGAGGAGAAATACGACGACGCGGAAAAGTTCCTCAAAGAGGCACTGGATATTCGCGAAAGGCAGCACGCCCAAGCCCCATACTCCTTCACCGCCGACCACGCCAAAGTCTGCCGGGACTTCGGAGATTTGTTGGTCGATATGGGAGAAAACGACCGGGCCGGCGAGATGTTCGAGAAAGCGGCAACGCTATATACAAATGCCGCCGAAAAAAGCGGACATCTAAAAGTATCCATCGCCGATTCGATTTATGCATGGGCAGATACTCGTCTCGACTCCGAGGAATACGACCGGGCCGAATCCCTGTTCAAACAAGCATTGAGCATATACAGCAGGCTCACCGATGACAAAACGAGCTACGACATGGCACGAACATGGAGCCGCATGGGCGATCTCTATATGCTTTGGGAAAAGCCCCAAGCCGTGCCTTCTTATGAAAAAGCACTATCGATGTTCAAGGAACTGCACGCCCCAGACTCCGACTATCGAGAAGAGACAGCTCACATAACCAACTGTATGGCACTAATTTCCAGCGCAAACGAAGAATATGACCGAGCGAGTGAGCTATACGAAGAGTGTATATCGATTTACGAATCTCTCTGTAACGACGGGCACGACAATCGAGCCGACTTAGCGGAAGCCTATTGCAGTCTGGGCGAAACCCATTGCAATCTGGAAGCAGCCGAACCCGCCCGCGAATGTTTCGAAAAATCGTTGAAACTTTATCGAGAAATAAATGCCTGCCCGGTTCCCCTGCATATCGACAAAATGGCAGTCGTATTGAAGAAACTCGGTATCGTACTTTACGTATGCGAAGAATACGACACAGCCATTACGCTCTATCTCGAAGCCTACGAATTACTAAACGCCATCTACCGGAAAACAGGAGAATGCGGCGAAGAATTAGGTTCGGTAGCGCTATGCCTTTCGGAAACATTCGCAGATACCGGAAAAGCCCGAAAGGCGAGAAAGTACTACGACATCGCTTTGAAATTCGGAGCTATCGAAGAAGATGAGGAGGAGGATTACAACGATGACAAAGATGAGGAAGACGAAATCGATGAGGACATGGAGGAAGATGACGAAGACGGCGAGTGTGAAGAAAGCAATGAGACAGACGAAGCTCGAACGATAGAAGACATAAGAATCGCCAAGAAAAACGCCCATCGTTTTAAAACGGCATCGGACTATCTGGAAGCCGCAAAATGCTATACTGACAAGGGAGACTTGCAGAAAGCGAAAGAGTTATATATCGATGCAATAAACATCTGCGAAAAATACCTCGTCGGAGGATTTACCGAAGACACCTATCGGGTAAAAGCAGAATGTTGCAGGAATTTCGCCGATATAATCAAGGAAGAAGGACACCTTGAAAATGCTATGGCTTTCTATCAAGAGGCTCTGCGTATCTATAAAATACTGAAATTCTATTCACCGGACTATGAACAAGCCTTATCCGAAGTAGAAAGGCGCATAAAAATTTTCACATAAAAGAGACCACTTATCATACAAAAAGTTAAAAAATGATATATATTTCAATCTTGACTATCCTTTTAACAAACCTTTCTGTCTCTTTATCATAAACTTTTAACACATTAAAATTTATGATGAATACCATGAAAAAAGGATTGGGGTTACTCATGCCTCTTTTCCTAATGGCGTGCAGCCAACAAGCTACGATCAGCAAAGACACTCTGAAAGACAAAATCGCCGGTGGGTGGGCAGGTAAAATGATAGGGGTATCCTACGGACTCCCTACCGAATTCAAAGCATTGGGCAAGATGTATGAAGATTCTATCCATTGGGCTCCCGTCCGAGTAAAAGATGCTTTGTGGGAAGACGACTTGTATGTACAGCTAACTTTGATGGACGTAATGGACAAACACGGTATGCAAGCCGAACAAAAAAAATACCAAGAGGCTTTGGCAACAGCCGGGTTCAGACTGTGGCACGCCAATGTACAGACCCGCAAAAATTATTTCGACAGCATATTTCCGCCCCAATCGGGACAGCCCGAATTCAACCTCCATGCCGATGACATAGACTTTCAAATCGAAGCTGACTATATCGGGTTCATGTGTCCCGGCATGCCGCAGACGGCCAACAAAATGGCCGATTATATGGGTCATATCATGAACTACGGCGACGGATGGTATGGAGGTGTATACATGGGAGCAATGTATGCATTGGCTTATGTAAATAACGACATTTATACAATTATCACGGAAGCTCTTAAAACAATACCCGAACAAAGTAAATTTCACCGTTGCATCATAGACGTTATTAAATATTGGAAACAATATCCCGATGACTGGCGTAAATGCTGGCTGGAAATAGAAAACCGTCATGCTCTTGAGATTGGCTGCCCGGAAGGGGTATTCAATGCATTTAACATTGACGCCACTATCAATGCGGCTTACTGCGTGATGGGACTTTTATATGGCAACGGCGACTTTTTCAAAACAATGGATATAGCCACTCGTTGCGGACAAGATTCCGACTGTAACCCGGCAACTGCCGCAGGAATTCTTGGAGTCATACAAGGCTACAAGGCTATCCCCGAATACTGGAAACCGGCACTCGAAAGATGTGAAAATATTAAGTTCCCTTACACAGATATCTCTTTAAGTTCTGTATACGACATTAATCTCAAACTATTGAGTGATGTATTAAAAGCAAACGGAGGAAAAATAAAAGGAGATAAATACTATACCACGATTCAGAAGCCAAAAACCGTAGCATGGGAAGTTTCTTTTGAAGGCTTATATCCTTCTGAAAGAAGAGTTATCAAATATGATCTCGGTACAGAAAAAACATTTGAGTTCAATGGCAAGGGAGTTGTTTTAATGGGGATGATCAGACAAGATGTTAAAGATAGTAATGACAATTACATCGCCATCCTGGAGGCCTACATTGACGGCAAGAAAGTAGAAACCATAGAAATGCCTTATGACTACATAAAAAGAAAGTATGACATTTTCTATAATTATGATTTAGAGGAAGGACCTCACAAACTGGTTATTAAATGGATTAATCCAAATGAAAAATATGCCGTTCAATGTAAAGACATGGTGGTTTATTCATCCATACCGGCAGAGCCAATCAATCCTTATAAATAAAAGAGAGAAGCCATGAATAGAAAACTACTCCTATTATTAGCCTTATTATTATTTTCCTACGGATTGTCATCATGTTCGTCTGATGATAACAGTCCGTCCGAAGGCGAACAGACCGAGACACCGGAACTGTTTACCAAACGCTATAATCCCGATCAAAGTTTTTACAGCAAAATATTAGGACAAGAAATCAAATATTCCGTATTACTGCCTCAAGAGTATCTATCGGAAAGTACGGGTAAATATGGAGTAGTTTTCCTTCTACATGGCTGGGGAGGGAACCAAAGTTCATGGGGACCTTCAGGTCTGAATATTCAAAGCATAGCTGATGCGCAAACCAGCAATGGTAGTATTCGCCCATTGATCTACATCATGCCGGAAGGTTTCAACTCTTATTTTTGTAACCGCTATGACAGAAAGTTCAACTATATGGATATGTTCATTAATGAACTCGTACCCCTGATTGATGCGCGCGCCTATCACAAGGCGTTTGTGAAGATGACGTGGAGCGAGCTGTTGCCGGATTCTCTATGGGAGGTTTCGGGGCATTAAGTATAGCATCGCAACATCCTGAAACATTCTCGGTATCAATAGGATTAAGTCCCTCCCTAAATACAGATGAACAATACATCTCTTTGTCACAAGACGGTTGGAATCTTCAATGGGGAAACAACTTCGGAGGAAGCGGCCAGACAGGAACAGGCAGGCTGACAAGCTATTATAAAAGCCAATGTCCGCTACACTTTTTCAAGGATAAACCAAGTTCCACATTTCAAACAGTACGGTATTACATAGACTGCGGTGATGATGAAGAAAGACTATATGCAGGAAACGGTGAATTACATACTCTATTACGGGACAAAAATATCAAGCACGAATATCGTGTACGAAACGGTGCCCACACTGACAGTTATTGGCGTGAATCCATGAAAGAGGCATTGCCTTTTATCGAACGTTCATTCAAAGGAGAAAACTATCCGCAGGAAACTCTGAAAAAATTCACAGAGGAATTACATGCTACTAATAAAAACATAAAAGTAGGTAATTCCAATATCGAACTATGGTTACCGGATGACTACAATTCCGAACTAACTTACAAAGTTCTTTATTACAGCAAAGGAGAAGGTAATGTTGATCTTACAACAAAGAAGGTAGCAGTGGCATTAGATTCTCTTATGCAAATCAAACGTATGATAATCGCAGGTTTTAATGTGAAAGAAATGATTCTAAATGGAACAAATTTTTCAGCTATTACCGATGCTGTGGAAAAGACGGTTCATACGGAAAGCAATGCAGATTTCAGATTAGGATTAACATACGGTTCAGAAGCTAATTACTTATACAATCAGTCAACAGGCAATGCCCCTGCTATCAACTTTTTCTTTGCAGAAGACGCAGATATTATCAACCTTTCTGCCGAGAATCGTGCCAAAATCTATTATTTGGACATAACAGACGAAGGCAGCAACTACAATAGCATCTTTACTCTGTTCAATGGATTGCGAGGTGCAGAAGCTCCGGTGCAATATCGTGTCAGAAACGGACTGGATAGTGAACAGTCCGCCCAAACAGGTATTTATTCAATGAGTTATTATATTGGTGAACAGTTAATAAAGAAATAATATGAAGAAGATACTGTTATATATTATCCTATTTCTATCAGGTATAGATGGAGCTTGGGCACTTCCCATAGAAAAAGAAGGGATGAGTATTTACAGTCCGTCCCTAAAGCAAGAAGTCTCCTACTCTATTATCTTACCGGAAGGTTATGAACATTCAGAAACAGAATATCCAGTCTTATACATGTTTCATGGAATAGGAGGTGATTATACCAGTTGGCTCGAATACGGCAACGTTGCCCGTGTAATGGATAAAATGATAAAAGAAGGAAAGATTCAACCTTTCATTATGGTTATTCCTGACGGTTACCTGTCTTATTACAGTGACACTTATGATGGCAGTTCCCTTTATGAAACTTTCTTTATCAAAGAACTGGTTCCATATATAGATAACAACTATCGTACTCGCAAGGATATTAATGGACGCTCGATCATTGGTTTCTCTATGGGAGGATTCGGAGCATTATCCGTTAGTTTGCGCAACCGCCACTTATTCGGCTCTGTCGTTGCGTTATCGCCATCCATCCGTACAGAAAAACAATACATGGAAGAAGGGCCACAAAAAGGATGGGACAATCAATGGGGACGGATTTTCGGAGGAGTGGGAAAGAATGGTAACCAGCGCCTAACCAGTTACTATAAGCAACATTCACCCTACCACATTCTTTCCACCCTCCGCAATCCCGATTTAAAAGGATTTGGCATCATGCTAGATATTGGAGATAAAGAAGGTACTCTTTGCGAAAGTAATGAAGAACTGCACCGATTATTACTGGAAAGACAAATACCTCATGAATGGGAAGTACGTTCAGGAGGACATGATTTCGCCTGCTGGAATACTGCACTGCCCAAAGCATTCAGATTCATAAACGAATATTTCAATGGGAAGCAGTCAGGAAATAGTGAGAGTAGTCTTCCGAATGAGACTCCGTTTATCCAAACAGCCAATGCAACGGTCTATTATCCGGAACAGGCTCAAGGAAGCACAAGAAAATATCCTATTATCTATGTACAGGGAGAAATCAACGAACAACAGCAAAAGGTTCTCGTCAGTCAGTTTCATCAAATGGTAGATGAGAATAAAACATGGCCTGCTGTTCTTTGTTTCGTAAAAGCTAACACAGACCTGTCAGAAACAATTTCTGATATAGAAAAGCAACTCTCCGGCATCAGAGGTTCCCAACGTATGCGGGCTTTAATCACTTTGGGAGATAATATTAAAGAAGGTATAGAAGCTATTCAGAGAGAAAATTTGTTTACCGGCATAGTCTGTGTAAATGCCATCGGCAACGAGAATGATGCTCAAAATTTTATAAAAGCAGTCAACTCTCACAAAAGATATCCCAGATGCTGGATGGAGATACTACCCAAATCAAAAGAATATGGTTTTAGTAGTAATATACATATCCTTTTGAAAGAATCGGACCTGGAACATGAGTTCCGGTCAAGAAAATGTAAGGAAGCCAATGTTTTCACTTATTGGGAAGATTGGATACTATATTTAAATAACAGAATTCATGTTTAACAATTAAATACTAATAGTATGTTCACAGTAAACAGTTATTTATTGGCAGTTATATTCTGCATCGTAACCATGATTTGTTGGGGTTCCTGGGGTAATACCCAAAAACTAGTTTCCAAAAATTGGCGTTATGAACTTTTTTATTGGGATTATGTGATTGGAATGGTATTGTTCACCATCTTGCTAGGCTTCACTATGGGTAGTCATGGAGATACCGGACGTTCATTCCTGGAAGATCTGGGACAAGCATCAGGAGACAGCATTGGTTGGGTTATCTTGGGGGGCGTAATATTTAATGCTTCAAACATTCTTCTTTCAGCGTCTATTTCCTTGGCTGGTATGTCTGTAGCTTTTCCTTTAGGAGTTGGCATTGCATTGGTATTAGGGGTAATCGTCAATTATCTGGGAATTCCAACTGGTAATCCTTTGCTTTTATTCGGCGGTGTAGCTCTCATTGTTATTGCTATCATTTGCAATGGAGTGGCTTCCGGAAAAATGCAAAAGGGAGAAGAAAGCAGGAAAAACAACAAAAAGGGAATTATCATTGCATTAATTGCCGGTGTACTGATGTCTTTGTTCTACAGGTTCGTAGTGAAAGGTATGGACGTAGAAAACTTCAATTCTCCTGCTATAGGAATGATGACTCCTTATTCTGCCATCTTTGTTTTTTCAATAGGCGTATTACTAAGCAATTTTGTTTTCAACACATTAGTAATGAAATATCCTTTTGTCGGAGAAAAAGTCAGCTACTCCGAATACTTTAAAGGAAACACGAAAACTCATATATGCGGAATGCTTGGCGGAGCGATATGGGGACTTGGTTCTGCATTCAGCTATATCGCATCAGGCGAAGCTGGTCCGGCGGTATCTTATGCACTAGGACAGGGCGCACCACTTATTGCCGCTATTTGGGGAGTATTTATCTGGAAAGAATTTAAAGGTTCAACGAAATCTGTTAATCAACTACTGGCCTTGATGTTTATCTTCTTCCTGGTTGGTTTGGGAATGATAGTAGTTGCCGGAAACTAATTATTAACCTTAAATAGAACAACATGAAAAAGTATTTTTACTTATTAACCATGCTGGCAGTAGTACTAAGTATGACCGCTTGCAGCGATGACGACAATCATCCCAATACCAACGTTCTGGATAAACCGGAAGTTACTGTTCCTGATGTAAAAGAGAGTTCTGCTGTTATTACATGGAAAGCCATAGGAAACGCAACAGCTTATATTTATAGCTTGAACAACGGTAGTGAACAAAGTACTGACCAAAATACAATTCAACTGACAGGTTTAGAGCCGGAAAAAAGTTATACATTCAAAGTAAAAGCTCAAAAAACCGGATCAATCTATTTTGAAGATTCAGACTATGCAGAAATCACTTTTACAACAACCTCTGAAGTAACAGTTTATCGAATAGCCACTTTTGCGGACGACTGGGATAAATGGTATTACGAATATAATGATAATGGTACTGTAAAACGTGTATACAGGTTATATGAAGGAGAATTGGATAGAGAATGGCTCTTTGCTTATGATGGAAATAATATCACAGTGACAGGTAAGAACGCATATAACATGACTTTAAATGACCAAGGTTATGTTGCAACTTTTGTAGATGGTTCCAACACTTACGAATATACTTATGATGAGAATGGCTACATGACCAAAGTTGAAAAGAATGGCAATATTGCATCTAACATCACCATAGAAAATGGAAATATTATGCAATGGACCAGATTTTCAGATGGAGTAGAGCAGTTTAAAGTTCAGACCTATTCTGCCGTGCCTAATGTAAGCGGAGCACATTGCATCTATGCGGAAAGCAGTGGAGCTAGTCGTTGGCTGGTTGAAACTGGTCTCTTTGGAAAAGCTTCGGCCAATTGTCATACGAGTAGCGGCTGGCAGCATTCAGCCGTTGCATCTACTTACACATTCGAATATGATGAAAATAGTTGTATCAAAGAGGAAAGCAAAAACTATGACGGATATATAGAGAATTTCTATTATACATATTTCTCCGAATAACACTTTATGAAATAATTATTTCATGGAGGTGTGTCAGACTTTTAGACACACCTCCATCATTTAAGGTTGTCAAAACTTTAGACTGTTTAGACTGTCATATCCAGTAAAACCTCTCTTTT
>OLNX01003345.1_pt1 | contig 10967 bp, 10 predicted proteins | sample 1672611 | NCBI WGS metagenome assembly OLNX01 (sample SAMEA3136705, study PRJEB25190) | human gut metagenome
GGGTACATCAGAACGTGACAAAATTTACTTTTGATACTCTCATCATTAATATACAAAGTTACTGAACATTCACTCAATAAGGGAGGTAGTAATTATGGAAGGTAAGATTACAAAAATATTCAACGCAGCTGACCAGATTCAGGCTGAGATGATTCATGATCATTTAAAACAAAACGGAATTGAAACCATGTCCAAACAACCTGGAACAGGAGAATATATGAGTATTGCAATGGGGTATTCTGTTTATGGAACGGATATTTATGTTAGAGAAGATCAGAAAGCTAAGGCAGAAGCTTTGATCAATGAACTGTTATACGATAATGACTACAATACATTCGAAGATGAAGATATCAAATTGCCTTGGTGGCAAAATAAAGTGATTGTTGCAAAATGCATTTTAGGATTTTTTATTCTTGTGATCATTATCATGATCGCAAGTCAAATCTTCCAATAAAACAATAAATTTAAGAAAGAACAGGTATGCATAAGGAATTCATTAAATTCCTTATGCATACCTGTTCTTTGTTGTTGTTCATTATTTATATTTAGTTTATAGTTACCTTATAGTTAATCAAATTTCTGAAATACACCCTTAAGTGCTGGATAAATTTCTCTAAACTGCTGATACTTTGCCTCATACTTCGCAACAAGCTTAGCATCAGGTTCCACTGTATCAACCACTTTCACAAGCTGATCTGCTGCTTCCTGTACGCTGTCGTATTCTCCACATCCAACGGCTGCAAGCATCGCTCCTCCATATCCTGGACCTTCTTCACTTTCGATCACGTCGACTTTCAGATTCATCACATTTGCAATGATCTTCTTCCATAATGGGCTCTTAGCTCCACCGCCGCAGATCTTTGTGCGTTCAATCTTGATTCCAAGACTTCTTGCGACTTCCAGAGAATCACGAAGTCCAAATGCAACTCCTTCTAACACGGCCTGTGTCATTTCTTCTCTCGTTGTATCCATGGACATTCCGATAAATGTTGCTCTGGCTTTTGGATCATTGTGTGGAGATCTCTCTCCCATTAGGTATGGAAGATAGAATACATGGTTTTCTCCAAGTTTGGTGATTCCTTCTTGTTCTTTGCTGTATTCTTTTGTTTTTAAGATCTCGTCCATCCACCATTTATTGCAGGATGCTGCACTTAACATGCATCCCATGAGGTGATAGTATCCATCTGCGTGGTCAAAAGAATGTAAGGCATTGTTGGAATCTACACCAAATGTCTTACTGGAAATGAAGATCGTTCCAGATGTTCCAAGGGAAATGTTACACATTCCATCGCCAACAGTTCCTGTTCCAACTGCGGCTGCTGCATTGTCACCTGCACCTGCTACTATTTTACAGGTTGCCGGAATACCCAGTTCTTCTGCTAATTCCGGTTTTAATGTTCCAACTACTTCATAGCTTTCAAACAGTTTCGGCATCTGTTCTTCTGTGATTCCGCAGATATCAAGCATTTCTTTTGACCAGCAACGGTTCTTTACGTCCATTAACAGCATACCGGATGCATCGGACATATCACTGCAGTGAGTACCGGATAATTTATACGCCAGATAGTCTTTTGGAAGCATGATTTTTTTGATACGTTTGAAATTCTCCGGCTCATTTTCTTTTACCCACAGAATCTTCGGTGCAGTAAATCCTGCAAATGCAATATTTGCTGTATACTCAGAGAGTTTGTCTTTTCCGATTACTTCATTTAAGTAAGCAGTCTCTTTTGTTGTTCTTCCGTCATTCCAAAGAATTGCCGGACGAATGACTTCATCATTTTCATCTAAGATAACAAGACCATGCATCTGTCCACCAAAGCTGATACCTGCAACCTGACTCTTATCACATTCTGCTGTCAGCTCTTTGATTCCCTCAATACTCTGTGTCCACCAGTCTTCCGGTTTCTGTTCTGACCAGCCTGGATGCGGAAAAGAGAGAGGATATTCTCTGGAAACGATTTTTTCAATTTTGCCTTCTTCGTTCATTAACAGTAATTTTACAGCGGATGTACCAAGGTCAACACCAATGTATAACATATTTTCTTCTCCTTATTCACTAAGAGGCTGCTCTTTCGGGCAGCCTCCATTTTTGATTCTTACCTGCAAAAATTATGCAAATGGATTTTCTGTTGGGTACAGAGTTCCCTTTGGCTGGTTGTAGTCAATTTCTTCTACATCAATGCCAAGGTATTTAAATACTTCATAGAGCGCTTTTCCGAAGTGTCCAAAAGCAACTGCTCCGTGATGTGGATAGTTCTTTTCTACCAGTACGTGACGATAGAAACGTCCCATTTCCGGAATTGCAAAGATACCGATTGCACCAAAGGAACGAGTTGCTACCGGAAGAACTTCACCATGTGCGATGTACGCACGAAGTTTGCAGTCAGCTGTGCTCTGCAGACGATAGAATGTGATATCTCCAGGGATGATATCTCCTTCAAGAGTTCCCTGTGTTACTTCTTCCGGAAGTGCTCTTGCCATAATCATCTGATATTTCATAGAGCAGAAGGACAGTTTCTGGGAAGCTGTATTTCCACAATGGAATCCCATGAATGTGTCTTTATGTGTATAGTTGAATTTTCCTTTGATTTCATCATTGTACATATCAGCCGGAACTGTGTTGTTGATATCAAGCAGAGTAACGATATCCTGGCTTACAACAGTACCAATGAATTCACTTAATGTTCCCCAGATATCTACTTCACAGGATACCGGAAGTCCTCTTCCTGTTAAACGGCTGTTTACATAGCAAGGTACAAAACCAAACTGTGTCTGGAATGCCGGCCAGCATTTTGTTGTCAGGGCAACATACTGTCTTGCACCTTTATGAGCTTCTACCCAGTCAAGCAGAGTAATTTCATACTGAGCAAGTTTTGGAAGAATTTCCGGTTTTTTATTTCCTTCTCCAAGTTCTTCTTCCATTTCTTTTACAATACCTTCGATACGTGGATCTCCGGCATGTTTATTAAAGCTTTCAAACAGGTCAAGTTCGGAGTTTTCTTCGATTTCAACACCTAAATCATACAGACGTTTGATTGGAGCATTACAAGCAAGGAAGTCTGTAGGACGCGGTCCAAAGCTGATGATTTTTAAGTTTTTGATTGCAACGATTGCACGTGCGATTGGCTCAAATTCAGCAATCATATCTGCAACTTCTTCCGGTGTTCCAACTGGATATTCCGGAATATACGCTTTTAATTCACGCAGTTTTAAGTTGTAGCTTGCGTTGAGCATACCACAGTAAGCATCACCACGACCCTGTACTAAGTTGTCTCCTCTTTCTTCTGCTGCTGCAACAACCATAGCTGGTCCATGGAAGTATTTTACCAGTAAAGTTTCTTCTGTTTCCGGTCCAAAGTTTCCAAGATATACAACTAATGCATTACATCCTGCTTCACGCAGTTCTTTTAATGCCTGTTTCATATCCATTTCATTTTCTACAACTGTTGGACATTCGTAGATTTCACCTTTATAAGTTGCTACTACTGCTTTTCTTCTGTTTTCGGACAGAGATTTTGGGAAACAGTTACGGCTTACTGCTACAATACCTAATTTTGCCTGTGGCATATTTGATAAATTCATTTTATTTTCCTCCTGAAAAATGAAACTAAAAATTTGATTTTATATTTTTATTTTACGGAAAGATTTTCTCCAATCAATCCTTCAAAAGCGCCCTGGATTTTTGCATCTTTATGCGCGATGAGCCATTTATTTTTTGCAAAAAGCAGTTTGTCTTCTGCTGTATTGTTCTGTGGTGCCGGTGCATCTTCGTTTGTTCCTTTCGGAAGAATGACTGCTGTACAGAACTTATTTTCATTTACATTACATGGTGCATAGTGAAGGGTGGTTGCATATACTTCCACGACCGTTCCTGCCGGAACAAGAAATGCTTCCATCTTCTCTGTCTGATATGTACCGTCAGCTTCAATGTCCTGCTCTTTTCCAAGAATCAGGATTAAATCTGTTAATGCTACATTGACTTCACTATCTCTGTGGTATTCCACTGCATTCAACAGATAATTACTTCCATTACAATAACCTACCTGAATCGGCATTCCTCCAAAAAGACTGTAAGCAATCTTTTCTACGCTTGGACAGGCTTCAAGGGCTTCATCTGAAGCAACATAAATAACATCATCTGGCTTTGGTGTTTTCTCAAGTGCAGCCAGAAGATCGCTTACGTTAAGTCCTGTTACAACTTTTCCGTATGGAGCAAATGCTTTGTCCATGACATTTAAAATTTCCATGGGACGTTACCTCCTTCTTAATTAGTTTAGTCATTAAACTATATACTTATGCTACCATCGAATGTAAAAAAAATCAAGTCGTTTTTTGCTTTTTTTATAAAAAAATTCTACTTGCAAAATTGCAAGTAGAATTTTTCTTTTACTTTATAATAATATCTTCTTTTAAAGAACTCTTTGAAATTTCTGAAAGTGTTCCATCCTCTTTTAACGGCTCTAATGCCTGTTTTTCGATTGCCTGGATTAATCCATTATTTTTCTTACCAAAGATAGCAATTTTGGTATTTTTCGGCTTTTCAGTTAACTCATCTTCTATCGCACTGACATCTGCATAAGCATTTGTTGCTTCATATTTTTCACAGTTTTCTTCTGTCATGCCAACACTTGAAATCACACAATCATAAATGTCTGCATCTAATGATTTTAATAAATTTTTCTGGGTAGTATCGATAATTTCAAGTTTTAATCCAAGTTTCTCTGCTACCTGCTCTGCTACCTTTGCCTCAAATCCATCCGGTCTTGCGGTATCGGTATTTAAATAACTCATCGGAGAATCATTTAAATTCATTCCGACTTTTAAGACACCTTTTTCTATAGTAGAAATACTTCCATCAGAAGATGTCTTCCCCACACCACAACCTGACAGGGAAATTATCATTAAAACAGCGGCTAACGCTACTGCTCCCAGTTTTCTTCTTATGTTTTTCACATTTTTTACCTCACTTTTTATTTTTGTTAACACATACATTCCATTTTGCTAACACTACGATATCATGCTCTCTCTTCTTTGTCAAATATGTGCCTTCGGTTCTTGCAAAAGGATTTTGCTAATGGTATGATAGAGCTAAAAGAAAAACTGGAAGGAGTCATTGAATTATTATGGCAAATTCTTGGAATGGAAAACCTTACTATTCATTCGATGCAATGCTAAAGGAACGATTTTCCACCAAAGTTTATAAAGTAGCATTAAATGGAGGAATGAGCTGTCCAAACCGTGACGGTACACTCGGAAACGGAGGCTGTATTTTCTGCAGTGCCGGAGGTTCCGGTGATTTTGCCGGAAATTCCCGTGACAGCATCACCACCCAAATTAAGATTCAGGCTGACCGCCTCAGAGAAAAACGTGGGGCAAAAAAATTTATTGCCTATTTTCAAGCGTACACAAACACCTATGCTCCCGTTGACTATCTGGAAAAAATTTTTACAGAGGCACTTTCTTATCCCGATGTTGTCGCAATTTCTATCGGCACACGCCCCGATTGCCTTGGAGACGATGTCATTGCACTTCTAAAACGTTTGAATCAGATAAAGCCTGTCTGGGTTGAACTTGGTCTTCAAACCATGCATGAAGAAACTGCTCGCTACATTCGCAGAGGCTACTCACTCTCCTGTTTTGAAATAGCAGTAAAAAATTTAAAAGAGGCAGGGCTTGAAGTCATTGTGCATACCATTCTTGGACTGCCAGGCGAATCAAAAGAAGATATTTTAGAAACGATTGATTATTTAAATCACAAAGACATTCAGGGAATTAAACTTCAACTTCTGCATGTTTTAAAAGGAACCGATTTAGCTTCTGATTACCTGAATGGTAAATTTAAAGTCTTCTCCATGGAAGAATATATTGATTTGGTCATCAGCTGCCTCGAACGCCTTTCACCAGACATCGTTGTCCATCGCGTAACAGGAGACGGTCCAAAAGCACTTTTAATCGCCCCTTTATGGAGCAGCGCCAAAAAAACAGTATTAAACACCCTTCATCATGAGTGTAAAATCCGAAACACCTGGCAGGGCAGACTGTTTCATGAAACCTGAAAACCTATCACAAATGTACTCTTGGATTTTTTCTGTAACTATCATAAAAGATTTCAAGAGAACATTACATTTAAAAGGAGGACTCTCATGGGAGAATCACTTACTTTATATAAACTTATTGTACTCTATATGCTGGAAAAGGTAGATTTTCCACTAACCAACGCACAGATTTCCGGATTTATTCTTGATAAAGGATATACTACCTATTTCCATTTACAGCAGGCACTTTCAGAGTTAACCGAATCCGAGTTAATCCACTGCGAAACTATCCGAAATTCTTCTTATTTCTCGATTACAAAATCCGGAGAACAGACACTTGAGTATTTCGGAAAAGAAATTCCTAAAGAAATCAAAGGAGAAATTGCTGAATTTTTCAAAAATAATGCAATGGAAATCAAGGAAGAACTTTCAACCTTTGCCAATTATTACAAAGGAGAAAAAGAAGGTTATCAGGTTCGATGCAGCGCAAAGGAAAAAGAAGTACCGCTTATTGAATTAACTATGACCGTTCCGACAAAGGCTGCCGCTGAAGCCGTGTGTGCTTCCTGGCAGACAAAAAATAAAGCCGTATATGAAAAACTGCTGGACATGCTCATGTAGCATGCTCAGCAATTTTTTTTAAATGTTCCTGTATTTGTTTTTCATATCCGTTTTCACTTGGATGATAAAATTTCGTCCCCTCTATCTCAGATGGAAGATACTGCTGTTTTACATAATGATTTGGATAATCATGTGCATACTTATATCCAATTCCACGTCCAAAATTTGACGCTCCTTTATAATGTGCATCCTGAAGATGCGGAGGAACGGTTGTTTTTACCTGTTTTACATTTTCCATTGCATCAAAAACCGCCATATATGCCGCATTGCTTTTTGGCGCACACGCTACATATAAAACTGCCTGCGATAAAATAATCTGAGCTTCCGGCATACCAACCCGCTCTACTGCCTGAGCTGCCGAAACTGCAACTTGAAGTGCCTGTGGATCTGCATTTCCTACATCTTCTGAAGCACAAATCATAATTCTTCTTGCAATAAATTTAATGTCCTCACCGGCATAAAGCATCTTTGCCAGATAATAAACTGCTGCATCAGGATCAGAACCTCTCATACTTTTGATAAATGCCGAAATCGTATCGTAATGATTGTCTCCGGTTTTATCATAACGCACTACTCGCTTCTGAATACATTCAGAGGCAACTTCTAATGTAATATGTATCTTTCCATCTTCACTTTTTTCGGTTGTAAGAATGGCAAGCTCTAATGCATTTAAAGCTGCTCTTGCATCTCCGCCTGCAATATCCGAAAGGAATTCTCTTGCATCGTCATCCAATACCGCACCATAAGCACCCATTCCTTTTTCGGTATCTGATACCGCCCTTAAAAGCAGCTTATCAATATCTTTCTTTTCAAGTGACTTTAATTCAAACACAATTGAGCGTGAAATCAGCGCACTGTTTACTTCAAAATACGGATTTTCCGTAGTTGCCCCGATTAAAACCAGCGTTCCATCCTCTACAAACGGAAGCAGATAATCCTGCTGCCCTTTATTAAACCGATGAATCTCATCTACAAATAAAATCGTCTTTTTTCCGTACATTCCAAGATAATCCTGTGCCGTTTTTACGACTTCTTCCATGTCTTTCTTTCCGGCAACCGTCGCATTCATCTGACAAAATCTTGCACTTGTTGTATTTGCAATCACCTTTGCAAGTGTTGTCTTTCCGGTTCCCGGAGGTCCGTAAAAAATAATACTACTCAGTTTATCTGCCTTAATCGCACGATAGAGCAGTTTTCCCTTTCCAATAATATGCTCCTGACCTACCACCTCTTCTAAAGAAACCGGTCTCATCCTTGAAGCAAGCGGAGATTCGTTTTCTAAAGTCTGTTCTTTCATATAATCAAATAAATCCATAACCTTCTCCATTTCGTAAAATACATTTTTTAAAATACGTTTTCTATATAGTTCGTGAACTACTCGGCTACAAGCAACCGAGCTTCTTGCTTAAATTTACTCCAAAAGCAGTTCATCCACCGTAACAAATTCATAGTTTTCTTTTTCAAGCGTATCAATAATCTGAAATGCCGCCTGAACGGAAGTTTCAAAAATATCATGCATTAAAATAATATCACCTTCTTTCACATCTTTCACTACTCTTTTTACGATTTTTTCTGTATTTTGCAGTTTCCAGTCAAGAGAATCAACATTCCAGAAAACAGGAAGCATGGTCACACAAAAATCCAGATTTTTCTTCCACTCCCCAAACGGTGGACGCACAAATGAAGGGCAGACTCCGGTTGTCTCATAAATTTTATTACAGCCTTTTAATATTTCTTCTTTCGCTTTCAATTCTGAAAGTTTATTTAACTGCACATGGTTATAAGTATGACTTCCGATTAAATGTCCTTCTTCTGCCATCCGTTTTACAATCTCTTCATTTCCTTCGATATTATTTCCAATCAGAAAAAAAGTTGCCATGACTTTTCGCTTTTTTAGACCATCTAAGAGTTCTTCTGTATAAACCGGATGGGGTCCGTCATCAAAGGTCAGTGCAATTTTCGGATGTTCCTCATCTGAAAGTGCTCCAAATACAGATTGTTCTTTTTTATCAAAGTCTCCATCTAAACCTGCCACGGCGATTAGCATAAAAAATAAAATCGTAATACCGGCTAATCCTTTTATTCGCTTCATTCTTTTCTATCCAAATTCTCAGTTTTACTTGTTATAATAATATATTCAAAAAAAGCCGGATACTTCCAAAAAAGTATCCAGCTTTCTAAAACTTACATTTTTACAATTTTTTATTTGTAAAGCGGACATTCACAATCCGTTCCGCACACTTGAAGCGGGGGAATGCTTATCTGCAGTAAAGCGGACATTCGCAATCCGCTTCGCTACTTGCTCATGAACGCAGTCGCTTCGCGTTCTGTCAGTGGGAGCTTTCAACTCCCACTGACAGAAGCATCCCCCCTCAACCGCCGCTTAGTGCTCTGAGCACTTGAAGCGGGGGAATGCTTATCTGCGTTCAAATGCATCTACAAGTTCCTGGCCGTCAGCATATCCGGCTTTCTTTAATTCTTCTACAAACCATTCGTCAATGCCATCTACCGCTTTTTTGAAGGACTCTACATCAAGTTCTTCATTTTTCAGTACTTCTACACCATTTTCATTTTGCCAGCGGGAGAGAATTTCGTCATCTCCTGCACGATTGATTTCACGTTCATACTGTACTGCTTTCTGTCCGACTTCATCGACTACTTCCTGCTGTTCTGGTGTCAGTGCATCATAAACACCCTGATTGATTCCAAAGAACAGACAGTCATAGTTTGCATTCCACAGTGAACAATATTTCTGTACTTCCTGCACACTTGCTGCATCAATTGCCGGAAGTGGATTTTCCTGACCTTCTACCGTATTCTGCTGAAGTGCTGTATAAGTTTCAGACCAGTTCATATTCGTTGCATCTGCGCCCCATCTCTTATAACATTCCATCAACAGGTTGGAACCTGCTACACGGATTTTTAAATTCTTCATGTCGTCTACAGAAGTTACCGGTCTGACAGAGTTTGTCAACTGTCTGAATCCATTTTCTGCAATTCCCATACAATGAATATCATAATCTTCAAGAATAGATTTTAACTTTTCTCCGGCTTCCCCATCGAGTTTTGCGTCAGCATCTTCTACGGAATCAAATAAGAATGGAAGAGATACCACATTAAATCTCGGGTCAAATGCAGAGTAAATTAAGTTTGAATGTAAGGAAATCTGTACCGGGTCTCCATTCATAAGTGCCTGAATTCCCTCTGACTGGTTTCCGTTTGTCAACTGGTCTGCTGCATACACATTTACCTTAATCTTGCCGCCTGTCGCCTGCTCCATCATTTCGCCAAATTTCTGTCCGGCCTGTGCCCAGGTACTGGTTTCTGTGGTAGAGCATGCAAAGTTCCAGGTCTGTTCTTTCCAGTCTAAGTCACTTCTGTCCTCTACTTCATAATTTCCTGCACTGCTTTTTGCAGTAAATGTATTAATTAAATCTTTTACTTCTGCCTCGTCAAATCCTTCTGCAACCAGCTGTTCTTCATACCACTGCGGAATGTCCGCAACTGCTTTTTTGAAAGAATCGATGTCAAGGTCTTCGTGCTCTGTGATTTCCACACCGTTTTCCTTTGACCAGCGTGATTTGATTTCATCATCACCGGAACGGTTGATTTCACGTTCAAAATCAACTGCTTTTTTACCGGCTTCATCAACTACAGCCTGCTGCTCCGGCGTCAGTGCATCGTAGATATCCTGGTTGATGCAGAAGAACAGACAGTCATAGTTTGCATTCCACATAGAGCAGTATTTCTGCACTTCCTGTACACTTGCAGCATCAATTGCCGGAAGTGGATTTTCCTGACCTTCTACTGTATTCTGCTGAAGTGCTGTATAAGTTTCAGACCAGTTCATGTTGGTCGCATCTGCGCCCCATCTCTTGTAACATTCCATTAACAAATTAGAGCCTGCTACACGGATTTTTAAGTTTTTCATATCATCTACGGAAGTTACCGGTCTGACAGAGTTTGTCAGCTGTCTGAATCCGTTTTCTGCCATACCCATGCAGTGAAGTCCGTACTCAGATAAGATTTCATCTAATTTCTGTCCTGCTTCGCCATCCAGTTTCGCATCGGCATCTTCTACAGAATCAAAAATAAATGGTAAAGATACAACATTAAATCTTGCATCAAATGCAGAATAAATCAGGTTTGAATGCATAGAAATCTGTACCGGGTCTCCGTTCATAAGTGCCTGAATACCTTCTGACTGATTTCCGTTTGTCAACTGGTCTGCTGCATATACATTTACTTTTACTTTACCGCCGGTTGCCTGTTCCATTAATTTTCCAAACTGTTCTCCAGCCTGTGCCCAGG
>OLNX01003372.1_pt1 | contig 10876 bp, 14 predicted proteins | sample 1672611 | NCBI WGS metagenome assembly OLNX01 (sample SAMEA3136705, study PRJEB25190) | human gut metagenome
GGTGCGCCGCTGTGATATAATCGTAAAATAATTGATATAATAGCCGCTTTGTGGCTATTATCAGGCTGTCGAAAAACTATGTTTTTCGAACAGCCTTCGATCGAAACCACGCTTTCGATCGAGTATTCCGGCGTCTGCGCGCGCCCTTATGGGCGCACTTGTCGTCGGTTTGTATAAAAACCCACGCACATGTCGCGGGTTTTTATGATGACTGCAAGCAGTCATCAATAAATGCGCGCCGAGGGGCGCGGATCATGGTTTACGCGAGCACGACAAGCACGCACGGCGAGTGCGGCGCTGCAGGAGCGGAGGCGGCTCCTATACTGTGTTTGCAAACACGCCTCAGTGTGTAACTATGGAGGTTATAATAGTATGGCACGTATTGCCGGTGTTGACCTTCCCCGCGAGAAGCGCGTGGAGATCGGCCTGACCTACGTTTTCGGCATTGGCCGCAAAACGTCCAACGAGATCCTTGCTAAGACCGGTATCAATCCGGATACCCGCGTTAAGGACCTGACCGAAGAAGAGGCTGCTAAGCTGCGTGAAGTCATCGAGCGCGACTACAACGTCGAGGGTGACCTGCGCCGTGAGATCGGCCTGAATATCAAGCGTCTGGTTGAGATTGGCTGCTACCGCGGCCTGCGCCATCGCCGCGGCCTGCCGGTTCGCGGTCAGCGCACCAAGACCAATGCTCGTACCCGCAAGGGCCCGAAGAAGACCATTGCGAACAAGAAGAAGTAAGGAGGGGAACGTATAAATGGCTAAGGTACAGAAGAAGGGCGCTGCGACCCGTACTCGTCGTCGTGAGCGCAAGAACATTGAAAAGGGCGCGGCACATATCCGTTCCTCTTTCAACAACACGATCGTTACCATTACCGACCTGAACGGTAACGCTATTTCCTGGGCTTCCTCCGGCGAAATGGGCTTCCGCGGTTCGCGTAAGTCCACTCCGTTCGCTGCTCAGACTGCGGCTGAAACCGCTGCTGCTGCTGCAATGGAGCACGGTCTGAAGACTGTTGAAGTATACGTTAAGGGCCCGGGTTCCGGCCGTGAGGCTGCAATCCGTGCACTGCAGGCCGCTGGCCTCGAGGTTACCATGATCAAGGACGTAACCCCGATCCCGCACAACGGCTGCCGTCCGCCCAAGCGTCGTCGAGTTTAATAGAGGAGGAACCAATAAATGGCTAAGAATACCCAGCCCGTTCTCAAGCGCTGCAAGACGCTTGGTCTTTCCCCTGCGGTACTTGGTTACTCCAAGTCCACGAAGCGTCAGCCCAAGCAGAGCCGCCGCAAGCAGTCCGAGTACGGCATGCAGCTGAACGAAAAGCAGAAGGTAAAATTCATCTACGGCGTACTCGAGAAGCAGTTCCATGCTTACTACGAGAAGGCTGAGCGCAAGCAGGGCATCACCGGTGAGATCCTGCTGCAGGAGCTCGAGCGCCGTCTGGACAACGTAGTTTTCCGCATGGGCTTTGCTAACACCCGCCGTGAGGCTCGTCAGCTGGTTAACCATGCACACTTCACCGTAAACGGCAAGCGCGTTAACATTCCGTCTTACCAGGTTAAGCCGGGCGACGTAGTTGCAGTTTCCGAGAAGTCCCGTTCTACCACCAAGTTCAAGTCTCTGCTGGAAGAGAACGGCAAGAAGGCTTGCCCGAAGTGGATCGAGAAGGCTAACGATTCCTTCGAGGGCAAGATCGTTGCGATGCCTGCACGCGACGACATCGACTATGATGTTGCCGAGCACCTCATCGTCGAGCTGTACTCGAAATAATAGACCCTCGCTTTTGGAACAGGCGCGGCGTCTGCTTCGCCTGTTCTATCTTAAGTTTCCAACCAACGTGAAGGAGGGTACCACATGATCGAAATCGAAAAACCGCGTATTGACTGTGAACAGCTCGCGGAGGACGGTTCCTACGGCAAGTTCGTCGTAGAGCCTCTTGAGCGCGGCTACGGCACCACGCTGGGCAACTCTCTGCGCCGCATCCTGCTGTCGTCTCTGCCTGGCACGGCAGCGTCCAGCATCAAGATCGCTGGTGTGCAGCACGAGTTTTCTACGATTCCGGGCGTTAAGGAAGACGTTACCGAAATCGTGCTGAATGTTAAGGGCATTATTGCCAAGCTGCATTGTGATGGTCCCAAGACGGTCTACATCGAGGCCGCCGGCGAGGGCGAGGTCAAGGCTGGCGATATCCACGCAGACGGCGAGGTTGAGATCCTCAACCCGGATCTGCACATCGCTACCCTGATGAGCGACGCGCGTCTGTCCATGGAGATCACGATGACTTCCGGCCGCGGCTATGTTCCGGCTGAGAAGAACAAGCAGCATCAGACCTCCATCGGCGTCATTCCGGTGGATTCGATCTACACGCCGGTTTACAAGGTAAACTACACGGTTGAAAACACCCGTGTACGCGACCTGACCGACTATGACAAGCTGACGCTCGAGGTATGGACCGATGCAACCATCAACGCACGCGACGCGGTTTCGCTCGGTGCAAAGGTTCTGCGCGACCACCTCGATCTGTTCGTAGACCTGTCCGAGGAAATCGGCTCCAAGTCCACCGTTGTTGAAAAGGCTGAAGCGCAGCACGATAAGGTGCTTGAAATGACCATTGAGGAGCTTGACTTCTCCGTGCGTTCGTTCAACTGCCTCAAGCGCGCAGGCATCAACACGGTTGAGGACCTCATCAACACCTCCGAGGAGGACATGATGAAGGTTCGTAACCTGGGCCGCAAGTCCCTGGAAGAGGTTATCGGCAAGCTGGAGGCTATGGGTCTCCACTTGGCGAAGTCGGAAGAGTAATCTTCGGACACTGTAACTTGAACTGCTGCGGCGGTACGATTACCGCGCCGCCGCTTTACTTTAATTTGGAGGTAAACTCACATGGCTAACAATCGCAAGCTCGGCCGTGCTACGGATCACCGTATGGCTATGCTGCGTGCGCTGGTAACCTACCTGCTGGAGAACGGCAAGGTTGAGACCACGCTCGCTCGTGCCAAGGAAGTAGGCCCGCTGACTGAGAAGATGATCACCCTGGGCAAGAAGAACACCCTGGCATCCCGCCGTCAGGCTATGGCTTTCGTAACCAAGGAAGCTGTTGTTGCTAAGCTGTTCTCTGAGATCGCTCCGGAGTACGCTAACCGCAACGGTGGCTACACCCGCATCATCAAGACCGGCCCGCGTCGTGGCGACGCAGCTGAAATGGCGATCATCGAGCTGGTTAAGTAAGTTATATTTTAACTTCTGACGACTCGATCTGTTCCAAAACAGAAAAATGATCCTAAAAAGGTTATCCAGTAGCGTGCTTATTGGATAACCTTTTTCTTTTTGCCTTTTTGGGATACCTATGATACTATGTAGGTAGAACGTAAATTGTCTGATCGAAAATTGGAACGTTGAAGGAGGGCTGAAAGATGTTTGCAATGTTTGATATATTGAGTTTCATCGTCCCCATCATGTTTATTGTCGTATTTGGCATCATCATTTTTTCTATCATACAGGGGATAAGCACATGGCATAAGAACAATAATTCGCCCAGATTGACCGTACCGGCGGTGATCGTTGCAAAGCGGACAGATGTCTCGCATCACCAGCATGCCAATGCAGGTGACATGAGCGGAGCGCACGGCTTCCACACAACGTCGAGCACGACCTATTATGTCACGTTTCAGGTAGAAAGCGGAGACCGGATGGAATTCCATGTTTCAGGCTTGGAATACGGTATGCTTGCAGAGGGCGATACCGGCAGACTGATCTTCCAGGGGACGCGGTATCTGTCGTTTGAGCGATAGCTTTTATTCGGAAGGGGGCTTGCGTACGCCGGAAAATATTCAAATGATCTGTCTGGTGCGGCAGACACGTATGAAAGGTGCCGGTTCGCGTACACATGATGGTTTCGCTCGGTGCGGCGCTGATGACGCTGGTCTCCTTGTATGGTTTTCTGCCTATCGTGGGAGCAGTCGGTGTTTCGGTTGACGTTTTTCGTGTGGCGGCAAGCATTGCAGCCGGTATCGGCTTCCTTGGCGCGGGCGTGATTTTCGTGCACCGCGGCGGCGCGGTCGGTCTGACAGACGGCAAAGGCGATCTTGTGCGTCTGTACGACTGGCTGGCACAGTGGAAAATCACCGTGCGAGAGATCAATCTCAAGCGGCAGGAAGGCATTTCGATAAAGCGGATTTCTGCGGCTGCAGGTGAATATCACGGGTGTGCAGTCGGTTGAGAGATAAACGGAATAGCAAAGCCGTTCGGCAGAAATGCTGGACGGCTTTTGTGCTGGATGAATAATATGATGTTGAAAAAACAGGATTTGTTTGGTATACTGTAACAAACAAATAAAGGGAGGTCCCGCTATGAAAAAGAGAATCCCCGCAATCATCCTGATGTTTGCCCTGTTCCTGACCACATCCTATGCGGCAAACACCTATCGCAAGACGATCACCGTCACGTCCGGCGTCAATGTGGAATTCAATAACGAAGCGATCGACATGACAGACGCCAACGGTAAAGCGGTCGAGGCGTTTATCTACAACGGCACGACCTATGTGCCGATTCGTGCGGTGTCGAATGCGTTCGGTGCGGATATCGGCTATGACCGCAATACGCAGACGATTTCGATTTATGATGATTTTTCTGAGGTGGCCGCCGTTGCACATGGAATGAGTAACATTCTTACGGGTTACTCAGAGGCTATGTTTGTTGGACTGGCGTATGTTACAGGCGGAGAGCAGGAAAGCATACAAAATATGATGGACAATATGCAGACATCCAATGCTAACATGCAGAGTACATTGAAGTATCTGTCTTCTGACGATGGTTACAACACTTGTATCGGATTGCTCGATGATGCAGTAGCAAAATATAATAGTGCAATCGCGTCTTTTAATACAGCGGCACAGACATACGAGCGTTATGTACAGAATGGCAGCGATTACTATGCAGATGCGTTTGATACAGAGTTTACCAGTGCATATAACGCATATAATGATGCGCAGAACGCAATCACGGACTTCTTTTACGATTACGCTATGTGGCGTGACGTTTAAGGACAATAAATAAAAGGAGATAGAGATTATGTACCTGAAAGCAACCTTAGTCACCATTGTAGGCTGGTTTATTGGAATGGTGTTAGATGCAAACATCGATTTCGGAGACCCGATGGGCTTCCTCAGTCTGCGCATCCTGTTTCCTATCTTGGCCATGGGACTGTGCATCCTGCACGAGCTGAGACGCGGCAGCAGCCGCTAACCCGCAAAATTTGCGGCTCACACGCCTAAATTTGTGCATTTTCACGGTAAAAACGGATATTTTTATTGCAGAAACGCTTGCAATGTACGGCAATGCGTGATATACTATCAGTGTAAGATGATAAGTAACCGTAAGGAGTGGCCAAGTGCCACTCCTTACGCTTTGCTCGGAGAAAATTTTTCAGTAAGGAGGGACGGCTTTGCAGGCAAAGCAGATCGTAGCCCGCGTAGAGGAACTGGTAAAGCCTTTGTGTGAACAGGCTGGTGTTTCCCTGTGGGATGTGGAGTTTGAAAAAGAGGGCGGACAGTACATGCTGACCGTCACCGTGGATCGACCGGAGGGCGTCAACATTGACCAGTGCGAGCAGGTTTCGCGCGCGCTTGATCCCATGCTGGATGAAAAGGAATTTGACGATATGCCGTCCTATACGCTGTGCGTTTCCTCGGCAGGTATGTCGCGCCGCCTCAAGCGTCCGGAGCATTTCCAGGCGTTTATGGGTCAGACCGTCGAAGTAGGCTTTTACAAGCCGATGAACGGCATGAAGCAGATCGAGGGCACACTTGCCGGCTATGACAACGGCGCCGTAACACTGGAAGTGAACGGCGAGCAGACCGTATACGAACCCAAAGACATTGCCGCAGTTCGACTGGCGGTAGAGATATAAGAAGGAGCTGAATAGGAAAAAATGGTTAACGCAGAATTTTTTGACGCGCTTGAACAGCTGGAAAAGGAAAAAGGCATTCCGGTAGACTATATGCTCGACCGTGTAGGTCAGGCGCTGATCACCGCCTACAAGCGCGATAACGACGGCATGACCGACAATGTTTACGTTGAGCCGGACCGCGACAAGAAGACCATTCACATGTTTGTCCGCAAGACGGTTGTCAAGGCGGAGGATCTGTACGAGCCGTACGAGGAGATCACTCTCGAGGAGGCTGCCGAGTACAAGAATAACCCGATGGTAGGCGATATCATTGATATCGACATCCCGACCAAGTCCTTCGGCCGCATTGCTGCTCAGACTGCAAAGCAGGTTATCATTCAGGGTATCCGCGAGGCAGAGCGCGGCATGGTTATCTCCGAGTTCGAGAGCAAGGAGCACGAGATCCTGAACGGCGTGGTTGCCCGCATCGACCCGCGCTCCGGCACCGCTTATCTGGATGTTGTTTCCGGCGGCGAGAAGAGCGAGGCTGTTCTGGCTGCTTCCGAGCAGGTGCGCGGTGAGGTTCTGACTGAGGGTCAGCGCCTGAAGGTTTATCTCATCGAGGTTCGCCGCGGCACCCGCGGCCCGCAGGTCGTTGTTTCCCGCACCCACCCGGGTCTGGTTAAGCGTCTGTTTGAGCTGGAGGTACCGGAAATTCACTCCGGTATCGTCGAGGTCAAGTCCATCGCGCGTGAGGCAGGCAACCGCACCAAGATCGCTGTTGTTTCTCACGATGAGAACGTCGATCCGATCGGCGCATGCGTTGGTACCCGCGGTGCGCGTGTTGCCAACATCACCGGCGAGCTGAACGGCGAGAAGATCGATATCATCAAGTGGAACGAGGATATGGCGCAGTTCGTTTCTGCGGCACTCGCTCCGGCTGATGTTATCAATGCCACCATGCAGGCGGACAACAAGTCCTGCCGTGTCATCGTTCCGGACGATCAGCTGTCGCTTGCTATCGGCAAGGAAGGCCAGAACGCGCGTCTGGCTGCCAAGCTGACCGGCTGCAAGATCGATATCGCTCCTGAGTCTCAGGGCGAATAAGCAAGCGGAGGTGCGGCAGAATATGGTACAGAAGAAGATTCCCATGCGGCAGTGCCTCGGCTGCCGTGAAATGTTCCCGAAACGGGAGCTGATCCGCGTAGTGCGTTCGCCGGAGGGCGAGCTTTCGCTGGATTTCAAGGGCAAGGCACCCGGCCGCGGCGCATATCTGTGCGGCAAGCCGGAATGTCTGAAAAAGGCCCGCAAGAGCCGTGCGATCGAGCGCGCGCTTAGTGTAGAGGTGCCCGAGTCGGTTTACGACCAGCTCGAGCAGCAGATGGAACAGGAGGGTGCAAATGGCAACTGATCCGGTTCTGAGAATGCTCGGTCTGGCACGCCGTGCCGGCAAGCTGGCCTACGGCGACGAGCTGGTGCGCGAGGCGTGCTTCGACCACAAGACTCGCTGTGTGTTCATTGCGGGTGACGCAGGCGCAAATGCAGCGAAAAAAGCCGCATTTTACGCCGATAAGGCCAATGTGCCGTGCGTAACGCTGCCGCACGGCAAGCTGGAACTCGGCAGCGCGATCGGCAAGGCAGGCTGCGCGATGTGCGCGGTAGCGGACATCGGCATGGCGGCAGCAGCCGTAAATAAGCTGGCGGAGCAGGATCCTGCATACGCCGAAGTGGCGCAGCAGCTTAGCGAAAAGAACGTAAAGATCCAGTCCCGCAGGGGCATCAAAAAGCATAAGGATAAGGCGGAAAAGACCGAGGAAGCGCCGGTCAAGACCGAAAAATCGGCAGAGGAGAAGCCGAAGCGCACCTACCGTAAGCCGTCCGGCGAGAAGCGCCCTTATCGGAAGAACGATGAGGATAAGCGTCCTTACCGTAAAGCCGACGGCGAGAAGCGCCCGTACCGCAAGGAAGGCGACCGTTCGTATCGCAAGAACGACGGCGAGAAGCGCCCGTTCCGCAAGGACGGCGAATATCGTCCGTATCGCAAGAACGACGGAGATAAGCGCCCGTTCCGCAAGGACGGCGAATTCCGTTCGTATCGCAAGAACGACGGCGATAAGCGCCCGTTCCGCAAAGACGGCGAATCCCGTCCGTATCGCAAGAACGACGGCGATAAGCGTCCGTTCCGCAAGGACAGCGAACGCCGCCCGTACCGTAAAAGCGGTGCCGGCAAGCCGAGCTTCAACAGCGGCAAGCGCAGCTTCCGCAACAAAACGTAATTTCCCGCGCCGCAGCGCGCATTCCAATAGCAAAGCATAGCTTTGCATCAAATGTGCGAGCTTTGCCCGTGCATTTGATACCAGAGCGGAGAAAAGTTTCGACACAGGAGAAACTTTTCGCAGCTTTGGACGTATCCGAACATTGTTCGGTACGTCCTCTCTCGTTCAAAACCGTGGTTTTGAACGAAGTGTGTAAGGAGGTTATTGCCCATGGCATTAGACAATAAATATCGGGTACACGAGGTTGCAAAGGACTTCGGCGTATCCACCAAGGAGATCACTGAAATTCTGACGAAGTATCGCTCTGCACCGAAGAATCACATGCAGGTGCTTGACGATACCGACCTGTCGGTCATTTTCGAGTATCTCACCCAGCATAATCAAGTAAGCGACATGGAAGGTACGCTGAACGCACAGGGTGCATCCCGCAAGAAGCCGGAGCAGTCCAAGGCGGAAACCAAACAGCAGACCGAGTCCAAGAGAGAGGAGCCTATCGTGCAGCAGCAGCCGACACAGAGCAAGGTAAAGCAGGTTCACCGCATTGATACCCGCGGCACCGGCGACGTAAACCTTGCAAAATATGATGATCATGTAGATAAGCTGGTTGACGCAAAGGCCGAGCGAATGGAGTCCAAGGGCAGCAAGAAGCAGAAGCTGACCAAGAAGTCTGACCAGCGCTCCAAGCCGTTCGGCAACAAGCGCCGTCAGGAGGAGCAGGAGAAGATGCGCCGCCTGCAGCGTCAGCAGCAGATGGCAGCGCTTAAGAAGATTCCGGTAAAGGTAATGATTCCGGAGGAGATTTCCGTCGGTGAGCTGGCTTCCCGTATGAAGCGCACCGCAGCGGATGTTATCAAGGGTCTCATCAAGCTGGGCGTTATGGCGTCCATCTCCGAGGTGATCGACTACGATACCGCAGCCATCGTTGCAGAGGAAATGGGCTGCAAGGTTGAGAAGGAAGTACACGTTACCATCGAGGAGCAGCTGTTCGATGAGCACGAGGACAAGGAAGAAGAGCTGCAGCCGCGCGATCCGGTCGTTGTTGTTATGGGCCACGTTGACCACGGCAAGACCTCTCTGCTCGACGCGATCCGCAAGACCAAGGTCATCGAGGGCGAGGCCGGCGGCATTACCCAGCACATCGGCGCATACCGCGTTAAGATTGGCGGCAAGCCGATCACCTTCCTCGATACCCCGGGTCACGCTGCGTTTACCTCCATGCGTGCACGTGGTGCGCAGGTAACCGATATCGCCATTCTGGTCGTAGCAGCCGATGACGGCGTTATGCCGCAGACCATCGAGGCGATCAACCACGCCAAGGCAGCAAACGTGCCGATCATCGTTGCCGTAAATAAGATCGACAAGCAGGGTGCAAACCCGGATCGTGTGCTCCAGCAGCTCACCGAGTACGAGCTGGTACCGGAGGAGTGGGGCGGTCAGACCATCGTCTGCAACATCTCCGCAAAGTTCGGTCAGGGCATTGACAACCTGCTCGAAATGGTACTGCTGACCGCTGAAATGGCTGACCTCAAGGCAAACCCGAACCGCAAGGCACACGGTACCGTTATCGAGGCAAAGCTGGATAAGGGCCGCGGTCCGGTTGCAACCCTTCTGGTACAGAACGGCACCCTGCATGCAGGCGATACCGTTATCGCGGGTACCTCTGTCGGCCGTGTTCGCGCAATGACCAACGACGACGGCAAGAAGATTGAGTCCGCAGGCCCGTCCGTTCCGGTCGAGATCATCGGTCTGGCTGAGGTTCCGGGTGCAGGCGACATCTTTGACGCCGTAGACGACGAGAAGATGGCTCGTGAGCTGGTTGAGCAGCGCAAGGACAAGGAGAAGGAAGAGCGCAACAAGCTGTTCCACAAGGTAACGCTCGATAACCTGTTCGATTCCATCCAGCAGGGCGAGATGAAGGAGCTGAATATCATCGTCAAGGCAGACGTTCAGGGTTCTGTCGAGGCGGTTCGTTCCTCTCTCGAGAAGCTGACCAACGACGAGGTTCGCGTGCGCGTTATCCACGGTGCCGTTGGCGCCATCAACGAGTCCGACGTTATGCTGGCTGCCGCTTCCGGCGCGATCATTGTTGGCTTTAACGTTCGTCCGGACCGCACCGCTACCGACTCCGCTGCACAGCAGGGCGTTGATATGCGTATGTACCGCGTTATTTATGATGCCATCGAGGAGATGGAGCAGGCCATGAAGGGCATGCTCGAGCCGAAGTTCAAGGAAGTTGTTCTCGGCCACGCAGAGGTTCGTCAGGTGTTCAAGATCACCGGCGCAGGCGCGGTTGCAGGCTGCTATGTACAGGACGGCAAGATTCAGCGTAACGCTGAGGTTCGCGTAGTTCGTGACGGCATTGTATTCCACGAGGGTCACCTGAATACCCTCAAGCGCTTCAAGGACGATGTGAAGGAAGTTGCAACCTCTTATGAGTGCGGCATGAGCATCGAGAACTACAATGATATCAAGGAAGGCGATATCATTGAGTGCTTTGTTATGGAAGAAGTGAAGCAGTAAAGCGCTTCTTCTAAGGGGGACGCTGTCCCCCTTAGATACCGAAAAAGTTCCGAAGAAACTTTTTCGGATAACCCCCTCTCGTTCGCACAGCGAACGAGGACGCGCCGCCACAGCGCGGGCAGCGGTATTCAAATCCGGCAAAGCTGGATTTGAATGAAAATGAAAAAGCAAACCAATTTATCTTATATA
>OLNX01003376.1_pt1 | contig 10869 bp, 9 predicted proteins | sample 1672611 | NCBI WGS metagenome assembly OLNX01 (sample SAMEA3136705, study PRJEB25190) | human gut metagenome
TCCAAGAGGATATAGAACTCTTTTTTGGAGTTTACACAGAATTATTTACAGTCTCCCCCAAAAGCTTATATAGTTACTGACTTTTCAACTTTTGGAACTGTGTATGTAATAATAAGAGTATTGCTATACTTGATATACTCATACCTTTCATATATTACACTTGAAATTATCGTAAAATTTTTAGAGCGCATCCACCTTTCGGCGATACGCTTATTTCATCATGCTCCAAACAGATTCTGGATAAACTTTTCTCGTTTCCGAACCGATATTATTCTTCAACAAAATGAAGATTATCAATCGCATATTGCAAAGCCATGGTTATCAGTTCGTTTCTCGAATGACCGCTTTTGGCGGATAATTCATCATATTTTTGTTGCAATTCCCTATCAATTCGTATTGTCATCGTAACAGATGTCTCTGTTTTGCTGGAATTCTTCAACCGTACCACAAACTCATTTCTCATCTTTTGTATCCTCCATATCACAAAGTATATCTTCATTATCAATTCTTTGATATACCACAAAAAACGACATTATTTGTGTTACATTCATGATTACTCCATTGAACATATTTCTGAATGGTGATACAATTTCAGAAAAAAGAATGGAGCATTCCAATGAAAGACAGCTTAACAATACTTACCAAAATTGAATCCATGCTACAAGAACGGCATATCTCTTTTGATAATCTGACACATTTAGAATGGATTCAGCAACGAGCAGAGGGGAAATCCTTTTCTATGTCCGAACATATTCGTGGCATGATTTATTCACTCCTTAGCAATAATCGTCCGTGGGAGCAAATTGAAGAAAATATTGAGCGGATAGATAAAATCTTTTTCTATTATGATAAAGACAAAATCCTAAACACTTCTTCTGATTATTTCACAGAACAAATTCAGCTTATTAAGTGCGGAAACCGAAACATTAAAAAACAGATGAATGCTCTGCATGATAATATCCATAAACTTGAAAGAATCGAAAAAGAATTCGGTACTCTTGATAATTTTGTTACCAGCGGCACTCCTATTGAAATTGCTGATTTACTCGCCAACAGTTTAAAATACAAACTTCACACTTTAGGACTTGCTCTGGCTATGGAATATTTACGGAATGTTGGCATTGATGCAACAAAACCCGACACCCATATTCGCCGAATTCTGGGAAAAAACCGTCTTGGTTATTCTTCTTCTGAAATAGCCGGAGAGATTGAAGCAATCGAAATCATAGATACTATATCAGAAGAATCCGGATATTTGCCGAGCAGAATTGATGCTGTTTTTTGGCTCTTCTGTTCAGATAATAATGGTATGATTTGCACAGAAATCCCTCATTGTGAATTATGCAGTTTGAAGGGGAAATACTGCAACTGGAATTAATCTCTCTACATTTCTGTGCTGTCGTTTGCGTCATTAGCTATGTAGCCTGTTTATCTGCGGAACTGGATAATTTTATCCATTATACACATTGACATGGCTTAAAACGCAAATGACAGCGTTCTATAAATTTCTAAATTAATTTTCATCATGAGGTGAACTTTTTCTGCAGCTTTCCTATATAATAGACTGTAAGATAGAGAAGAGTTTTCTCATCTTATGGGAATTTGTTTAGATTACACCTTATTTAAACATTTCCTCAATACTATTATCTGTTTATTTGAACTTATTTTACATATTTTCAAACATTTATTTGTAAATCTCTTTACTTCTATTCAAATAGGTCTTATACTTTACACCTATTCCAAATTAAGTAAAGGAGATTTCAAATGAATATCGCTTATGTAAGAGTAAGTACAGTTGAACAGAATGAAGGGAGGCAAAAAGAGGGATTATCCAAATATGACATTGACAAATGGTTTGTCGAAAAAGTAAGTGCCAAAGATATGAACCGCCCACAGTTGAATACCATGCTTGATTTTGCCAGAGAAGGTGATACGGTTTATGTTTGGGATTTTTCCAGACTTAGCCGAAGTGTACAGGATTTGCTTTCTTTAGTGGAGAAATTTCAAGAAAAGAAAGTAACTCTTGTTAGTATCAAAGAAAACCTCGATACCGCTACCCCAACAGGGAAGCTCATGCTCACGATGATTGGAGCAATTAACGAATTTGAACGTGCCAATCTGTTAGAAAGGCAAAAAGAGGGAATCGCATTGGCAAAGCAGAACGGTAAATACAAAGGCAGGAAGAAAATCGGTTTTCCCGATAATTGGACGGAAGTCTATGAACAGTGGAAAAATCGACAGATTACCGGCACTCATGCCATGAACTTATTGCACTTAAAACGAAATACCTTTTATAACTTAATAAGGGAATATGAGGAAAAGAACCTTTAAATCTTAATATACTTACGACACTTCATCAACTTATTTTAGAAGATTACAAACTTTTGAAACTTCTGTTATTCAGGTAGTAACTTAGACAGGCTACTTTTCATAAGATTTAGTAAGTCTTAACGGAGGTTTTAAAAATGGAAATCCAAACCCCAAATAGGGAAAAACATTCTGAAATTGTAATTGATAAAATGAAGTTTGAGGTCGTAGACAAACATCCAAATAATTTTACTGAAACAGATAAAAAGAATATTGAACATTCCTTATATCAGATTTTCAGAAAATATGCGAGATAGCTTGTTATACATCTTTCAAACTCAGATAATGGAGGTAAGAAACGATGTATGCATTATATGCTCGTCAATCAGTAGACAATAAAGAAAGTATTTCTATCGAAAGCCAACTTGACCTTTGCCGACAGAAAGCTCTTGGTCATGATTGCAGAGAATACAAAGACAAAGGATTTAGCGGAAAGAATACAGAGCGTCCTTCTTTTCAAGAAATGATGAAAGATATCCGTAAAGGAGAAATTGAAGCTGTTGTGGTTTATAAATTGGACCGTATCAGCCGTTCCGTATTAGATTTTTCCATGATATTAGAAGAGTTGCAGAAGCACAATGTTGACTTCATTTCTGCCATGGAAGCATTTGATACTACACAACCAATGGGAAGAGCTATGATTCAGATTAGTGCTGTTTTTGCTCAATTCGAAAGAGAGACAATTCAGCAAAGAGTAACAGATGCCTATTACTCAAGATGCAAGAGACAGTTCTATATGGGCGGTAGAATCCCATATGGATATAAGTTGGAGGATTATACAATAGATGGAGTAAAAACATCACACTATGTCGAGAATCCAGATGAGAGTGAACATGTCAAATTGATATATTCCCTCTATGCTGATCCTCAAAATTCATTAGGTGATATTGTAAGATATCTTAATGAACACGGTATTAAAAAACGCCGTGGTAGAGAATGGGATACATCAAGACTTAGTGACATATTACGCAATCCAGTGTATGTGAAAGCCGATGTTGATGTTTACGCTTTCTTTAGCAGAAGCGGAACCCATATTAATAATTCTCCTCAAGATTTTATTGGTGAAAATGGCTGTTATCTATATAAAGGAACAAAAACTTCCGACAATAAAAGAAGCCATCTTGAAGGCAAAGAGTTAGTCCTCGCTCCGCACACTGGACTTATATCAAGCGAAATATGGTTAAAATGCCGTATCCGCTGTAAGAACAACAGACAATCCGCTCAAACATGTAAAGGAAAAAATTCATGGCTGACAGGTAAAGTCAAATGTGGTAATTGTGGATATGCTCTTACAATCGCAAAATCCAACACCAAAATGGGACGATATTTCATATGCAGTCAGAAATCCGCAACCAAAGGAGCCGGCTGTCATGGAACAGGTGGAACAATTTACGCTACCATTTTAGAAGAATACATATTGTGCAGAATACGAGAAAGGCTTCATGAATTCTCAAGTTTAAAATCTGGAAATGCACAGAAAACTAATCCTAAATTGAATGAACTTAAAGTTCAACTTGCGAATTGTGAAGAGAGAATCGATGATTTGGTAAAGAAAATCCCAAAAGCCAGTGATAGAACCATGAAATATATTAATGAATGTCTTGAGCAGCTAGACCAGGAAAAATGTCAATTGAATGAAGAAATACTAAAACTCTCCGATACACCAATCAGTGATGATTTCAATGTTATCACAAAGCACGCTGAACAGTGGGAGACAATTTCTTTCAATGATAAACAAAAGGTCATTGATACACTTATTGATGTCATTAAGATTGCGAACGGTCAAATCACAATCGACTGGAAATTCTAACAGCATTTTGCTTTAAGATATTTGCTTCGGTGAAGCACTTCGTTCAGTACAGGAAGAATTGGATTCGAGGAATTTTTATGCATTTAATCCAAGTTTTGATGCACCTTGCCAGACCTTTTGCGAATCTACGACAAAGAATGGGAATTAAGTCAAACGTAAAATAATTTGACAATTGATTATGATTCTGTTATCATAGTTTTCGCTGACTAAGTTTTGTGAGATGCCACAATAAGCATTACGAGCGCTTACTGTGGCATCTATTTTTCTGTCAATTCATAGAAAAGCAGGTGAAACAGTCTTGAGATTGTTTTTATTGTTATTTCTATTGATTCACAGATGCCTACTAATAGAAAGGAAATTTATATATGGAAACCATTACATTTGAAGAACTCGGCTTATGTCCTGAAATTGAAAGAGCAGTCCGTTTTATGGGATTTGAGGAAGCTTCTCCAATTCAGACAAAAGCAATTCCGGCTATTATCAGCGGAAAAGATATTATCGGACAGGCACAGACCGGAACTGGAAAAACCGCTGCATTTGGTATTCCACTTCTTCAGAAGATAGACCCGAAAAATAAAAAGCTTCAGGCAATTGTACTTTGTCCGACAAGAGAGCTTGCAATACAGGTTGCAGATGAAATCCGTAATCTTGCGAAATATATGCACGGAATCAAGATTCTTCCAATTTACGGTGGACAGGATATTGTGAAACAGATTCGTTCTTTAAAGAACGGAACTCAGCTTGTTATCGGAACTCCGGGTCGTGTGATGGATCACATGCGCAGAAAGACTGTAAAGATGGACCATATTCATACAGTTGTGCTTGATGAAGCAGATGAAATGTTAAACATGGGATTTCGTGATGATATTGAAACTATTTTAAGTGGTGTTCCAGAAGAACGTCAGACTGTTTTATTTTCTGCAACAATGCCAAAACCAATTTTGGAAATCACAAAGAAATACCAGAATCATGCAGAACTGATTAAAGTAACCAAAAAAGAGCTGACCGTTCCGAATATCGAACAGTTTTATTATGAAGTAAAACCAAAAAATAAAGAAGAAGTGTTATCCCGCTTATTAGATATTTATTCTCCAAATCTTTCTGTTGTATTTTGTAATACGAAAAAACAGGTAGATAATCTGGTAACAGCTTTAATCGGAAGAGGATATTTTGCAGCCGGATTACACGGAGATTTAAAACAGTCTCAGCGTGACCGTGTGATGCAGAGTTTCCGTACCGGAAAAACAGAGATTCTTGTTGCAACAGACGTCGCTGCACGAGGAATTGATGTCGATGATGTCGAAGCTGTTTTCAACTATGATTTGCCACAGGATGAAGAATATTATGTACATCGTATTGGTCGTACCGGACGTGCCGGAAGAGGCGGACATGCATTTTCTTTTGTCAGCGGAAAAGAAATGTATAAATTAAAAGAAATTCAGAGATACTGCAAGACGAAGATTTATGCACAGAAAGTGCCGTCTATCAATGATGTTGCAAACACTAAGATGGAACATATCCTTGCAAAGGCAGATTCAGTAATTGAGCGTGAAAATCTTTCTCTTATGTTAGATGCCATCGAAGAACGTGTCAATGCTTCTGATTATACGACAATGGATATGGCAGCAGCCCTGCTTAAAATGTATATGGGAATGGTAAAAGAAGAAACCGAAGAGGAAGAAATAACAGATTTTGGAGATACCGGTGCAGAAGAACCGGGAATGGTTCGTCTGTTTATCAATATTGGTAAAAAACAGAAAATTCGTCCAGGTGATATTTTAGGCGCAATCGCCGGTGAGAGCGGAATGCCTGGAAAATTAATCGGAACAATCGATATGTTTGATAAATATACCTTTGTTGAAGTACCAAGAGAATATGCCTCAGAAGTCTTAAAAGCAATGAAGAGTGCAACAATCAAAGGAAATCATATTGCAATTGAACCTGCAAATCGTAAATAGCTTTTTTGAGTCCAGTAAAAAGTGCTGGACTCATTTTTTATTGCATAGAATAGTATAGGTAAGTATCAAATGGAAAATTACATTTTGTTAGATTTTGATTTACAAGTCATAAAAGAACATATACTGTTGTAAGATTCCGGCATATCCTTTATATTTTTCATAAGGAAATCCATCCGGATAATGTTCAGCTAAAATTTTTTTTACGTGTGTATCAATCGGAAAAGCATCTACGTGATGCAGAGCAAATAAGGCAATGCAGGCTGCCACTTTATTTCCGATGCCATATTGGTCTGTCAGCATTTTATGAGCAGTCGCAGTATCCTGTTTTTTTAATGTTTCAAGGGAAAAAGAGCCGTCTGCTACGGAACAGGCCATTTTATAAATATATTTGTCACGGTATCCAAGTCCAAGACCGGCAAGTCCTTCCATTTTGGCAGAGGCAAGAGTTTCACTTTCAGGAAAAGTGTAATAAATTTTGTCTTCTGGGGTTATTTTTTTCTCTCCGAATTTTTCACAGAGAGCCGCTACGCTTTTTCGGATTCTCGGAATATTATTATTTTGCGAAATTAGAAATGTAATGATGATTTCCCATAAATCCTGATTTAAAATTCGCATGCCCCATCCATAATTCACAGCTTTGGTAAGGTAACTATCTTTTTTGTCTACAGAGGCTTTTATTTTGTGATAATCTGTTTTCAAATCAAAATAAGATTCCCAGATTTCTTTAAACTCAGTTTCAGAACAGTCAAAGAGTACCTGCTCGTTCTTTTGGATGATTCGCAGATACTTTCCAAATGCAACATTAGAGAAACTGCCATCTTTTTCTTTATGAATACGGAAACATTGTCCGGATTTTGCAATTTGTTCAATACTAAAATCTTCGATTTGTTTTTCTATCATGATTGTTTTTCTTTCTTTAATAATTTTGTGTTGGTTATAGAATTTATAAGATCTTTTAATCTTTATAAATGAAAAAATGGATTCTACCTTTTCCAGAACGGTCCCGGTAAAATCCTGTAATATCCACAAGAGCAGCGGAAGAGATGCAGTTAGAATATCTTTTTTTATCAAGGGAAAACTTCTCCCGAACGGGACCGACTTCATAAGAAAAGACTCTAAAATTACTATATCGAACTTTACTAGCTTTGTCAAGAAAATTGTTAATATCTTCTAAAAAAAACGACATTATACGATAAAATTCGTATAATTTGACAAAAATCGACAAGCGAACACTTTTTATAAAATAAGAGAAGAATCCTGCATTGGGATTCTTCTCATTCGACTTAAGCTTTATAACTCTCTTGTTTCAAGCTGTAATACGGTCTGACCTCTTGGAATAATTCTTGGTCCGCCAGAGTGTTCAATATATTCTTTTGTAAGGATAACTTCTCCGATATTATCATCTTTTGGGATTTCATACATGATATCCAGCATGTATTCTTCTAAGATTGCACGAAGCGCACGGGCTCCGGTATGTTTTTCCAATGCCATTTTTGCAATCGCATGAAGTGCTCCTTCTTCAAATTCAAGTTTTACTTCATCCAGTGCCAGTAATTTCTGATATTGTTTTAAAATTGCATTTTTTGGTTCTTTTAAAATCTGAACAAGCATTTCTTCAGATAGACCGTCCAGTGTAAAGATAATCGGAAGACGTCCTAAAAATTCCGGAATCATACCAAATTTCTTTAAGTCATCAACAGTTACTTTATTTAAAAGCTTGCTGTCATTGTCATATTTATCTTTTAAGTCTGCCATGAATCCAATAGAAGCCTGTTTATTTAAACGTTCTTTAATAATGGATTCAAGGTCGGGAAATGCTCCGCCACAGATAAATAAAATATTTTTGGTATCTACAGTTGCAAGTGGAACCATTGCATTTTTGCTGTTGGCACCTACCGGAACTTCAACCTCGCTGCCTTCTAAAAGTTTTAACATTCCCTGCTGTACAGCTTCCCCGCTGACATCTCTTTGATTGGTATTTTTCTTTTTGGCGATTTTATCAATTTCATCGATAAAAATAATTCCGTGTTCTGCCTTTTCTACGTCATTATCAGCGGCTGCAAGCAGTTTGCTTACAACGCTTTCGATGTCATCCCCGATATAGCCGGCTTCGGTAAGAGAAGTAGCATCTGTGATTGCAAGTGGTACATCAAGCAGTCTTGCCAGTGTCTTGACCAGATAGGTTTTTCCACTTCCGGTTGGTCCAATCATAAGCATATTTGATTTTTCGATTTCAATTTCATCGGCATTGTCTGCAAATACTCGTTTATAATGATTGTAAACGGCCACAGACATTACTTTTTTTGCATATTCCTGTCCAATTACATAAGAATCCAGGCTTTCTTTGATTTTATGAGGTGCCGGTATACTGCGGATATCAAATACCTTTTTGGCGATTTTTTCATTTGCTTCTTTTTCAGGCTGGGATTTTTTCTTTTTAATTCTCTGTTTTTTTGGAATTTCATTTTGTAATGAATTTAAATCAACCATGCTGATGTTGGGCATGTTTTTCATTAATTCACTGTAATCCATCGGCATATTGTTCATAGAATTAAAACTCTTCTGCATACAGTCCATGCAGACGTGAATTCCGCCCGGAATATCGATCATTTTTCCGGCTTTGCTTTCCGGACGTCTGCAAATAAAGCAGACATTTTCATAATCTTCTTTGTTTTCTTCTTCCTGTTCTAAATAATCCTTATCTTCTGCCATAGTTTCCCCTGCTTTCCATCTATCTATATGATTTTTGTTCTCTGTATAAGCTTATATGTCTGTGGGTATCTTAACATAATTCATAAATTCGAACAAGTAAACTTTTCATGAAAAAAGTCTAAAATGAAAAAACCCAAAGATAGGTCTTGTATGTAAGGTGGTAGATTTGGTAAAATAAAAACAATGAGTTAAAAAAGCAAAGAACAGGAAAAAAAGATGATACTAAGAATTAAAAGTATGTGGAAGATGATAAAATATAATATGATAAGTCTGCTTTTGTTTGAAGCAGGATATCGGGTTGCTACTTTTTTAATTATTACAAATTTGACTTCAACAGCAGTTAATTACTCTTTAAAAAAGCGCAATTTCAGTTATCTGACTGCAGAAAATTTCCACAAATTTTTACAAAATCCAACTTCCCTGATTTTTCTTTTTGGAATTTTATTGCTGATTTTATTTTTCTTTTTAATAGAAATTTCAGCGGTTTTATCATGTTTTTCCCATTCCTATCAAAAACGAAAAATCTATACCAGTGATATGTTGATTGAAGGAATTCGACGGACGTTACATTTTTTAAAACACAGTCAGAGCTCCTGGATTATATGTATTTTGATGGCAGCTCCGTTTTTGTCGGTCTATTTTTTAATTATGGAAATCTCTTATTTTGGAGTGCTTCAGTACAGTGTGATGCAGATCTATAAATGGGTGAAGCCACACTGGATTTTATATCTGGCGGTTGGAGTTATTCTGGTGATTTCTTTTCTGGCGGTATTTTCGCTTCCCTATTGTTTGCTGGAGGAGAGAAAAAGCAGCAGAGGATTAAAATCAGGATGGATTCTTTTAAAATGGCACTGGAAGCGAATTATTTTAGGTTTTGTGGCACTCCATATCGTGATGCTTGCAGTTATCATGGGTGTTTATTTTCTGGCAAATGCCACAGCTTCCGGTTATGCAATTTTAAGCAAACCAAAGTCAGCAGTTGTAAGTGCGGTGCTTGTCTATAATGACTGGATTCGTATGGGAATCGGTATCTTTGCAGGAGCACTCCAGCTGATGCTGAGCCTTGCCTTTGTTTATTTTATTTATGCGCGTTACCATATCCAGAAAAAAAGTGAAGCGGGAATTGCTGCTATTTTCAGACAGAAATTATGGTATCAGAAAATCGGTCAAAGAAGAGCAGCGGCCATCTTTACTGCGATTTTACTCGTCATGGAAGGTTCTTATCTGGTTGTACTGGCTTCTGACCATAGCAGTGCCGTAAGCAGTCTGATGAGTACAACCGGAGTCACTGCACACAGGGGAGGGGCTCTTATGGCACCGGAAAATACAATTAGTTCTCTGGATTATACTATAAAATGTGGAGCAGATTACGCAGAGATTGACGTGCAGGAAACAGCAGATGGGGAATTGGTTCTCCTGCATGATAATTCTCTAAAACGAACGGCGGGTGTAAAGAAGAATGTCTGGGAAATGACTTATGCAGAGATTGCACAGCTTGATGCAGGTTCAAGTTTTAATAAAAAATTTCGCGGGGAAAACATTCCAACATTAGATGAAGTATTGAAATTCTGCAGGGGAAAACTGGATTTGAATATTGAAATTAAATACAATGGGCAAAATAAAGGAATTGTAAAGAAAGTTGTGCGTATAATAGAACAGAACCATTTCGAGGATCATTGTGTGGTTACTTCGATGAATTATTCGTTTTTGAAGCAAGTGAAAAAGGCAAATCCTGACATCCGTACCGGATATATCATGACGATGACTTATGGAACCATTTCACGGATAGAAGCAGCAGACTTTTTCAGTGTGAAATATACTTATGTGGATGAGGCGTTTGTGAGGGAAGCACATTCTCTTGGTAAAGAAGTACATGCCTGGACGGTGAATTATCGTGGAGATATTAAGCGGATGCTGGATGTGGGCGTGGATAATATTATCACGGATAATCCGGTTTTAGTGAGAAAAGTTAAAAACCAGGAAAGTGATATGCAGACTGACTTTTGGGATTTAATGCGCTAT
>OLNX01003401.1_pt1 | contig 10792 bp, 9 predicted proteins | sample 1672611 | NCBI WGS metagenome assembly OLNX01 (sample SAMEA3136705, study PRJEB25190) | human gut metagenome
GTCAGGGCGTGAAGGGAGAGAGTTGGAAGTTCGATATAAAAGCGGTGTACGGAGTATTTTTCATTAATTTTCTCTTGGATGAGAACCAGAAGTTGCGCACCGATGTTATATTGACAGACCGTGATACCGGAAAGTTGTTTTCGGACAAACTGAGACAAATCTTTATTGCATTACCCCTGTTTAATAAGACAGAAGCAGAGTGCGAAACAGATTTTGAACGTTGGATATTTGTATTAAATAACATGGAAACATTGAACCGTATGCCTTTTAAAGCTCAGAAAGCCGTATTTGAGAAGTTGGAAGAGATTGTCGATGTTCATTCTCTCTCCGAAGAAGACCGCGTGCGCTATGAAAACAGTGTAAATGCTTATCGTGACTATTTGGCTACCATCGACTATGCCGCCAAGAAGGGTGTTGAGGAAGGGTTTGAAGACGGTCTGCAGAAAGGCATCCAAGAAGGCATCCAAGAAGGCATCCGGAAAGGGCAACAAGAAAAAGCTCTTGAAATCGCCCGCAGTATGAAAGCCATGGGAATGACTTCAGAACAAATAATGAAGGTCACCGGTCTTTCTCTTGCTGAGATTGAATCTCTCTTATAGAAAGGAATACATAAAGAATATATTTTCACTAAAGAGGCACTTCACTTGAGACAGCCTCTTTTTTTTGTCTTCTCCCTCTCCCAACCCTGATACTTTTCGCTTAGGGCATCGGCAAATCCTGCTCCGGGTGCTGAACGTTTTACCTGGTGGTAGGTAATTCCCTGAATAATTTAACAATTGAAAAAAGACGACTCGGCAAACTTTCTTCCCATAGAAAATAATTAGAAAAAAGATAGTGGGTATTTTGTGCATCGCAATGTGCATATCATTCAAAATTGAATTAAATGCCCTTGAAATCACACTTTAAATGCATTTTTCCGAATTTGCCAATCTATTTTGCCGAAAACACCAATTAAGACTAACTTTAAAATGCCCTTATCTTTGTAATATCGAAAATCGAGGAATAAAATTTACAAAATAATAATTTATGGATTTAAAAATTAGAGTTATGAAGATTAAGGGTTTATTATTCGGACTGTTTGCATGCGCTGCATTAGCTGCATGTACAAACGATGATATTGTGGAGAACAATGGTAAGGGCGAACAGGAAAAAGTGAAGGGTAACTTGACTTTGGTTATTGCTGCATCCAATAACTCATCACGTGCGGCTGAAGATGGTGATGAAACAGATGGCGGTACGACAGCTGAATCAAAAGTTAATAGCGTGCTTGTTGTTTTGGCTCCAGTTAATAGCGAGGGAGCATTTAACGGTGACCAAATTGTTGAATCTGTTGCTGGAACAGCATTGCAAAAGACAACAATCGGTGGTAATGTCGCTTATGTAGCACCTACTTTCCAATTGAATGCAAACGGAGAGTATAAAGTATTAGTGGTAGCAAATCCGAATCAAGGAATTATTGATGCTGTTACAAACGCAAATCCAACAGAAAAATATGCAGCTGTTGAAAACTATGCATATTCTTACACTGGAACAGGAACTAATGAAATGGTAGGAACAGATGAAGTACCTAGTTTCATGATGGTGAATCAAACCGAATCAACAGTTAATGTAGAGTCGAATAATAAAGATAACCCGACAACGGTAACAGTTAATGTAGAACGCATTGCTTCAAAGATAACTTTTGTTCCTGCTACAATGACAGCCGGAGACAATACATACAGCAATAGATATGCAGTAAAAGTTGTGACCGGCCAAAAAGAAGTTGCAGAAACAAGAGAGGGTTATAGAATGGAAGGCGGTGTAGGATATCACATGACCGGACTAAATAAAGCGAAATTGTTGTCTGATAACTCAACTATTTGGATTCAGAATGGTGAAAGAGCATTTACACAAACTGGAAATAAATATCAGGGTACTGAACTTTATATTTATGAATTAATAACAATGCCGGCACAAAACGAATTTGATTATGTGTGGAAGACGAATTCAAATACTGAAAAGAACTGGTATGTTCAGCTTGATGACTATGCTTTGGTAAATCTTTCTAAGGGTGTTTATGCTGTAAGACATCTTGCTAATTCAGACTTCTCGGCAACAAAGACATTCGGATTGTTGGATGCAACTTATCGTTGGGTTTTGGACCCGAATACAGTTGCTAAGAATGACGAGAATACGTCAAGTATTGCAGGTGACTATTTCTACAATAAGGTGGCTGATGTACAAAAAGCAGAAAAGGACTATGCAACTGATCAAACTCCGGAATCTTATGCAAACTATTTCTCTGCGCTTCCTACGACTGCAAAAGAAGGCCAGGATGGAAAAATAGGAACACGTTTGGCATACTGCCTTGAAAATGTGGTGAAAGTTGATAATCAGCTGCCTGCAATGGTAACAGGTATTATTTTCCGTGCTCAGATTTATAATGAAAATCATCAAGCAATGGGAACTATATATAAATGTGGTGATAGCTACTATACAACTCTTGAACAGATGTACTCAGAGCATCCGGGAACTACAGAATTTGAAACATATAATTCAGGAAAATGCTACTATTATTCCAGCGATATCATGCATAGCAGTGATGACAGTTATATGAAGAAGGTAATTATGCGTAACAATGTTTATGTATTGAGCGTTAAAAGCTTTACAGACATGGGTAGTGCAGAAGTTACAATACCTGATGGAAGTGAAGACCATGATGAGAACTTCTACCTGAAGTTAACCTCAACAATTCTTCCTTGGCAAGTACGTTTCAACAACATCGAATTTTAATCCGAACATAAACTCTCTAAATAAAAGTGGAGGAGCCTGCCTCCTCCACTTCTTTTTCAGAAATCACTTTTCTAACATTCCATTAAAACAAAAAAAGCATGAAAACAGTAAAAACATTCGCTCGACAATTCTCTTTTGGCCTGATGATGGCCGTGACATTGGGAAGTGCCGTTGTGTCGTGCGACAGCATACTCGATGAAGATGATGTAGATTGCTCTGTAGAGTATAGAGTGAAATTCAAATATGACTATAACATGAAGTATGCCGATGCTTTTTCTCGCGAAGTAAGCAGTGTAGCTCTTTATGCTTTTGATGACAACGGCAAACTTGTTTATCAGAAAACAGAGGCGGGGGATGTCTTGGCAGCCGATGGCTACTCGATGGCGGTCGATATGGAGCCGGGCGATTACCACCTCATTACATGGGCAGGTTTGAGCGACGAAGCTTCATTCTCTGTTCCTTTGATTACGCAGGGAGTGTCTTCACTCGAAGAACTTCAATGTAAAATGGACCGCATCTACTCTCGCGCAGCCGACGGAAGCGCTGTGGTGAGCAGTAAACTTTCTTCGCTGTGGCACGGCGAAGTGACCAAGCAGTCGTTCACTCGTGCGGCAACTCAACAAGTGGTGACTGTGCCTTTGGTGAAAAACACCAATACCATCCGCGTTATCCTCCAGCAAATGGACGGGGTAACGGTAGATGTAGATAAATTTGAATTTACGATTACGGACGATAACGGTTTGATGAACTACGACAACAAACTGATTTCGGACGAAACTCTGACATATTATCCTTACTATCGTGCACAGGGCGGTACGGTGGCAGGCAAGTCGGCACGTGCCGAAGGTGACGGTGCGGCTGCCGAAGACGACAACATCAGCGTGGCGATAGCCCAAATCACAGTAGGCCGATTGGTGGAAGAAAACAACCCTAAGCTGACTATCACCAACACCGAGACCGGCGAAACGGTTCTCTCCATCCCCTTGGTGAAATACCTGTTGCTCACCGAAGCCGAAGGTCATGACATGACCAATCAGGAGTATCTCGACCGTCAGGACGAATACAACATGACTTTCTTCTTGGACGAAAGCATGAAATGGATCAATACCCGCATCATTATCAATGACTGGGTGGTTCGTTTCAATGATATGAATATGTAATGTGCAACGCATAACAAAAAACAACGAATTATGAAGAAATGGTACTTATATATAATATTAGCCCTTGTTTGTATCGGGTTTGCTTCGTGTCAGGATAGCGACACGGTGCCCCAACTGCAAACAGACGGTCGGGTGAGCGTGCACTTGCAGATTGCGTTGCCGGGGGGAGACTCGGCACAACGAGGGGCAACGGCACGAAGCTTTGAGAATGGCGGTACGGATGATACAACTTCGGACCAGAAGGCATTGAGTGATGATGATGTATTCGTTTTGGTATTTCAGGACGGGGCGTTGATAGATCAAGTGAAAGGATTGAGGTTTGATGCAGTCACCGATGGTACAAATCCTTCCAGCAGAACGTTGACCGGTACATTTGTTCAGCCTGAGACTGATGGAAATCTGGAATTGGTGGTTCTCACCAACTTGGTTCAGAATCAATTAGTTGATGTTGCTAATTCGACATTATCAGGCATTCAGGCATTTTTTGATGGAAAGAGAGGCTCCTCGCCTTCAGCAATTTATGAAAGTCTGATTTATCAATATGGTTCTTCTGAATGGAATATACAGAGCCGTCGCATCCCGATGTGGGGAACTACGGGAACTTTTTCATTAAACAGAGCCAATGAGTTAAAGAAGAATTGTAACTTGCACCGTGCGGTGGCAAAGTTGGGATTCTTGATTAATGCTGCCGATGCAGAGAGTGAAGGACGAGGCTTTGACGGTTTCATGATTACAGGCATTAGCATTAGCGGAATAATGGATAGAGGATATTGTGCTTCATTGAATACACTCGGTCCGAGTGCTTCGTATTATGCAAGTCCTTCGGTTCCTACTGCTGCTCAAGCCTTAGCAGGCGACCTAAACTATACAGGTCTTAATGTGACTACGAGTTATAAAGACCGGATTTATTTGCCGGAGCAAGCTATTCAAAATCATCCTCTTACGATAGCAGTGAGCTATACTTATAAAGGTAAAGCTAAAACGAAGGAAATTACTTTTTATGAAAATGTGATACGTAATCATTCATACCTTTATAATATCACCGCGGTGACACCTGATGATTTTGACGTCACCATATCGTATGCTGTTGAGGAATGGAAATCTGAAACAATTAATGTTCCGACATTTAAATAATTAAAAGAGACTGGATTATGAAAAGATATAAATCATTATTATCGCTGAAATGGGTAGCAGCTTTGCTGTTAGTTGTTGGCTTTGTCTCTTGTGCTGATGAAGAGATTATTGACAGTTCAAACCGTGTGGTAGAGGGAGTTATGACTGATGTTAATTTCTCCTTTACGTCTCCTACACCTGCCAAGGTAGAATCGAGGGCGGCTATTCCCACTTTAGATGAGTATAAAGTGCACAATTTGTATGTTTATGTATTTGATAAGGCTGGAAAAAATGGTGAATTATTCAAATTTGACTATGACCAGTTGAAGGATAAAAAAGAGAAGGAATCGGAATCAGAGGGCCAAACTACATCAGGAAAAGTGTCCTTAAGACTTTCTTCAGGAGAGAAAAGGATTTATGCAGTAGCAAATGTAGATGATCAAGCTCCTATTACTGGATCAACAATGGCTTGGAATGACATAAAGACAGTAGCACAACTGAAGGGAAATATTATTTCGTTGAAGCAGGAGGCTATTTTTAGGACTTCAGGTAAATTATTGATGGGAGGAGTTTTTGAAAGCACTTCTCAGAATGAGCAACCGGAAGGTTATTGCAATATTAATCCAGAGGTTAATTCTTATAGTACTATTAAGCTGGTTCGGGTTGACGCGCGAATTACATTTAATATTAGCTTAAGTAATAGCTCAGGTACTAAAATATTTGCTCCTAGGAAGTGGAAAGTGATGAACATTCCCAAAAAGGTTTACTTATTTAGAAATGAAGGACAAAGAGCTTCTGATAATGCTGATGATTATTGGGATATGCCTCATACTTATAATTTTGAATCTACTAGTGGGGGAGTTTCTACTTTTACATTCTATTCGATGGAAAATAGTTACACAACAAATGGTTTAGGCAATTATTCTGACCGTGAAAAAGAAAATAAGCAGATAGATGGCTCTAACTATGAGAATCCTTCCTTTAAGAATGCGCCAGAAAATAGTACCTACGTAATCTTAACCGGAGACTATTATGAAAAGTATACCGAGAATGGTCATACGAAAGAAAGACGTGCTGATGTGACTTACGCTATTCATTTAGGATATGTAGACAGTGATCCTAATAACTTTGAATGTAATAGAAATACAACTTATACATATAATGTTTATGTAGAAGGGGTTGATAAGATACGCTTGGAAGTAACATCTTATAATGAGGGTGGTGAAACGAAGGAAGACCAGCCGGGAGCTGAAGGTAATATTGTAGAAACTGATAAATTCTATTTATTTGATTCTCATTATGACCGTGCGCGTATTATATTTAATAAGAATCAGATTTCGGGAAAGGCCGGTTTTGTTCTTAATACTCCATTTGATAATAATTTCTATTATATAGAAAATATAGAGAATCCTGATGATGCCGGAATGATTAATGCATTGCCTTCAAATCAGGCAAAAGATTATAAGTGGGTTTCTTTCAGAAGAAATGAAAAGGCCAAGTGGGGTAATTCTTATATTAAAGACGAGTTTCAACCTTATGATAGTGAGGAGACTTTAAATGTTATTGAACTTTTAAAAGAATTGCATCATGGGAAGGTAACAGGCAGTAATACAGTTCTCTTTGATAGGAATGATGAAGTGGTATATACTGTGTTCATTAATGAAAATTATTATGATGAAGACCCAAGGAATGAATCTAATACTAATTTTAGCTGGAAAGACTTTGTAAATCAAGAAAATAGAGAAATGCATATATTATGTAATACTCAGCGTAGTGAGGATAGGGAAAGTAGTTTGACAACATCCTCTATTATGATAAGTCAGCGTTCTATTAAGACTTTTTATAACGAAAAAGCAGGAAGTGATTTAAAAACAGCTTGGGGGATAGAGTCGGTGAATGAAACAGGTTGGCTTATTCCTCCTAAGAGTAATCCATGGAATTCTAGTGAACGTACAGCTGACAATGGCAGATGGAATTTCTTTAAGCAGATGCCGACGATAAGGGAAGCATCCAGTGGAAACCCTTTATGGAGCAATTATATTTCTAATGCTTATGTTGAAGATGATAATGGTGTCCATAATTATTTATCTTCAAATTCATCTAGAGATAAACTTGTGTATGCATGCTTACAGCGCAATCGGGATGAAAATGGAAATGGTCGTATAGATGCAGCAGAAGTAAAATGGTATCCCGCCGCTATCAATCAGTTGACAGATATTTGGATGGGTAAAGATGCTTTGCCATCAGAAGCACATTTATATCAAAATGGCGATGTGAAATATCGGCGTTATTTGAGTAGTGATGGTCAGGAGCTTTATGCTGAAGAAGGGTCCTCTATAGGTGGATATAAATTTACTTATGCAAATTCATTGCCTGGCTCTATATCTGCTCCTACGCGGTATGATTATCGTTGTGTACGAAATTTGGGTATGTCTGAAGGGGTACCTGCAAAGACTACAATCCCACAACCTTATGTGCAACATGACGAGCGTGGAAAGATGTTCACATTAACATATATGGCATCGGTTTCTGTTCGTGGTGTGGGAGATTTTGCCACTGATGAACTTGCTAATCATACCGAGTTAGACTTAACTAACAGGCCGTATTTAAAATTTGAATATAAGGATGCTGAAAATATAAGCTTAACTTGGGAGCAGGTAAATCGGTTAGTGGATCAGCATAAATCTCCGTGTGCCAAATATAATACAGGGGGGCAAATTGGTTGGCGTTTGCCTAATCAAAGAGAGTTGTCAATAATGGCTGCATGGTGTGATAATACCGGTTGGGGAGGTAGTACTCATTGCCAAACAAGAACGGGAGCTTCACCTTTTATGACAGGAAAGGGTTCTACTAGCGGACATAGTGGCGGGTATCATTTTATGACTTTGCCTTCAGGTGGCTTTAAGGGTCCTGTACGTTGTGTGCGTGATGTGAAATAATGTTTCGCTTAAAAAATTGATACTATGGATATGTTTGAAATCATGGATAGAGAATCATCAAGTCGCTCGGAAGTGTACTTGTATGAAGAGAATGGAAAATGGTATGCATACGACCGTTCGGCAAGCCTGCTCAAGAAGTTGGCTGCCGGGACTGTCAAGCTCAGGAACCATGTATGCTCCTTCTATGGTGTTATGCTGGAGAAGGTGGAGGTAGACCTTAATCTGCTGCTTAACAAGAGTTGGTTTGTTGCTCTATGCTCTGATTCGGAAATGCTGTTGCTTAAAAACGATTAAAAAGGGAATTGCTTATGTGCGAGGTCGTAAAAGTATTGGAAAGAGAGTTGGAAAACTCCGGTTTGATATATGTTTATCAGGAAGGAGGGGAAGGGAAATGGTATGTTTACGAGCGGTCTGCATATTTCCTCAGCCGGATGATGGAAGGAGTTGTATTGGAACGATATGTCATGGATAATACTTTATGGCTTGTTCGTGCGGAAGTGGATGTTGACTGCATACCTCATGATACGATTCTCAGTTACAGCAATAAAGAGTATGTGCTGAAGTATGCACCTCAAAACGGGTTTCAGGAATGGCTATCGGAAATTGAAGGAGTGATGATGCCTCACTAAATTTAGTTAGGATAAATAGAATCGGGTTTGCAGGTGTTATAAAATAGTATGAATATTGTATTTAACAAATCAATAATGGAGATATATCGATTTGCATTCATAATCTTGTTGTCGTCTCTTCTTGTTTCATGTGGAGAGAAGAAGCAGGAAACCGGAAATGCTGATAAAGCCGCTGAAAAGAAAACTCCGGCTTTTACATTACCCGAAGTACCTGTTATGTTACAATCTGTCGAAGACAGACTGCATTTTGTGGTAAACCACTATTGGGATAAATTTGATTTTAAAGATACAGCCTATATTCATGCGCCCGACATTACGGAGCAAGCAATGGCAAATTATATTGATTTGCTGACACGTGTGCCGCAAGTTATGGCGGATTCTTGCGTAACCCGCACTTTGGAGAACGTATCTTTAGAACCAAAGATGCTGAATTATTTTGTTGAAACACTGCGTAAGTATCTTTTCGACCCTAATTCTCCCATGAGGAATGAAGAGATATTTGAACCGGTGTGCCGTTTTGTTGCTTCTTATGCATCGGCAGATGAGGCGGCACAGAGCCGTGCACGGTATGACTTGAAACTGATTGACATGAATCGGGTGGGCAGTGTGGCTGCTGATTTTGTTTATACATTGGCTTCGGGAGCCCAACGGCGTATGCATGATTTACGCAGTCCCTATACTTTGCTGTTGTTCTATAACCCTGATTGCCATGGGTGTGCAGAGGTATTGGCGCATATGAAATCGTCTCCTGTACTTACTGATGCGGGTATTATGAAGCAAGTCAGTATTCTGGCTTTCTATCCTGATGAAGAGTATGAGGTGTGGGAGAATCATCGGGACGTGATTCCCTCCGGGTGGATAAATGGTTATGATAAGGAGCTGACTGTTTTGGACAGGGAACTGTATGACCTGAAAGCTATGCCAACCCTTTATTTGCTTGATAAAGATAAAAAGGTATTGCTGAAGGATGCGCCGGTGGAACAAGTGGAGCAATATTTGGCCCACTTGTTCGGTAGGTAATTATTCCGATTTTTCCATCAGCATTTTATTGCAGAAAGTGGATGGAGTGGTACCATAGAAATCAACAAAATGTTTTCGGAAAGTGGCAAGGTCATTGTAACCCACCATTTCAGCTATATCTTGAACTGTGTAGCGTCGGCTGCGCAACAGTTCGGCTGCACGTTTCAGACGTACACCCCGGATAAATTCGCTGATGGTGAAATTAGTGAGTGTCTTTACCCGGCGGTAGAGGGTGGGCTGACTGATGACCATAATGTCTGCCAGCTTTTTCACGTTGAAATCGGGGTTTTTCATGTTTTCATTGATAATTCTCACGATTTCTATGATGAACGGATCTTCGGGAAAATGAAGTCCTGCTTCTCCTGTTTTTTCTTCCGGTGATGCTTCCGGCTCGGATATATATTTCTTTTAATTCTTCGCGGCTTTTGATGAGGCGCTTTACTTTAGTGCGCAGGATGTTGGGGTTGAAAGGTTTCTGGATATAATCATCGGCCCCCAGTTCAATGCCTTTCATTATATCTGTTTCTGAGGTGAGGGCAGTCAGCAGAATGACGGGGATGTGGCAGGTGGTGAGGTTTTCTTTTATCAATTGGCAGCATTTGAAACCGTCCATTACCGGCATGATGATATCGGTAATAATTAAGTCGGGTACTCCTTCACATGCTTTTTTAAAACCCTCTTCACCATTTTCGGCCATTAGTAGGTTGTATTCGTTGCTGAATATCAGCTTCAGGTAAAGGCGTATCTCCAGATGGTCTTCTATAATTAATAAGGTATGTTGCTTCTTTGTTTTGGCTGCGGAAGCCGGAACTTGAGGTAAATCTGCGGTCTCGCTCCCCGGAGGTATATCGGAAATCGTTAATGTTGCCGGGTGGGAAGGGCGCTTCTGTTCTTGAAAAACTGTACGCAAAATGGTAAGGTCGATATGGAGTCGTCTGAAAATAAAATAGATAGTAAGCAGTACTACGATAAGGAATACTGCTAATATACCGCACAGAATGGCCCAAGTGTTGGGATTCCATGCACTGTTTGTTACAAAATAGATGAAAGTCATGCCCCTATAAGTCGAATTTTGTTTTGACCGGAGCAAAGATACGGTTTTTCTGGGTCAGCGGATTTTCCTGGTTGGTAAGCTTTCTTTTAAGCGTATAGCCTAGCC
>OLNX01003402.1_pt1 | contig 10789 bp, 10 predicted proteins | sample 1672611 | NCBI WGS metagenome assembly OLNX01 (sample SAMEA3136705, study PRJEB25190) | human gut metagenome
CAATCCCATACGAACTAAGGCACAACTACGCCATAGAGAACATAAACAGCTGGACACACCAAGGATTTGCCGTACATGACAAATTGCTGGCTCTAAGCAAGAGTATGGGGCACAGGCAAATAGAAAGTACATTGGCTTACTACTCTTTGACTCCGGCGATTTCGGACATAATGGCGTGTACCGACAATGAAATCAGCCAACAATTAACGCAAGACGATTATGAAAAAGAAGATTAACCCACAGGCCATGCAGATTGCCGCGTGCCTGCATGACTGGCTTGAACACCATGTGCCTTCCATCAAGGCGTGCAGCCGACATACCCTAAGAAACTACCATGTTTCCATGACGCTTTATGCAGAGTTCCTCAGAACGGTAAAAGGCATAACGCCCGAAACGTTGAATGCTGATTGCTTTTGCAAGAAAAACATTGAGGAGTGGATTGTTTGGATGAAAAAAGTCCGTAACTGTAGTCCGGCAACCTGCAATGTGAGATTGTCCGCCTTGCGCGCTTTTCTGAAATACCTATCAGATAATGACATATCATTCGTTTCAGTGTTCCTGCAGGCGGAGAATGTGCCGAATGAAAAAACTCCAAAAAGGAAAGTGATCGGGCTCAGCAAGTTGGCTGTTGACACGCTTTTATCCATGCCAAACCAAAGAACCGCCATTGGTTTTCGTGATTACACGCTTCTGCTTCTTCTGTATTCGACTGCCGTGCGCATCAATGAGCTTTTGACGCTGAAGATTTGCAATATTACCATGGACTGCGCAAAGCCTCACATAATTGTCATAGGAAAAGGACGAAAGAGACGCCCAATACCTCTTCTGGCAAAGCCTGTTCAATATTTGAAGAAATACCTTACCGAGTATCATCCTAATCCTGGCGATGCTGAAGCATTACTCTTCAGTTCAAAAAGCAGAGGTATATACACGCCCATGTCTGCGGAAAATGTTAATAAAATGCTGAAAAGGTACGCAAAGATGGCGCATGGCAAATGCAGTGACGTTCCTTTGGACATACATGCGCATCAGTTCAGGCACGCCAAAGCATCCCATTGGCTTGAAAACGGCATGAACATTGCCCAAATCTCTTATTTGCTTGGGCATGAGAATATCCAAACGACAATGGTATATCTTGACATAACTACCGAACAAGAGGAAAAAGCATTGGAAACGCTTGAGGATGAAAACCAGAGGTGCGTTGGTAAGAAATGGAAATCGGCAAAAGGTAAAATGGAACTTGAGGTTTTCTTGGGTTTGCATAAATGACGAATGTGGGGTATTGTGCTTGTAATAAGTACAATGCCTCATTTCATAACAACTCACTCAATAAATAATCCGAACTATATTAAAATGCAACAAAATAAGAATCAGCAACTTGATGCGAAATTTAGGAAATTCATAAAAGTTCTGATAATGGCTCAAATCCAAAATTTCGGATTTGAGCCACATGTTCAAGAACCTTATGTTCCAGACACGCCACAACAGGGTAGCAGGTATCGGCAATACAAAAGGCTCGCAAAGGGCGATGAACCTGCTGTTTGCCATCCGTGACATCCAGCACCGAACGGGCCGTGACCTTGGGGCGACTTTTTTGTCCGGTACGGTGGTGGTAAATGCGCTGACAGAGCTTTATGTGATGTTCAAGTATTTGCGCCCACGTGAACTCAAGCGTCAGCAGATTAGCTGTTTCGATGCCTGGGCGGCCATATTTACCAAAAAGACAGCCGACTATGAGCTGAACGTGACAGGGGCAATCAAGCGCAAGGAGCGTTTCCGCACTTATATCAAAGTGCCCGAACTGGCGATGTTCCTGCGTGAAATCACCGACTACCGTACAGCCGACATGATACATCTTGATGTGCCGGAGAAAAATGTCCGCTTCCTCTCTCATGCGCCGACAATCGAGCAGGAAGAAATGATCGGACGCCTCGTTTCCTTTGCCGGTAGTGGAAACTGGGAAGACCTCGGGCTTGATACGATCGAGCCGGACAACCTCGACAAGGCAAAGATGCTCATTGCTACCAATGTGGCACGCAAGATGGCTCTCGACATGCGCCTTTTGGGTGAGAAGTTCAGCGATGATGCAGGTAACAAGGCTTCCATCTGCGCCCGAACCATCTATGACTATTATGTACGCTCGGCGGCCAATAAGGGTACGCAGTTTGTCTTCAGTGACCTTTCCACTTACAAGCCGAACGAGTGGAACATCTATACCGACATCAAGGAGAAGCTGGTACGCCTCGGCATCCCGGCTGATGAAATCCAGTTTATCCAGTGCGCTACCACGGAGAGGGCAAGGAAACGCCTCTTTGAAGACATGAACAGCGGCAGGGTACGTGTCCTCTTCGGCTCTACGTCGATGCTCGGTACTGGGGTCAACGCCCAGCAGCGGGCTGTGGCGGTGCATCATCTGGAGATACCGTGGAGACCTGCCGACATGGAGCAGCGCAACGGTCGTGCGGTACGCAAGGGCAACACCGTGAAACTCTGGGGCGGTAACGTGGTGGACATAATCATCTATGGAACAGAGAAGACTTTGGATGCCTACAAGTTCAACCTGCTCAAAAACAAGCAGATGTTTATCAACCAGATAAACAACGGCACTATTGCCGTGCGCCGCATCGACGAGGACTGCATGGACGAGGACAGCGGAATGAACTTTGCCGAGTTCGTGGCTATCCTTTCAGGAAATACTGACCTTTTGAACAAGGCCAAGCTCGACAACAAAATCATGCAGCTGGAGAAAGAACAGGCCATATTCAAGAAAGAGCGCATCCGTGCGGAGCGTAAGATTGCGGCCAACACGGAAGCTGTCGGCAAGGCAGAGCGCATCGTGGCGCAGGTCGAGCAGGATATGGAGTATATCGCATCCTATAGCGGCAACAGGGAAACGCTGTTGCTCAATCTGCAGCAGGCTACCCGGGAAGAGACAGGCCGTGAACTGCACCGCATAGCCAAGACATACAGGGGCGAGGCTTACCGTACCATTGGCAGCTATATGGGGCTGAATCTGCTTGTCCGCAGCGAGTACACCCTTTCCGGCTCGTTCGACCGTAACGCTTTCTTTGTAGAGGGCGTAAGCGGACTGAAATACCGCTGTGGCGTGTCGGGAGCCCTGCCGTTGGGATTTGCCGAATCGGCACGATACCCGCAGGCCGCACTTGAAAGGATGCCGTCTTTGATAGAGAAGCAGCAGAAGCAGATAGCCATGCTGCAGCACGAAATACCGACCTTGCAGGAAATCACCGCCCGGAAGTGGAGCAAGGCGGAAGAACTGGAGCGGTTGAAACAGGGATGTAAGGAATTGCAGCAGCGGATTGACGAGGCACTCAAGGAAGCCGAGCGTCCGCAGTCCGAAGTTCCCGAAGAAGAAAATACTGTCAGGGCTGCCTGACCGTGATTCATTGATTTAACCTTTTGCCTGTCCGGTCGTGATGATCGGGCAGGTTTTCCTGTGTTCCGACCTGCCGGGGCCCGTCTGACTTTTATAGGCTGGCATCTGCCTTTTTTATCCTCCTTTTCCCTTTTTATCGTCTCCCTTTATATCTGTCTTTCAATCCTTTTATATCTTTGTCCTTGCAGTCCGTCCTGACCTTCCGGCTTATTGTTCCGCGAAAGTAACGGATAACAGCTGCACCTTGCAAATCCTCACGGCCTGCGGTGGCCGACGGAAATCTTCCTTCTCGGGGAGAAGCGTATTTCTGTCGCCAGATTTGTCCGGTTGCCGTTATCACTTTCGTGGTGCGGAAAAATAAATCCGGCGAAGGTCTTTAAGGACCGAAAGCAGGGAAAGAAAAAAGTAAACTTAAAAAAAACGATAGCATTATGGAAAAGGAAATCAGAGAGAGAAGCGTGGAAGTGGACGGCATGACCTTGACACTGCTTCATAAGGACGGTAAATGGGTTTTCCCCCTTGTCACATATTACCAGCATGGACTCGGAACACCGCTTTGTCTGGCATTGTTGGCGTATGTAGAAGACAGTAACGAATTTGAGTCGGAAACCATCATCACGGTCAATCTGCCTGGTGCGGAACGCAGTGCCGGATGTCAGTTCATCGACACGAACAACAACGGGGAAGAAGTTCTCGACTGGCTCATGCTTTACGGATTATGTACCCCTACCGGCAGATACGCCGTTTCCGGTTTCTGCAAGTATCCCGAAGTGGATTTTTATCAGAGCGAACGCTTCATGCAGCAGAAAGAGCTTTGCGACAGGTATTTCAACTTTGTTGATTGACAGGCAGGAGAAGGCGGTCATACGGGACTGCCTTCATGGCCTTGCCTGCCAGTGTCCTTTTATATGGATACCTTTCCGGTATTTCCTCCCTTTTCTATCCGGCTTTCCCCACCCGAAATTAAGGTATGATGTCTGTGCCGCGGTCCGCCCTCCACTCCAAGGTACGGAAGGCTGTGCCCGATCAACGGCAGTCTGCATCATACCGCTTCATGCCGGAGCTTCGACCTGTCGAAACAACCGGTATTCCGCTATATGGGCATCCTGCCTGGTTGTTGCTCCGGCACATTCCGCCTTCTGTCCGTAGCTTTCCTTTACGGGCCGACGGCGTCGTGGCAAACGGTGACACATTCTGCTTGTGCCGTCCGTCGTGCCTCCGGCATGTCACAGACAAAAAGAGTCCCCATTTTGTTTGCCCGGCAGACCGTTTCTTTTACCCGCCCAAGCCGTCATTCATCACTTTTATAAACATCCCCTTATATATGGGACAATTCTGCCTTTTATATCTGTATCGGGATTACCTTCTCTCGTCATACCTTGCCTGCCGCCGCGTAGGTTTTATCAGGTGCGAATGTAGGCTGTCGCGCCTGATTCTTCCGTTTTGAAGTGCATTTTGAAGGAAAATCTTCCTTGCCGGGCAAGAGTATTTTGCTTCAAAAAAACGTCGAATGGGCTGTACCGACATCCTTGTCATGCACCATAAAACCCCAAGGCGGTCCGGCAGAAAGGATCCGACCAGAGGGAAGAAAAAAACAAAGTCACAGGTAATGGCAGGACTAACCACCTTGCCGCAAAACATTTTCAAATTATGCTATACATTCACACTATCGGTCGCATCGGAAAGGATTGTCAGGTTATCGAGGGTACACACGGTTCGTTTATTGCTTTTGACATGGCAGTAGATGACTTCTCGCACGGAAACGCCGTTACCACATGGGTAAGGGTACGCAGCAACAAGGAAAACCATATCCGCCTCTCCGAATACCTCACCAAAGGACGCATGGTCCTTGTCGGGGGAACTTTGTCAACTTCACTGTGGAAGGACAAAAACGGCGACAGCCAGATCCAGCTCTCCATCACGGCGGATGCCCTGGAGTTCATCAACACCGGTAAGCGGGAAGGTACAACCTCCGAAGCCGACGGCCAGGCCGCAGCTGCCGATAACGCACCAGTTCCTTCGGCGGACATGCCACAGGACGGGGAGGAAGACCTTCCGTTCTGACATCTTACGGAAAACGGTCATGGATGTAGTATTTACTAATTGTAGTAATTTAGGAGATTAGTAAATCCCGGGTTACGAAAAATAGTAGATACTACATTTAGTGGCTTAGTCTTTTAGTAGAGTAGTAAATACTACGATACTAAAATATGTTATATTAGTAAAATAGTAAATACTAATTGTAGTGAAGACTAAAAATAGTATTATCTTTGTACCAGATATTAAGACTCTGAATCATGACAAAAATTATAGCAGTTCTGAATCATAAAGGTGGGGTCGGAAAGACAACCACTACCATAAATCTCGCTGCCGCACTGCAGCTGAAGAAAAAACGTGTGCTCCTGATTGACATGGACGGTCAGGCAAACCTCACGGAATCCTGCGGCCTGTCCATCGAGGAAGAACAGACCGTGTACGGGGCGATGAAGGGCGAATACCCTTTGCCGCTGGTCGAACTGAAGAACGGCCTTACCATCGTTCCCTCGTGCCTTGACCTGTCGGCTGCCGAATCGGAACTTATCAACGAACCTGGCCGGGAACTGATACTGAAAGGGCTGATTGCGAAGCTGCTTGACAGCCGGAAATTCGACTATATACTGATTGACTGTCCGCCATCGCTGGGACTGCTCACGCTCAATGCTCTTACCGCGGCGGACTTCCTGATTATCCCGGTCCAGGCACAGTTCCTCGCCATGCGCGGTATGGCAAAGATTACTAATGTGGTTGAAATCGTCAGGCAACGCCTGAATCCGGGACTGAGCATCGGAGGTATCGTGATTACCCAGTTCGACAAGCGCAAGACGCTTAACAAAAGCGTGTCCGAGCTCATCAACGATTCTTTCTGCGACAAGGTGTTCAAGACCGTCATCCGGGACAACGTGGCTCTGGCGGAAGCCCCTATCAAGGGTCTGAACATTTTCGAGTATAACAAAAACAGCAACGGGGCCAAGGATTATATGGACTTGGCGCTGGAGGTACTGAAACTAAAGTAAAAACAATATGGGCAAAAGCGATTTATTGAAAGACGGTATGAAAAGCGGCCTTGACGGGCTGCTTTCATCAACCAAAAAATCCCCGCAGGAAAAAGAAACGGCTCCGGCCAAGGCGGAAAAGGAACCGGCGGTACATTGCAATTTCGTCATCGACAAAAGCGTGCATACCCGCATGAAATTCCTGGCTATCGAAAAGAACATGTCTCTCCGTGACATCGTCAACGAGGCCATGAGAGAATATCTTGAAAAGAACGGGAAGTGATGGGATTGCCCTCACTTCCCGGCTTTTTTATGCAAGAATGAACTACATGTCATCCATAGACAGCCCTTTGTAGGAGATCCGGGGCTTGCGCCGCAAAGAAGTAGAGGGCAACGTCTGTCATTACCGTAACCTGGCGCTATCTTTTGACACCAAATGAATCTCACACAAGGAGCGCTGTTTCTTCTGCCAGTCAATAAAACTTATATCCTTGTTCCATTCTTTTTTCATTTCTGAAATGTATGTTTCAGAAATGGCTGTTTTGTTGCCGCTGCAATAATACGTTTTCCACAGGAACGATTATATTCCGGATAAGCCCATCCTTTTGTAATGGCGAACCTTTCGCTCTATTCATTTTTAGCCTGCTCGCATAGTCCTGTTATAACAACTTTAACAGGCTCACTTTACTATCAGCCAGGCTCTTCTTTTTCTATCCGTTTCACCTTATTATTCTCCGGCTTCATTCCCGCCGCACCGGCCTTGGTTTTATCAGATGCAAAGGTCTGCTGTCGCGCTTGATCCTCCGGCTTGAAGTGCATTTCCTGCAAATTCTTCCTTTCTGTGAAAGAGTAATTGGCAGGAAAAGCCGTCGTATGAAGCTGTACCGACAGCTGTAAACCGCATCCATAAAACCCCAAGGCGGTTCAAACGGGAAAAGAACCGACCAGAGGGAAATAAAAAAACAATTCAAAATTGACATCGACATGGATAAAATAAGATTGGTAGTTTACAACGAATATGCACTGGGCTATATCATGCCCCAACAACCCGACAAGGTTTGCACATTGGCAGACAGGACTACGCTCGGCGCACCGTTTCGGACAATGCTTGAACCCTATTTCATCGGAAAGAACGATACCGTAAGGCTGGCCGGCAGGAAAGACTTCGACACGTTCCGGCTATCGTTCGAGGGGTACGACAATACGCAGATGTACGAATATGACACCAACCAACAGGAATAGCAGTAATCAGAAAATCAATGTATAACAAATCAAAATTTATGAATTATGGAAACAATGAACATTCAATCAGTAGCAGAGAAGAACATCGTATCAGTAGTTTTGGCAGATATTCAGCCGAGTAACTATAACCCACGCAAGAATTTTGATGTAGCAAGCCTTGCGGAATTGGCGGAAAGCATCCGTCAGCAGGGCGTCCTTCAGCCTATCGGGGTGCGCCCCATTGCGGAGAACCGCTTTGAAATCATATTCGGGGAACGCAGGTATCGTGCCTCGCTCATGGCAGGACTGGAAGAAATTCCGGCAATCGTTCTGAATGTTTCGGACGAGACCGCCGAAGAAATGGCGGTGACGGAAAACCTGCAACGCAAGGATGTAACCCCTATCGAGGAAGCAAACGCCTATCAGAGGCTGATAGAAAGCGGACGGCACGACATTCAGTCTTTGGCCATGCAGTTCGGCAAGAACGAGACCTATATCCGCACCCGACTGAAGTTCGTCTCCCTTATCCCCGAAATCGCAGAATTGTTGGAAAAGGACGAAATCACTATCAGCGTGGCAAGCGAAATTTGCCGATATGGCGAGGACATCCAGAGAGAGGTTTTCGACAAGCACTTGAAAGAGGGTATCATGTTTGGCAGTTGGCGAGGCATGAAAGCGACCGAGGTGGCAAAGAACATCGAGCGCCACTTCACGACAGACCTTGAACGCTACAACTTTGACAAAACCCTTTGCCTGTCATGCCCCCATAATACCAACAACATGACATTGTTCTGTGAGGGAACATGTGGAAAATGCGCCAACAAAGGCTGTCTTGATGAAATGAATGCCGCATTTTTGACGGAAAAGGCAATAGAGACCATTAAGGCTTATCCTGCACTCTCTCTAAGCCATGACGCATATTGCTATAATGCGGATGCGGTAAATCGCCTCAAGGAAATGGGCTATGAGGTTGTGGCACTGCAATGCAGATACAAAGACTACCCGACACTTCCCGAAGAGCCTGAAGCCGGAGAATATGAGACGGAAGACGAATATAAGGAAGCCAAGATTGAGTATGAGCAGGATATGAACGATTATATGGAAGAGGGCAAGGAACTTGTACGCAGGGCAGAAGCAGGCGAAATATCGCTCTTCGCACGGATTGGGAACGAAGACATTGTCAAATGTTATGTGGAGAATTCCATGATGAATGCCGTCAGTGGACAACAGGCAGGACAGGAACAGCTTTCCCCGATTGAAAAACTGGACAAGCAGGACAAGCGAAACAAGGAGATTGCCAGGGAAAAGACCGTGGAAGATACCAAAAAACAGATTTTGGAAGTGGATATGACCGAAACCAAGTTCGGGGCTGACGAAGAAAAGATGATTTATTTCTTCCTGCTTTCATCGTTGAGAAAGGAACACTTTGCCGCCGTTGGCATAGAGGGAGAACATTCGCCCTATCTGTCCAACGAGGACAAGACAAATATTGTGGCCAATCTTACCCCAAAGGCAAAAGCCGTCATCCGCAGGGATTTCCTGATTGAGAATTTCAAGAACGCATACGGAAGCAACGCCATAGCCGACATGTTGCTTGAATTTGCAGGAAAACACATGCCGGAAAGACTTGCCGACATCGAGAACGGACATAATGAAGTTTACGAAAAAAGACATCAGCGCATCGAAGAAAAGAAAGCCGTCCTTTTGGTGCAGGAACAGGCCAAACAGGAAGCAGAGCAGACTGAAGCCGATGCGGACAACGAAAAACAACCTCAATCCCAAGAGGTTGCTGCTTGACCATAATTCATAGTTGATTTCAGATGCAGGGCGGAGAAATCCGTCCTGCTTTTCTGTTGAGTGCCGGAGGCAGACCGGCGCCGCCTGACCTTTTTTATACACCTACCTGTCTTTCGGCAGTCTCCGTCTGCTGAAACAGTACGGACCGGGTTCTGGCTGATTCCTACAGGCCGCACGGGCGGTCTTCCGTCATCGGCCGGCCCGGATAACCTTTATAGCCGGACCTCTTATAATACCCCGGTAGTCTCAACATTTGTTTTCAGCGAAGTTACAGCATCTTTCCGGACAAACGCAAGATCCGGGTGAATTTGGGAAACAATCTCCAATCCTGCGGATAGTATTCTTTCCCAAAATCTTGCACGAAGTCCAGACAGAGCTGTGCACGGGCGAAAAAAATTGTTTCACCTTAAATCTTCGTTATTATGAATACATTTTCTTTCCCTCAGATTTCAGTAAATTACAAGGATGCCGATGCTGCAAAACGTACCTTGGTAAACTCCTCCAGAGTGAGCTACGACATCTTCAAGGAGGCATACGATGAATGTATGCAGCATCATGAGGAATGCTGGGTGATGTTCCTCAATCAAGCCAACAGGCTTCTCGGACTCTCCTGCATATCAAAATGCGGCATCAGCCAGACCGTTGTGGATGTCCGTATCATCCTGCAGACGGCTCTTCTGGCCCATGCCTCGGGCATAATCCTCAGCCACAACCACCCGTCAGGCAACATGGTGGCCAGCTCCAGTGACAATGCCATCACAAGCAAACTCAAGAAAGCCTGCGAAATCCTTGACATCACTCTCCTTGACCATATCATCCTCTCGGATACAGGCTATCTGAGCTACGCGGACGAAGGGATGCTTTGACAGCATCTCTTTTCACGGCAAATCCCGTTATACTGCCGCCTTCATGTGCGCCAGGCGAAGACTGTTATAAAACCTTCATGCACGACGGCAGCCCTGGGCTGCTGTAAGCACTCCGGTCCGGATCTGTGGCTGATGACGGAATCCGGCACGGGCCGTATTCTGCCATCGGCCGCTCCGGGAACCTTTATAGCGGCACCTGTTTTAACGCCGTCCGTCATAAGCCCCCGCCACCACCCTTATCCCTTTCTATTTTCCCTCTTGTATTGACATGAGAGTCATTTTTTCTTTCGTCGTCCTTCTCGTCGCCGCGTGGACTTTACTGGTGCGAATGTAGGCGGTCGAGCCTGTTCCCTCCGTTTTGAAGTGCATTTCCTGCAAATTCTTCCTTTCTCTGAAAGAGTAATTGGCAGGAAAAAACATCGGGAGAGGCTTTGACGACCGTCTCTCGATGCACCGTAAATCCCGAAGCGGCTCCT
>OLNX01003403.1_pt1 | contig 10786 bp, 10 predicted proteins | sample 1672611 | NCBI WGS metagenome assembly OLNX01 (sample SAMEA3136705, study PRJEB25190) | human gut metagenome
ATACCGGGACAAGCAGTTCCGGACGGTCCAGCAGGCGAGAAAGATTCTGGAAAGCTGCGGCGTGGAGACCGTGATGTGCCTGCCGTTTGATGTGGACCGGGACTATGAGCTCCCGAAGACGATGGACTTCCGGGATTTGCACCGCGAGATCAAAAACGCCGATATGCTCGTGTGCTTCGGAGGAGACGGCACGATTCAGGAAGTCTTAAGTGGTGTGCATGATCTTTCCTGCATCACATTCGGCTATATTCCTACCGGATCCGGAAATGATTTCTGCCGTGGCATGAAACTTCCGATGGCGCCCACCGAGGCACTTAATCTGATTCTTTCCGACTGCCGGCCTCATCCGATGGATGTTCCGACACTCACCTGCAGTACGGGAAGCAGTCACTTTGCCATAAGCTGTGGCATCGGTTTTGATGCCGGCGTATGTCATGAGGTCGGGATCACACCAATGAAAAAAGTTCTTAACCGTATCGGGCTCGGAAAGCTGGTCTACCTTTTTGTCGCACTGAAACAGCTTCTTTTTCTGAATCCTTCTCCTATGACACTTGTCATGGACGATGACAACGTGCAGCAGTTTTCCAAAGTATATTTTACTGCAGTCATGAATCAGAAATACGAAGGCGGCGGTTTTAAGTTCTGCCCGCATGCCAGTCCATCTGACGGATATCTCGATGTCATCGTAGTCGACGGCTTAAGCAAGCCCAAAGTCCTGTGTTGTCTTCCGACAGCATTTTTCGGAAAACACACGATTTTTCATGGTATCCACATTTTCCGCTGTAAAAAAATAGATATCCACAGTGATCTCGCACTGCCGGTGCACAAAGACGGAGAATCCGCCGGAATCCTGAAAGATTTTTCCGTATCCATCGGCTCCAGGCAGGTGCGCATGATCTCATAATTTCCTGTAACGCGAAGTAATTTCCTATTATATAAAAAACTTCTGCCGGTCACTCAGCAGAAGTTTTATTTTGATTTTAGTTAAATCCGTAGAATTTCTGACATATTTTATACGCAGCCACAAACATCTTACGTCCGCCTCTTCCCGGCAGATTTGCCGCACGTCCGAGGATGCTGTAACGCAATTTGTGATAAAGCCACAGATCCTGCTCACGGATATAATCCAACAGTTCTCTTTTCTTATCAAGCGCTTCCTGTGTACCGGCACGCACCAGCATAATGGAAGAAACTGTCGTGATGATATCCAGATAACTCAACATATATTTCTTCACATATTTATTATCAAACTGACAATTATGGAAGATATCTGTCATCAGTTTATTTACTCTGATCTGCTGGTCGATTCTTTTTATCATTACCTTTTCGTTTACAGACTGGTCATCTCTTCCGATAAAGTAACGATAAAAATTCACATCCAGATAATACATTTTCTTCACAAACGACAGCGGCTCAAATGCAAAGATATTATCCACATAGAATGTATGCTTCGGAAGCTCCATTCCGCATTCATGCAGGAGTTTGGTACGGTAAATAATCGAATGCATCAAAAGGTATTTTCCCTTCGACATATGCACGCTGTCCCATCCGAAAATCTCATTTACCGGCAGGCAATGACGGTACTGCATAACTTTCTTGCGGGCTGCCCCCTGCTTCTCATAAACAAAATTGCTGATCAGCATATCTACTGTCTCCGGTCCACGCACGAGTTCTCCCAGTGTATGCAGAATCTTTGCATAAGCTTCTTCATTTACCCAGTCATCGCTGTCTACAACCTTGAAATAAAGGCCTGTGGCATTACGGATGCCGGCATTGACAGCTTCTCCATGTCCGCCGTTTTCCTGATGGACAGCCTTAATAATCGTCGGATATTTCTCTGCATATGCATCTGCAATCTCTGCAGTACGGTCGGAAGATCCGTCATTTACTACAAGAATCTCCACATCTTCTCCACCCTTTAAAAGAGACTCGATACATTTTTCCATATATGCTTCTGAATTATAACAGGGAATTGCAATACTCAGTAATTTCATTTTCCTGGTTTCTCCTTCATGTATTTTATATATGCCCGGAAAGCAGACGGTATCGCATACTGCTTTTCAGACTGTTTCTTTTCGGTAAAAATAAACGATGATTCCTTCCGTTCTTCCAGCGAAGACACACGGATGCGGTAACCAATCATTCTCCATTCTATGTGAGAAAAAATATGCTTTGCCTCAGGCAGCGTCTCAATATGAAGCGGCTCCAGATTCATCTCTTTTACCTTCTGAAGTGCTTCATCCATACTCAGATGACCTTCGACATTCGGCAGTTCATAAAGCCCTGCCAGAAGTCCTTCCTGCGGTCTTTTATGAATTGCAGTACGCTCACCGTCCTGAATCACAAGAACCGTTCTGTTTTCGATGGTTCGCTTTTTCTTTGGTGCTTTTACCGGAAATTCATCAACCGTGCCATGATGATACGCCTTACACAATGCTGCAACCGGACATTCCATACACCGCGCCGGTCCGTTGGGTACGCACACCACTGCTCCGAGCTCCATCAATGCCTGATTAAAATCGCCGGGTGCCTCTTTCGGCATGATCCCCAGCAGTTTCTCTTCGACCTGACGGCGAACAGACTGCTTCATGATATCCTGACGATCCTCGGTGATCCTGGAAAAAACACGAAGGACATTACCGTCAACTGCCGGAACAGGAATATCATAAGCGATTGACGCGATCGCGCCTGCTGTGTAACTTCCGATACCCTTAAGTGCGAGCAATTCCTCATAAGATGCCGGCAAAATACCACTATATTCACTAACTACATTCTGTGCTGCGGTCTGCATATTTCTTACCCGATTATAATACCCCAGTCCTTCCCACAGCTTCATAAGCTTCTCTTCGGGGCATTCTGCAAGAGCCTTCACATCCGGAAGTTCTCCGATAAAACGGAGAAAATACGGCTTTACAGCTTCTACTCTGGTCTGCTGCAGCATAATCTCAGACACCCAGGTATAATAAGCATTCTTCTGATCTCTCCACGGAAGGATCCGTTTATTTTGTCTGTACCAGCTTATAAGCGGCTGTACAATCTCATTTAGCATAAAATCCTCCGGATCTGATGGAATATTGTTACTGAAAACAATGCCAGATTATTTTTCAATACTGCTTAAGTATAACATAAATCCTGCCAAAAGACAGTTGATTTTTTTTATTATAACAGATAGAATATCAGACATGGTAACATAAATAACACTTCAGATGAATTTATCGAAAGGATTTTTACTATGGACAGTATCATTTTTGACGTAGACGGTACTTTGTGGGACTCTACAGATATCGTAGCAAAAGCTTGGACTGATTATCTCCGGCAAAAAGAACAGATAGATCTTACCATCACAGCCGGTCAGCTCAAAACACTTTTCGGAAAGCCCCTGGCAGAAATTGCAGCTTTGGTCTTTCCCGAATATCCGGAGAATGAACAGCTTCGCCTGATCGATGGCTGCTGCGAGGCAGAACATGCACTTCTTCATATTACCGGTGCACCTCTCTATGAGGATCTGGAAAAAGCCCTGCAAATTCTGTCCGCACAATATCCTCTTTATATCGTCAGCAACAGTCAGTGTGGTTATATCGAACTTTTCCTTGAAAAAACCGGATTCGCCAAATATTTCCAGGGACATCTCTGTAATGGAGATACCGGTCTTGATAAAGGTTCCAACATCCGCCAGATTGCTGAGCAGAATGGTTTGAAGGATCCGGTCTATGTCGGTGATACAATGGGAGACTTCGAGGCATGCCGCAAAGCCAGAGTTCCGTTTGTCCTTGCGGAATATGGTTTCGGTGAGGTTCCGGAGCCGGATATGCGGATCAGTAAACCAATGGATCTCATTACACTGTTTTGTTAATGAAAAGACATCATAAACTATTTACTCTTATACTTAAGGCGAAAAGAGCATGGAAGATTCGATTTCTTCCATGCTCTTTGTTTGTGTCGTCAGAAATTTTATGCAATTATTATTTCTTCGCACACTTCGTTTTCAGATAGTATACCAACCATCCGAGAATTGCAATCAGTACAATGATATAAATAATTTCTGCTACAAGGCTCGTCGTATAGCTGTCTATAAGGGTTGCCACACCAATCAGAAGAAGTGCAACGCCTGATCCCCATGTCATTTTTTTCTCATCGTATTTTTCTTTGCGGAGCTTTGTGTTACCGCCCTTCAATAAAATATCACCATGTCCTGTCAGAAGCATGATTCCGGCAACCAGTGCGATTACGGCCAGAATAAGACCAAAAGATTTATCCATCATAATTATTCTTTCTCCTGTTTTTTAGTAGAAGCAGACGATCGGCACATCATACTGTATCAGATCATACAGAATACCGGCATTTTCCGGTGGCATGTTGATACATCCATGTGAACCGTCTGTCAGGTAAATATCGCCGCCGAACTCACCTCTCCATGAAGCATCATGGAATCCGATTCCGCCATCAAACGGCATCCAGTATTCAACCTTTGATTCGTACTCGTAAGTACCATCTGCTTTCAATTTTTTGATGACTTTATTGACTGCTTCTTTCAATTTGTCGTTGCCTTTAGCCATAGCGACTGCTTTTGCATCGCCATCATCAACTTTGAGGGCAACACTTGCTAAGACCAAATCTGAATTTTGTGCCACGTAACCTTCTGCTACTGGTTTTTCAAGGTCAACAGCATCAACTTGACCAGATTTCACCTCGTTAATCGCCTCACCCATTGCTGTAAGTGATATGACTGTTGAATCTTTCAATTGTTTCTTAGCAAGACCTTCTTCAATGGTACCTTTTTGAACTGCTACTTTCTTACCTTTGAGAGCATCAAGACTTGAGTAAGTAGACTCTTGATCTTTACGAACGATGATAGCATTTTGTGTTTCGTAGTAAGGATCTGAGAAATCAAAGATTTGTTTACGGGCATCAGTGATGGTCATACCAGCCAATACCGCATCGGCTTGGCTAGATTGAACGGCATTAAGTGATGCATCGAAACCAGGGTTAGTTAATTTAACATTGAAACCTTGGTTTTTAGCAATGGCATTGATGATGTCAACGTCGATACCAACATACTTACCAGAACCATTTTGATATTCAAATGGTGCAAACGATGAGTCCATTGAGATGGTGTAAGTTTCCTTAGTAGGAGTAGCTTTTGCATTAGCATCACCAGTCAAGTTAAGAGCTTCCGACGGTTTTGACGATGAAGATTTTGAAGAAGCTTTTGCTGAGTCACCCAACCATTTGGTCATGATTTCATCGTAGGTGCCGTCTTCCTTCATTTCCTTAAGGGCTTCATTGAAATCCTTGATAAGACTTTCGTGCTTTCCACCTTTTTTTACAGCAAAAGCGAAGCTACCGATAGATTCAGGCTTTATGTTGATAGCATAGTCTTTACCTTGACCAATAGCATATTGAACAACTGGTGTGTCGTCCATGGCTGCATAAACTGAACCAGAGTCCAAACTGTTGTTCATCAAGTCACTAGTGTCAAAAGTTTTAACAGTGAAACCATACTTGCTAGCGTTTTTATCAAGCCAGGTTTGAGCGGCGGTACCATTTTTAACACCAACCGTTTTACCTTTCAATTGTTTGTAGTCGCTGACTTTGTCGTTGCTACGAGTGTAAATAACAATTGATGTGTCGTAATAAGTGTCTGAAAAAGTGAAGACCTTCTTACGTGCATCGGTTACAGTTGTACCTGCCATGAGGGCGTCTGCTTGTCCTGACTGAACTGCGTTAACGGCTGCATCAAAACCAGGATAAGTTTGGTTAACATCCCAATTCTTACGTTTGGCAACTTCGTTGATAATATCAACATCGATACCCTTGTAGGTCTGATCAGAGTCTTTGAATTCAAATGGGGCATAGGCTGTATCTGAAACTACTGAAATCGTGCTAGCAGATGCCTTAGCTCCGAAAACAAAGAGAGCTGACATGACACTCAAAAAGAGTGTCAGAAGTTTTTTCTTCATTATAAAAAGTTCTCCTTTATAAAATACCTTTCTATTCTATCAAAAAAAGCCCTTGTTATCAAACTCTGAGAAGCGTCATGTTATAAAATATAACAATAATTGTTAATTGTGAGAGTTGTTTTAGAAGAAGTTGACAAGTTTGTGTCAATTCGTTACACTGTACCCTAATACAGGGAAGATTAGTTACAGGAGCTGAAAATGAAGAAAAGTATGCTTGAGAAATACACCAGCCGATATGATAAAGTCCCTAGTTGGCTGATGATTATGCTTTCCTATTTTATTGCCTCTGGATATGTCCTTATAGGTGGATTTCTAGCAGGGATTGTTGTGGGAGTTCCCATGACTGTTATTCTTTCATTCTTGATATTTAATGGCAACATTCAGTTTCGGAATATAAATACGATTTCCACTAAACTGTTTTCAAGCTTGTATTTTCAGCTGGGAACCTTTGTCTTTACTGCCTTAGTTATCTTTATCTGAGTTAAAGTTGTTGAAAAACGTCCCATTCGTACACTCGGATTTTTTAAGGGGAATATTTGCTTGAACTTACTTAAGGGGTGGGGCTTTGGGACTCTACTCTTGTTAGCGAGTTTCCTTGGGACTTCTTTACTTGGTGGCTTAGAGTTTGTAAAAGTGGACTTTTCTCAAAGAATCTTTATATATCTCTTATCTTTGATTCCTTTCTAGTTTATCCAGGGCGGGACTGAGGAATTGGTGACACGTGGTTGGCTACTTCAGACGGTGACTAGTAAATTGAACCTTTCCTGGGGAATTGCTATTTCAAGTTCTTTCTTTTCAATATTACACCTAGGAAATCAAGGTGTCACTGCCTTGTCTCTTATCAGTATTATTCTAGTAGGAGTCCTCATGGCTCTTTACATGCTCAAGACAGATAATATCTGGGGAGTGGCATCCCTTCATGGTGCTTGGAACTTTACGCAAGGAAATCTAGTTGGCGTGGCAGTCAGTGGACAGAATGCAGGTGATAGCCTATTGCGCTTCCCTACCAAGTCAGGTGTACCGGATTGGTTATCAGGTGGAGCCCTTTGGTCTAGAAGGTAATATTATCACCTGTATCGTTCTCCTGATTGGTATTGTTATTCTTCGACTACAATTGAAAAAAGAAAATTCTTAAGGCTGAGTTCTAAAGACTCGGTCTTTTTACTTCTATGTTAAAATAGAAGAAAGGTTTGAAAAAGGGGACGAGATGATAGTAAAGCTTGATGGGCTCATATTGAAATTGAAAATAGTGGTTAGCCTTATATTTTCCGTCTTGTCTCTATGGATCCTTTTTCCTGAGCTTATTAGAGGTTCCCTTCGTGAAGATCTAGTCAAGCAGTTCCTTGGTCTCATTGTTTTATTTTGGCTCTTATTATCCATTGTTCTTCTCATAGATGGTATTGTAAATCTCAAAGGTCATGGAAAACTGTTGGAACTTGATGACAATTCTTTGACCTACTACGGCCAAGTATTTGGACGCAAAACCTTTGAAATTCCCTTATCAGAGATTGAGTTTGTCAAGAAGGCTTGGTCAACGCAGATGGAGGATATTGAACGCTCTTCGACGGTGAGATATTCTTTGAAATGCATCGAGCATGTCTTTGACTTGATGCTGAAGTTGATGATAAAAAGAGATATCAGGTCTTGCTTATCTTCTTCAAAAATGGTGAGATAGCCATTACCTATGACAAAAACTTGGTCATCAATCACGGAAGAAACGTACCTATGTCGCAAAGATGCGAATGATTGAGATTCCACTTACAAGTGGGGAGATTTTCTCCGATCAAGAGATAAATGATTGCATAAATGAAAGGAAAAACCATGATAGATAGAAAAGAAGACAACCAATTTCATTTGGTTTCTAAATACGAACCCTCAGGAGATCAGCCCCAGGCTATCGAAACCTTGGTTGATAATATCAAAGGTGGGGAGAAGGCTCAAATTTTAAAGGGTGCGACAGGGACAGGTAAGACCTATACCATGAGTCAAGTCATCCAACGTGTTAATAAGCCAACTCTGGTTATCGCCCACAATAAGACCTTGGCAGGCCAGCTCTATGGTGAGTTCAAGGAGTTTTTCCCAGACAATGCTGTAGAGTATTTTGTTTCCTATTATGATTATTACCAGCCAGAGGCTTATGTGCCTTCATCAGATACCTATATTGAAAAAGATAGCTCTGTTAATGATGAAATTGATAAACTCCGTCACTCAGCGACATCAGCCCTATTGGAACGCAATGATGTAATTGTGGCTTCCGTGTCTTGTATTTACGGTTTGGGTTCGCCAAAAGAATATGCGGATTCAGCTGTTAGCCTGCGTCCTGGTCAAGAAATTTCTCGGGACAAGTTGCTCAATGACTTGGTTGATATCCAGTTTGAGCGTAACGATATTGATTTTCAACGCGGAAAATTCCGTGTACGTGGCGATGTGGTTGAAATTTTCCCTGCCAGCCGTGATGAAAATGCTTTTCGAGTGGAATTTTTCGGTGATGAGATTGACCGTATCTGTGAAATTGAAAGTTTGACAGGACGTAATCTCGGTGAAGTTGAGCACCTTGTTCTTTTTCCGGCTACTCACTTTATGACCAATGAAGAGCATATGGAAGAAGCTATCAAGAATATTATGGAAGAGATGGAGGTTCAGGTTAATCAATTTGAAGCCGAGGGTAAACTCATCGAGGCTCAACGTATTCGTCAACGGACAGAATACGATGTCGAAATGCTTCGTGAGATGGGTTACACCAATGGTATCGAAAACTACTCACGTCACATGGATGGTCGTAAAGAAGGTGAGCCACCGTTTACTCTACTTGATTTCTTCCCAGAAGATTTCCTCATCATGATTGATGAAAGTCACATGACCATGGGACAGATTAAAGGAATGTATAACGGAGACCAAGCCCGTAAGAAGATGCTTGTCGATTACGGCTTCCGTTTACCATCGGCTCTTGATAACCGTCCCCTTCGTCGTGAAGAATTCGAAAGTCATGTGCATCAGATTGTCTATGTGTCAGCGACACCAGGTGACTATGAGATGGAGCAGACTGAGACTGTCGTTGAGCAAATCATCCGTCCGACAGGACTTCTTGATCCAGAAGTCGAAGTTCGTCCAACTATGGGTCAAATGGATGACCTCCTTGGTGAAATCAATGCCCGTACTGAAAAAGGAGAGCGTGTCTTTGTAACAACTTTGACTAAGAAGATGGCTGAAGACTTGACCGATTACCTCAAGGAAATGGGAGTCAAGGTCAAATACATGCACTCTGATATTAAGACTTTGGAGCGTACTGAGATTATCCGTGACTTGCGTTTGGGTGTCTTTGATGTTCTTATTGGGATTAACCTTCTTCGTGAGGGTATTGACGTTCCTGAAGTTAGTCTGGTTGCTATTTTGGATGCTGATAAGGAAGGTTTCCTTCGTAATGAACGTGGGCTTATCCAAACGATTGGACGTGCTGCCCGAAATAGTGATGGGCACGTTATCATGTATGCGGATAAGATTACGGAGTCTATGCAGAAAGCTATGGATGAAACTGCTCGTCGTCGTGAAATCCAAATGGCCTATAATAAGGAGCACGGTATCACTCCGCAAACGATTAAGAAAGAAATTCGTGACCTTATTTCGATTACCAAGACCAATGAAGCAGAAGTGGCAGAGGATACTGTGAACTACAGTGCCATGAACAAGAAAGAACGCCAAGAAGCCATCAAGAAACTTCAAAAGCAAATGCACGAAGCGGCAGAGCTGCTTGATTTTGAATTGGCAGCCCAAATTCGTGATATGGTTCTAGAGCTGAAGAGTATGGATTAAGGCTAGGTTCATTACTTAGGAAATATAAGTAAGAAAGGAAATATATGTCACGTTCACAAGCAACTATTTTGACCAACATGTGTCTCATTGAAGATGGCCGTGGAAACATTGTCATGCAAATCCGCGATCCAAAACGTTATTCTTGGTCGGGAGCAGCCCTACCCGGTGGCCATATCGAAGCACATGAAGGTCTAGTAGAATCAGTTATCCGTGAGGTAAAGGAAGAAACTGGTTTGACCATCAAAAGTCCTAAATTGGTCGGTATGAAGCACTGGTACACGACAGATGACGAACGGTACTTGGTTTTCCTCTATAGAACCTCGGATTTTGAAGGGGATCTTCGTTCAACGGAAGAGGGAGAAGTCCGGTGGGTTGCTCGAGAGGAGGTAGTTCATATGGATTTAGCCTATGACATGCTTAATCTCCTTCGTGTGTTTGAAGAAGATAATCTTTCAGAACTCTTCTATCGTGAGCGCCTTGAAAATGACTTCTTAAGAGAATTTTATAATGACAATAGTAATTACATGAATTTAACTGAATGGGAAAAAAAGTACCGCAATCCTATAGAATTAGTGGATATTATTGGTACTTTTATTGACAACAATGATAAATTTGCAATAAATATGTGGATTAGCTTAGATAAAGGTTTGTTCTTAAACGTAACTGATGAAAATGCAGATAAAATAATTCGCTACATCTACGAAAGGTATCCATGGTAATCTTACTTTTTACTCACACTTTTTATCACGTGTCATAAGTTTTGTAACAGCTTCTCTAGGCTGTAAACCATTGTATAGCACATCATATACAGTTGAGACAATTGGCATGTCTATATGATGTTTTTTGGAAAGCTTATATGCTACCTCAATATTGTCTATACTCTCAATAGTCATTCCTATTTCTTTCCTAGTTTCTTCAACACTTAAACCTCTGCCTATGCATCTTCCAGCTCTTCTATTTCTACTATGTTCACTAAGGCAAGTAACAATTAGGTCTCCAAGACCAGATAGACCATA
>OLNX01003415.1_pt1 | contig 10748 bp, 7 predicted proteins | sample 1672611 | NCBI WGS metagenome assembly OLNX01 (sample SAMEA3136705, study PRJEB25190) | human gut metagenome
GAAGCCTATATCCCCAGCACCGACACCTATATTGAAAAGGACAGCGCCATCAATGACGAGATCGACCGTCTGCGCCACTCGGCCACGGCGGCACTTTCGGAGCGGCGGGACGTGATCATCGTAGCTTCGGTGTCCTGCATCTACTCGCTGGGCGACCCTATCGACTACCGCAGCATGGTCATCAGCCTGCGCCCAGGCATGCAGATGGAGCGCGATGTGCTGTGCCAGAAGCTTGTGACGCTGCAATATGAACGCAATGATGTGAATTTTGTGCGCAATAAGTTCCGCGTCCACGGCGACATCGTGGACATCTATCTGGCTTATATGAGCGAGCTGGCCATCCGGGTGGAGTTCTTCGGCGACGAGATCGACCGCATCTCCGAGATCAACGCCGTCACCGGCGTGCCGGAGCGCATTCTGAACCACGTCGCCATCTACCCCGCGTCGCATTACGTCGCATCGAGAGAAAAAATGGCCCGCGCCATGAAGGACATCGAGGCCGAAATGTGGGAGCAGGTGCGCTTTTTCGAGGAGCACGACAAGCTGCTCGAGGCGCAGCGCATCCGCCAGCGGACGCAGTACGATCTGGAAATGCTGCAGGAGATCGGCTTCTGCTCCGGCATTGAAAATTATTCCCGCGTTATTGCCGGCCGCGCCCCCGGCACCCCGCCGACGACGCTGCTGGACTACTTCCCCGACGATTTCATCCTCTTCGTCGACGAGAGCCACGTCACGCTGCCGCAGGTGCGCGCCATGTATAACGGCGACCACGCACGCAAGAAAAGCCTCGTCGACTACGGCTTCCGCCTGCCGTCGGCGTATGATAACCGCCCCCTGACCTTCGACGAGTTTACAGACCGCATCCATCAGGCCATCTACGTCTCCGCCACGCCTGCCGAGTATGAGCGTTCCCGCGCCGGACAGATCGCCGAGCAGGTCATCCGGCCCACGGGCCTTCTTGACCCGGAGGTCTTCGTGCGCCCCATCGAGGGGCAGATCGATGATCTGATCGGCGAGATCAACGCCACGACGGACAAGGGCGAGCGCACGCTCGTCACGACGCTGACAAAGAAGATGGCGGAGGATCTGACGAAATATCTGACCGAAAACGGCATCCGCGTGCGCTATATGCACTCAGATATCGGAGCCATGGAGCGCATGGAGATCATCCGCGACCTGCGCATGGCGAAATTTGACGTGCTCGTCGGCATCAACCTGCTGCGCGAAGGACTTGATCTGCCGGAGGTGTCGCTGATCGCGATCCTCGACGCCGATAAGGAGGGCTTCCTGCGCTCGGAAACGAGTCTTATCCAGACGATTGGACGCGCGGCCAGAAACGCGCAGGGCCGCGTGCTGCTCTACGCGGATAAGATCACGCCCGCCATGCGGGCCGCCATGGACGAGACGGCAAGACGCCGCCAGATTCAGGATGCGTATAACAAGGCGCACGGCATCGTGCCGAAAACCATCGTGAAATCCATCCGCGACCTCATCGAAATTTCCGCCTCCCCTACGCCGGAACACAAGGGCAAGGGCGGCGTAAAGATGACGCGGCAGGAGCTTGCGCGTGAGATTGAAAAGCTCGAAGCGCAGATGCGCAAGGCCGCGCACATGATGGAATACGAATATGCCGCCGTCCTGCGCGACGAGATCATCCGCCTGCGCACGGAGGCAGACAAGAAATAACATGACGACAAGAAAAGAGCTCCTGCCGGGCGTGTTCCTCACGTCGATCCAGGACGGGCGGTTCAAGACCGCCTGCTTCAGCCTCAGCTTCCTCAGGCCGCTTCGCGCAGGCGAGGCGGCCATGAACGCGCTGCTGCCGAGCGTACTCCTGCGCGGCAGCGAAAAAACGCCCTCCATCCGCGCCATCGCCGACCGGCTGGACGAACTGCACGGCGCGTCCATTGGTGCGCTGGTGCGCAAAAAGGGAGAAATTCAGCTCACGGGCCTGTTTGCCGACTGTCTGGAAGACCAATATGCGGGCGAGGCCGTTTTTTCGCACCTGCTGGACTTTGTCTCCGAGCTGCTGTTCTGCCCGCGAACGGAACACGGCGCGTTCGTGCCGGAGCTTGTCTCGCAGGAATGCCGGAATCTGCAAAACGCCATGCAGAGCGTACTGGACGACAAGAGCGCGTACTGTGAGCGGCAGCTGCTCCGGGCCATGTGCCGGGGCGAACGCTACGCCTGCGGCCGTCTCGGAGAGCCGGAAGAGCTTGATAAAATCGACGTGCGCACGCTCTGGGCGCACGATAAGTCGGTGCTGGCCTCGTCGCGCGTGGAGCTTTTCTATCTCGGCAGCAAATCCGTCGGAGAAGCGGAGGCGCTGCTGCAGCCGCTTCTGGCGCAGCTGCCGCGCACGGCCTGCGTCCCGGTCGGAACAAACCCCAGCCCGCTGCCGCAGGAGCTTCGGAGGTTTTCCGAAACAATGCCGCTTGCGCAGAGCCGGATCTCACTGGGCTTCCGCACGGATGTGACGCTGCGAAGCGCGCAGTATCCCGCGATGCTGCTTCTGAACGCGATGCTCGGCGGAGGTGAACAGAACCGGCTCTATACCGTCGTGCGCGGGCGGATGGCATTGTGCTACGAGGCCGGGAGCTGGTACGACGGACACAAGGGCATTCTCGCTGCGTCCGCAGGCTGCGGACGCACGGATCTGCCCGCTGTCGAGCAGGAAATTCTGCATCAGCTTGCGGAGCTGGCCGCGGGCCGCTTTTCACAGTCTGAGCTGGAAACGGCCCCCACGGGGCTGCTTTCCGATCTGCGATTGCTGTGCGACAGTCCCGGCAGGCTTGACGAATTTTACACAGGCCGCGCGGCGGCGGGCGTTGTTGGCCTGTACTTCCTCGTTTTCATCGGCGGCATCGGCGTCCACCCCGGCGGGGCTGTCCAGGCGGCGGGCAAGCCCGCTGTCCACATGGGCCTTGGCGGGCACCTCATCCCAGCGGACGAGATACCCCGCGCCGTGGCTGCAAAAGACCGAGTCGGCCGGGTTCTCCACGTCGGCGTCCGGGTCGTAGCCAAAGTCAGCCAGCACTTCGTCGGCGTTGTGGCAGGCATCGTACCCGGCGGGCAGCACAGACCAGCGGCCCAGGCCGTGGGTGTAGGCGGCAATTTCCCGGGCATAGCCCCGGGCAGTGGCTACCGGCAGGCGGCCGGTCAGGGTCACGGTGTCGCCCTGGGCGAGGGGAGGCTCAAAGCTGCCGCACATCCGCTGTACATCGGCCATGGCGCGGCCCAGGCAATCGGCGGGCAGCTCCAGCGTGAACTCATACCACGGCTCCAACAATTGCACGGCGTTTTTGGCTTCGGCCATCCGCAGGCCCTGGCGCACGGCGCGGTAGGTGGCCTGGCGGAAGTCCCCGCCCTCGGTGTGTTTTTGGTGGGCGCGGCCTGCAGCGAGCGTGATCTTCACATCGGTCAGCGGCGCACCGATCAGCACGCCCGGGTGGGTGCGCTCGGCCAGATGCGTTAAGATCAGCCGCTGCCAGTTTTCGGCCAGCGTGTCGGGCGGGCAGTCCGCCGCCAGCTGCACACCGCTGCCCCGCGCCCCTGGCTCCAGCAGCAGATGTACCTCGGCATAGTGGCGCAGCGGCTCATAGTGGCCGATGCCCTCCACCGCCCTTGTCAGCGTCTCTTTATACAAAATGCCGCCCTCGCTGAACGCCACGGTCAGCCCGAACCGCTCCTGCAAGATCGTCTGCAAAATTTCCAGCTGCACCTCGCCCATCAGCTGGACGTGTACCTCGCCCAGGTCGTCCCGCCAGTTGACGTGCAGCTGCGGGTCCTCGCCCTCCAGCGTTTGCAGCGCCTTTAATAAGGTATGGGGGTCGGCGTCACAGTCCACGCGGTAGTTGAGCACCGGCTCCAAAAGCGGCGTCTCGGCGTCGGATTCCGCGCCAAGCCCCTGCCCGGGCCGCGTACTGACCGGCCCCGCTGCGGCCACGACCATGCCGGGCAGCGCCTCGCTGATCAGCCGGAATTTGCCGCCGTTGTACAGCCGCAGCGCGTCGGCCTTCTCGCCGCCGGGTAGCACATCTTTTACATGCAGCACGCCGCCCGTGACCTTCAGCCAGGTCAGCCGCGTGCCCGCATCCTCACTGATTTTGAACACGCGTGCGCCAAATTCCGGCCACTGGGGCGGGGTGCGGGTCAGCGTCTGCAAGCCGCGCAGTAAGCCGTCCAGGCCGTCCAGACGCAGCGCCGCGCCGAAAAACACCGGAAAGACCTGCCGCCGCGCAATGGCCGTGATGACGGTCTCGGGCGCGGGGGTGCCGGTGTCGAGGACTTCGTTCATCAGCGGCTCACTGCACAGGGCCAGGGCCTCGGGGTCCGGCGCGGTCGTGAAATCCACACAGCCATCCCCGAACCGCCCACGCAGCTCCCGTAGGCGCACGGCGGCATCCGCCCCGGGCAGGTCCATCTTGTTGACGAAGATAAAGGTAGGTACGCGGTAACGTGCCAGCAGCTTCCACAGCGTTTCGGTGTGGGCCTGCACGCCGTCGGTGCCGCTGATGACCAGCACCGCGTAATCCAGCACTTGCAAAGCGCGCTCGGCCTCGGCGGAAAAATCCACGTGGCCGGGGGTGTCCAGCAGGGTCAGGGTGGTCTCCTCGGCGTCCGGCAGGGCAGGCAGCGTCAGCATGGCCTGCTTGGAAAAAATGGTAATGCCCCGGGCGCGCTCCTGGGCGTCGGTGTCCAGAAAGGCATCCTTATGGTCCACCCGGCCCAGTTTGCGCAGCACACCGGCACGGTAGAGCAGGCCCTCGGCCAGGGTGGTTTTGCCGCTGTCCACGTGGGCCAGCAGACCGATGACGAGTCGTTTCATTTATACAAACTCCTTAGAGAAAAACTTTCTGCAATCCTGAATGAGAGCTTTATCGAAGGTTCTCTCCCTCCGTCTGCGCTGTCGCGCAGCCACCGCTCCCCTTCTGACGCTTCGCGCCACCTCCCCCGTATCGGGGGAGGCTGTCTCGCAGAGGGCAGCTTTTGTGTGGGACAAAAAACGCCACCGCGGTGTGCGATGGCGATAGGGTCATTGTTTCCAGGTCCACCACAGGTATTTGATGTTGGTGGTCAGATAGCGCTTAAACAGGCGCTTGGGGTCCTGCATCAGGCGGTACAGCCATTCCAGGTTGTGGCGCTGCATCCACATGGGGGCGCGGCGGATGTTGCCGGCTTCGTAGTCGAAAGCGGCACCCACACCCACCATTACGGCCTGTACCTTGTCCTCGTGGGCGGCCATCCAGCGCTCCTGCTTGGGGGCACCCAGGCCGACCCAGACGAAATCTGGCTTTGTCTCGTTGATGCGGCGGATGACGGCGGCGTCCTCCTCAGGCGTGAGGGGACGGAACGGCGGCGAGTACATGCCGGCAATCACCGCGCCGGGGTAGTTCTTCTCAATAGTTGCTTTTAAAATATCCAGCGTTTCCTGCGTAGAGCCGTAGAAATAGTGGCGGTAGTGCTTGTCCGCGCTCTCTTTCAGCATCTCTTTCATCAGGTCAGGGCCGGTCACGCGGGCGGCGTCCACATAGCCCTGCTCGCGGCTGAATTTGGACAGCGGGCCGCCGTCCGGCAGGGCCATCACGGCGCCGTTCTGCACGGCCTGATAGGTGGGGTCGTCGTGGGCGGTCACAGTGGTGTGGACGTTGGCCACGCAGATGTATTTGCCGCGCCAATCCTCCAGCTTTTCTTCCAATAGGCGGACGGTCTTTTCCATGTCGGTGACAACAATATTTACGCCCATGATCTCGCAGGTGTTCAGCAGGCGCAGGTCCACGAACTGCATGCCGCCCAGGGTACTGATCTCGGTGCGGGAGCTGACGTAATCATTGTACACCGGCACTGCGGTTACCCGCAGGTGGAAGTTGTCGGCCAGCATCATAATGCGCTGGGTAGTAGCTACATCCTGCACATCCTGGGCCAGTACGATCATATCGACCTTGTGGGTCTGCAGCAGTTCGTACAGGCTGTCCACGGTACCCAGATAAGCGGGCAGACCCTCGCGGGGGGCGGCGTCCAGGTAGCCCACATACTGCATGGCGGTGCTTCCGCGGCCCTCGATCACATCGCGGAAGAAACGGTGGGCCAGCTGCCCGCCGCCGATGAGCAGCGCCCGGGGCACGATGTCGTGCTTACGCACGTAAGCATCCGCCAGCCTGTCAAACACCAGCCGCTTGAGGTAGATCATAATGACCGACAGCAGGTAATAATATACCAGCAGCAGACGGGAAAGCTGGCTGATGTAGAACACGTAAAACGCAGTAGCCATCAGCGCCAGGCCCATCAGGCTGGTCAGCGCGATAAGAAAAAGCTGCTTGATGCTGTTGCGCATGTGCAGTGTGCGGTAGCTGCCCAGCACGGCGTTACAGCCTACGATCACCAGCGCATACAGGGCCGAAATGGGCAGGAACGTCCAGATGTCCCACATAAAGAACTGGCTGCCCATGGGTGTGTAGCTGCGCAGCCAGCCGGCAAAGATGAAAGTAAGGATCAGCAGCAGAAACTCGAAAGCGGCGTTTGCAAACCGCAGAAATTTGGATTTGTGATAATGCATGCAGGACCTCCGTTGTCCCGGCTGTCGGTTACAGGGATACAGCCATTCATTTTATAATAACATTATAAGGCTGCTTTTTCAATAGAAAAATGGCTACTCCTGGCAAAAGGGGCAGCCATGGGGTGTACATTATTCGTCCTCGTCGTCGTCCCGCGCCCAGTTGTAGGCGCAGCGCACGGCCTTGTGCCAGCCGCGCAGCCGCTTGCGGCGCTCTTCCTCGGAGATGTCAGGCACAAACATTTTGTCGATAGCGTGTTTTTTCGCCAGTTCCTCCGGCCCGGACCAGAAGCCGACGGCCAGACCTGCTAGGTACGCCGCACCCAGGGCGGTGGTCTCCACCGAGGAAGGCCGCTCCACCGGCGCGTTGCTGATGTCGGCCTGGGTCTGCAGCAGGTAGTTGTTGGCCGCCGCGCCGCCGTCCACTTTCAGCGTGGACAGACGGATGCCGGAGTCAGCACTCATGGCGTCCAGCACGTCGTTGACCTGATAGCACAGGCTGTCCAGTGTGGCGCGGATGATATGGTTTTTGTTGCAGCCGCGGGTCAGGCCTACGATGGTGCCGCGGGCGTACTGGTCCCAGTGGGGGGCGCCCAGGCCGGTGAAGGCGGGCACCACGTAGCAGCCGTTGGTGTCCGGCACCTTGCGGGCCATGTACTCGGAGTCGCGGCTGTCCTCCAAAATCTTCAGCTCGTCCCGAAGCCATTGGATGGCTGCACCGGCGACGAAAATGGAACCTTCTAGCGCATAGTTCACCTGGCCATTCAGCCCCCAGGCGATGGTAGTCAGCAGACCGTTTTTGCTGCGCACGGGGTGGTCGCCGGTGTTCATCAGCAAAAAGCCGCCGGTGCCGTAGGTGTTTTTGGCCTCGCCCTTGTTAAAGCAGGTCTGGCCGAACAGCGCGGCCTGCTGGTCGCCTGCTGCACCGGCGATTTTGATGGCACCGCAGAAGTGCATCGGGTCGGCATACTCGTAAAATTCGCTGTTGGAAACGGGCTTGGGCAGCACGCTGCGGGGGATGTCCAGCAGCTTCAGGATGTCGTCGTCCCAATCCAGCGTGTGGATGTTGAACAGCATCGTCCGGCTGGCGTTGGAGTAGTCAGTCACATGCACCTTGCCGCAGGTCAGCTTCCAGATCAGCCAGGTCTCCACGGTGCCGAACATCAGCTGCCCGGCCTTGGCCTTTTCCCGCGCACCCTCTACGTTGTCCAGGATCCACTTTAATTTGGTGGCAGAGAAGTAAGCATCAATGATCAGACCGGTCTTTTCCCGGATCATCTCGGTGTAGCCTTCGGCTTTCAGCTTATCGCAGTATTCGCTGGTGCGGCGGCACTGCCACACAATAGCGTGGTAGATCGGCTCGCCGGTGTCGCGGTCCCACACGATGGTGGTCTCGCGCTGGTTGGCAATGCCGATGGCGGCGATATCCTCGGCGGTGGCACCGATCTTGTTCATGGCAGAGAGGGCCACGCCCAGCTGGGTGGTCCAGATCTCGTTGGCATCATGCTCGACCCAGCCCGGTTTGGGGAAATACTGGGTGAATTCTTTCTGGGCCACGCTGCAAATTTTGCCGTCGTGGTCAAACAGGATGCAGCGGTTCGAGGTCGTTCCGGCGTCAAGCGCCATAATGTACTTTTTCATAAGGCACTTCCTTTGGCGGGTATTTGCGATGATTAAAATTATTGTAGCATAACCACCAAAAACTGCAAGCAAAAAGCAGGGTATAGTAGCTAAATCTGCAAAACGCCCAAAACCGATTCCACAGTTTTGGGCGTTTTGCTAAATGCTGTTTGCTTATTGGTTGGCGGCAAAGATCCACCATTCGCCGTCGATCTGCACCTCCAGTGTGCCGTTCTCACTGCCGTAGCGGTAGGCGTAGCCGGTGCCGAAGTTGGATTGCCCATCTTCGGTGGGAAAGGAGTCACTGTCCACGGTGGAGGTAATGGTGCCGTCGGGTGCGGCCTTGGCGTCGGTGCCGCTGACCGTGCCGGTGTCGTAGTAGATAACACCTTCCAGCATCACGGCGTGCGCCGGGGCGATGGCAATGCTGGATTCGGTGCTGTCCTCGGCTTTGTAGGTGCCGTCGGTGTTGCCCTCCACAGGAGTACCTTCGTCCTCAGCGTAGGGGTTGGCGGCGCTTACCATTGCCTCATCAGGGGCGGCTGCTGCCTCGGGGGCGGTCTCGGCGGCAGCAGCGGCGCTTTCCATAAAGTCGTTCTTGCTGCTTCCGACGCGCCAACCGGCCACGCCGACCATCAGCAGCCCGGCGCAGGCGGCCACCGAGAGCGCGGGCATCCAGTATACAGGTTTCTTGCGGCGGCGTACGGCGGGGCGGTCGGCCGCCAAGATCAGGTCATCGTCCACCCGGCCGATGGCATCAAATAACTGGCGTTCGTTCATATGGCCACCCCTTTCTTTTGTAAGTATGCGGCCAGCTTGCCGCGGGTGCGGTGCAGCGTCACGCGCACCTTGCTTTCGGTCAGGTGGTAACGCGCTGCAATATCGGCGGTGGCATCGCAGTACCAGTACCGCCGCAGGAAAATATTGCGGCTCTCCTCGGGCAGGGTGCGCAAAAACTCGCTGATGAGCCGCCCGGTCTCGGTGGCGTCGAAATCGTCCTCCACGCTGCCGGGGGCGGCCACGCACTCGGCCAGTTCATCCAGTGGGGCAAAGGTCTGCCCGCTGCCGCGCTTCTGCGCCGCCGCCCGGTCAAAGCGGTCCAGTGCGAGATTCCGCGTGATGCGCCCCAGATACGGAGCCAGCCGCGCGGGTCGGTTGGTGGGCATGCTGTTCCAAGCGGCCAGCCAGGTGTCGTTCTCGCATTCCTCGGCGTCGTGGGCGCTGTGCAGAATGTTGTCGGCGATCTTGCGGCAGTACGCGCCGAATTTCGCCGCCGTCTCGGCCAGCGCCTGCTCGTCCCGCGCCCAGTACAGGGCCACGATTGCGGCGTCCTCCATGGTTTCAGCCTCCTTTATTATATAAGGTAGGAATTTTTTTGCGGATGTTACAGAAAAAGTCTGCCGACGGGGCAGACTTCATGTGGGGGCGGGCATTGCTCGCCCGGTATAGCTCACAACATGTGCTTCTTGTGCAGCACCCACGCCGCAAACACACAGAGCGCCAGCGTCAGGCCCAGCACAATGGCGAACCCGGCGGTGGTGTTGGCAAAGGGCATGCCGTCGGACTGCACGTTCATGCCGTACAGACCGCTGATGACGGTGGGCACGGCCATCAGCAGGGTGATGCTGGTCAGGTACTTCATGGCGTTGTTGAGGCGGTTGTCCAGAATCGAGCTGAACAGCTCCCGCGTGCCCTTTATATCGTCGCGGTAGATGCTGGTCATCTCGATGGCCTGACGGATCTCAACGATGACGTCGTCGAGCAGCTCGCGGTCATCGGGGTACTGCTCCAGCCGCTTATAGCGGGTAAGGCGGTCCAGCACCGTAGCGTTGGCGCGCAGACTCGTGGCAAAGTAGACCAGCGTCGATTCCAGGCCGTGCAGCTCCATCAGGTCGCTGTCCTTCAGCTCGCCGGCCAGATTTTTCTCAATGGCCTGGCGGCGGCGGTCGATCAGGCGCAGCTCCTGCTGGTACATCGTGGCCGCGCGGTAGAGCAGCTGGTAGACGAACCGCATTTTCTTGCGGGTCGAGAACCCCTTGACCCGGCAGGCGGCAAAATCCCCGATAACGGCGGTATCGGTGGAGCAGACCGTGACGATCAGCTCCTGCGTCAGCAGGATGCCCAGGGGGATAGTCGTATAGATGCCCTCACCGGCACCGTCCACCTTGACGGGAATGTCCACGATGATGACCGTATAGCCGTCCTCCAGACTGATACGCGCCGATTCCTCGGGGTCCGTCGCGGCCACGATGTCCGCGGGCTCGATGTCCAGCGTTGCCGCTACCCGGCGGACCTCGTCGTCGGTGGGGTTGGTCAGGCAGATCCAGGCCCCTTCGTTCATATCGTCAACGCGCGTCAGCTGCTTATCCTGTGTGCGGTAAATCTTCATCATGGCTATTCCACCTAATATACTATTATAATAGTAGTATACGGCTTTTGCAGAGGATACGCAAGGAGATTTTACTGCGTATGCGGCAACAAACGCAGCAATGTCCCGTTACCTCTCCGACTGCCACCCCGTAGGGGCCGGGCATGCCCGGCCCGGGCGCTTTACCATAACCACCCTCTAACCTTC
>OLNX01003417.1_pt1 | contig 10748 bp, 16 predicted proteins | sample 1672611 | NCBI WGS metagenome assembly OLNX01 (sample SAMEA3136705, study PRJEB25190) | human gut metagenome
TTCCTTACCGGGTATAGGGGCGGTAACCTAGACATTATAACATATGCATGATTTTTATTCTACTGATTTATTGCGACGTCGCAAATGGCAGCCATGACCCGGACTGCCTGCGGGAGATAGTCGGATCACCTCCTTCTACTTCTTGCTTGCCTGTTTGATGACCTGGTGCGCTCCGGTTGCGGCCAGACCGGATACAATACCAATAGCTGCAGCGTTGATCACATCTGTGGCTGGAAACTCTGGCATAAGATACATGCCAGCTACTCCCAGGATGCCGCCGGTCAATCCGCATACTACCGGGATAACCTCATCCTTGACCTTAGTGGTTGCCTTACATGCCATGCCGCCCAGGTAACAGATTGCTGTGATCGCTGTTACGCTTCCAATTCCAAAATCCATATCTATACCTCCTGTTCTGCCGGCTCATATGGTAAAGCCAGACATCTGTTATAAAGATCTTCTCCGGTTCCATTTCCACCCAATGCTTTATATGGCCTGAACATATACTCCAGATTGTCTCTGTCTTCCAAGGTACAATATTTTCTTTTTAAATAAAATGTACATGCCTGGTAAAGACGGTCATGGAGGAGTGCCAGAACTCCTGCATTGATAGCATTTGTTCTGGCACGTTCTGCCTTTAACTGTTTGGATAATTTATGATATGCTCCAGAAAGCAATACAGAGATGATCCCAAACACCCATGAAACCCAATGCACAGATATGTACTGCATGATTGATTCCATGACTTATTCCTCCGTGATCAGATCTTCGCACTCCAGATCGATCAAGACCTGCTTTACCTGTGGCTTGATCTTTTCTGGTACCTGTGCGTAGGTTTTCTTTCCCTTAACAATAAGGGTTGCATAAATGATTGCCATAGTCTCCACCTCCTTCCTCAGTAATAAAAAGAGCAGCAGCCTAAGCATTTAATAATGCCTCAACTTCTGCTCTGATCTTCACAGGCACATCTTCAATATTAATTTTCCCTTTGCGGATCAGATCTGCATATACTCTTGCCATTATGCCTCACCTCCTTCATAAAGCTCTACAATTGCCAGCTGGGTATTTGTCACTTCTTCCTCTAATGCTGCATATTTTTCACGCAAGTCCGGAAGACGAAACTCTGCAATCAGAACGGTACCTGTTATATCTTTATACTCATACACTGCATTGCCCTCTGAATCAGTACCTGTCTGGTTTTTCTCAACTCTAATTACATAATCCTTCTGTCTGGTCATGCGACCAGCATATACCAAATCTGTCCTGGATGCCATTGTGTCCCCATTTTCATCTAAAAGCAAAATAGATTTAACGCCTGACATCACAGTTTCAACTTCTTCAAAGGTCTGCTCTCCTGGCTGAAAGATAATACATCCTCCATCCTGCTGCAGCTGATATCCGTCAGCTACTAATTCATAACTCTGAGTTCCGATTTTGATAGATTCCATAATGTTCTATCTCCTTTCTGATTTGATTTTGTGTATAATAAAAGGCCCTTTTAGGCCTTGGATTGTTGTTTCTATGAAATTGGCTTAGTTTTATAGTAATTTTAAAAATTATGTTCGCATAGATGGGTCTTCAATAAGTGGCTATGGCGGTATGGGATCAAGTTTTAATACTGGTGTTACTTTGATTAATGATGCTGGAAACGCAGGTATGCCAACAGCTGAGTGGTATATGCTAATCTCCGCCGGTGGAGATGGAACCCGCTGTCAATTAGCAGTTGCACTTTTCACGGGTAAAATATACTGGCGTAACTGTGCAGCTGGTAAATGGTCTGAATGGGTACAGAAAGTGTAGATTTCAGATTATTTCGCCATCCACTCTCCCCAAGTATTGTTTCCCTTTTGTCTAATATAGAATTTTTCGTTACCCGCCGATAATGCAAGTTGCGAATTATAAACGGAATTCGTGTTGTAGACGCTTAAAACGATGCCTGCTGTTGCTTGAGTTAATCCTTTTTTATACGGAGAGTTCGCTGAATTTACGTCATAAACCCCTAATATGACATCAGGTACATCTAAGTCTGATATATATCCGTAGGTGCTACCTAAATTACTATTTTGTTTAGCAATCGCAGTCACCACATCCGCTGCACTGTCTGGCAATTTCGATACATCACCGATCTTCTGATTTACAGAATACAACGCTGCCATACTGGCAATCTTATCCGGATCATTAACGATCTGGCTTACTACTGCTGCTGCAATGGCTTCAATGGCATCACTGTTTCCTTTTATTCCTTCCTCCATATGTGTCAGTCTTTCCGCTGATAATGGCGTACTGGTATCAGGCTTATTTTTCCAAAGCTGTTTTACATAAGCCGTAAAGCTGCTTAATTTCATGTTTCTATTCCTCCTTCAGTTGGATAAATATCTTTTGATGGATACAGGTCTGTATCTGGATGCAGGGTAAACAGATCCTCTCCAGGATAAAGCGTGGTTGCCGGATATAAGGTTGTCTGTGGATACAGGGTATAAATTTCAACCTCGATCTTTATCTTCCCGCCTGCAGTCACCGGGTTTGGCGTGATCGATACTGATTGGATATAAATACTGTCTGCCATTATTCAGCCACCACCTCTATACATTCCATCAAAATCTCTTCTGCTACTTTATAGGTGAAATAAAGGCGATAGGTCACACGTTTTTGCGGAGCTATCATGGCACGGATCACATCCCCATTGATCTCACATTCACCCTGGGCTTCGGTTTCATAGTTGCCTTTAAGTTCCCAGGTGGCATCCCGGATCGTGAAGGGAGCCTGATCTCTTGCGTGTATCCGAAGTCCAATGCTTTTATTTTCACCTACATAGAAATGGACCCGTTGCATCTTTTTCCTCCTTCCACTAACAGTTCCGTATAAATCTGCGGTGCTACAAGTTCAGCCTCCCATTCCGTTTCAAGAAGCTGTCCATAGTAAGGAACCGGCTCCACATGAGCACACAGCAATGCTGTATTGACTACAAACAACATCTTTGCTATATATGCCTGATTACCAGCCTCATCCTCTGCCAGGATCTCCACCACATATTCCCCGTCCGTATCAAAGGGGACCGGTACATTCCACCAGTCCCCTTCTGATCGGTTCAGCTCGACTTCACAGCCGTCTACACGGCCAAAAACACGTTTGACCATTATAGCCTCCTATTAGTCGGTAACCTCCACGCTGATCACATAGGTCTTGCCACAGTCTACTGGGTTTGGATTGATCGTTACAGACTTGATCACAGGCGCTGTTGTATCTACTGTTACGGTTCTGGTAACGGTTGTAGTCTTACCTGCAGAGTCTTTCGCAACAACTGTAATGGTATTTGTACCAGTAACCAGTGTCAGTGCCTTACTAAAGGTACCATCAGATCCGACTGTTACTGTTTCCGCAGTACCACTGTTCAGCTTGACTGTTACTGTAACAGGGCTGGAAGTTGCGTCATTGGTAGTACCGGTAACAGTAACCGCAGTCTTGTTGGTAACCAGTTTATCTGCCGGAGCTGTGATAGAAAGTGTAGGTGGTACAGTATCGATCTTGAATGTAACGGTCTTCTGTGTAGCCGCATTTCCATCAAAGTCAGATGCATCGATCTTAATTGTATGGCTGCCATCTGCCAGAGCTGTAGTTGGAGTATAAGTACACTCATATCCACCTGTAACAGCTGTTTTAGTAATGCTGTCACCTGTAACCTTGCTGCCACTGTCAATGGTAATACCAATAGTTGCAGGATTAACACCAGAATCCGCATCTGTTACTTTCCACTTAATAGTTGGCTTATTGTTGGTGATATAAGATCCTGCTGTTGGACTGGTAATGGTAATAGCCGGTGCAACTTTCTCTTTTACTTTTAATTTCAGACTGACTCCCAAGGTCGTATCTGAATCCGTCTTTGTCGTTGTATTTCCAGCCACATCCGTTGCCTTGACCGTTACCGGATAATAATGTCCGTCATTGATGGTATAACTGGACTTAGATGGAGCTGTGATCGTAGCTTCATATTTTCCTGTGCTGGAATTTAATGTTAATGTAGTTGTTACGCCATTAATGATGGCCTGTACTGTTTTTACTGCCATTATTTTATCTCCTTCTTTTTATCTGTTTTTTCTAACCCACGTACAACAACCGCTGCATTACTGAGCAGCGCCGCCTGATCCGGGCCGGTTACAATAAGATGATCAAAAATATAGAGCAACGTTGCCCGCTGCTCCTCTGATAAGTTATACATGTGCTTCCTTTCTGATCAGGCTTTTCAGCCTGTCAATTTCCTCCTGCTGGCTCTGCATAGCAGCTACCAGCAGGGGAATGTAATTGGTATACGGGATGGTAAAATATCTTCCACTATGTCCATACAGAGGAAGGTTTAACCCCTGTTTTCTGCATATCCTGCGGACATCCTGAGCAATAAAACCTATACCTTCATGGTCTGTCCGTTTCATATTGTAGGATACCGGCTGGAGCTGTTTGATGATCTGAAGTGCTGTTCCTGTATCTACTTTATGGATATTTTCCTTTAATCTTCGGTCTGAGTACTCATCTATTGTCCCAATGATCGTATTGGCTCTGAGCTTGTCACACCCAATGGTATTGGCGCCTATATCCGCCATGGACGCATAACAATCTACAGAAAAAGTATCCCTGCATGTAAATCTGGATGCAAGTACGGTTTCACCATAAATGGTAGCACCTGTAGCAGTGGTACCGATCTCTATATTTTTTGCAAGGACTTTACCATTCTGATCTACCGTAAACTGACCATCACCAACATTGATACTTCCCTTGAACAGACCTTCCACTACGGTCAGTTTCCCGTCTGCAGTCAAGGAAGAATAGGTGGACGTCCAGCTAAAGCGATTGCCTTTAATATCAATGCCGCCACTTTCAATGGATAATTGAGCCGATACTTCTCCCTTTTTAACCATCAGTTTTATGTTCTCTGCCGTCATCGTGATTTGAGAAGATAATTCTCCTTCTGCAGCAGACGCTCGTTTTACTTCTGCGGCGATCTGTTCTGCAGTGATCGTCAGTTTTGCCTCTGTCCGTTTTTCCAGATCTACCAGGTTTGCTGATACTTCATCTACATTTTTCTTTAAATATGCAGCCTTGCCTTTTAAGCGGATAATGTCCGCGTTGGTCCCCTGCTCTTCCTTTCGTATTTCTTCACCTGTTGCGCTATAGGTATCCTGTAAGGCATGGATCCCTTTCATCGTCCTCTTAATGATGTAAGAAACAATTGTCCCTTCTTCCGACTTGATCAAGCCGGCATCTCCCAGTTCTAAATATGGCAAGCCTTTTAGCAGATCACATTCGTAAGGAACATAAGGCCGGCTGCTCACCATTCCATAAATCCCCGCTGCGATCTGCTGTAATTCATCTGCGCCCTTGCCGTATAGCAGGAAATTACCTTCTACTACCAGACAATTACCGGTTCCATAGATCGCACCAATATCCTCTTCTTCCTGGCGGATTTGTACTGCTTCAATGGCTTTTACCGTGTAATCTTCAAAAACACAGGATTTATACAGATTTTGTGAAATTGTTTCATCATAGACCTGCTCATTCATTTCACCTGGAACAAGAGGATATAATTCATCTGACGGATACAGATTTTCAGCTGGTGCCAAAATATAATTCGGTTGCAATGCAATATGCTGTAAAATCCCTTCCCGGTCAAAATGGCCAAACACACCATTCATCTGTTCACATGCAATCAAAGTATCCCGACCAGACAATTCTTCTACACTCATTGTCTTTTCAATCAAAATACTGTCATTTGGAAGATAAGATGGAACCTTTTCCGTCACACCAACGTACTGACATAAACTGGATCTGAATTCTTTCAATGTCATTGGAAACGAAAGATTGTTATACCACTGTGCCACATTTACATCAAACAGAGACATCTGATCCAGACCTACAATATCCAGATATTTTCTATCTGTTTCTTTTTCTGCGGATTTAATGATATATACTCCTAAAGGCATCCGATATCCATTAGGATATATATCATCACCTGGAAACAGGCCTGCTTCCGGCCATATTCCCTCCAGGATCTGATAAACTTCCATTCTGGCTTCTTTTACAACTTCCGTAACATTAAGAAGTGTAATTTTTAACTGTGATGCCTCGCAGCTTCCAAATTCCAGATTTTCATTACTGGACAATGCCTCATCCAGTTCCATTGTTTCCGCTTTTATGTTACTGCTTGAAAGATGCAGGTAAGGTTCTTCTTCTCCTTTGTGATAAAAGTCCAGGATCAGCTGTTTATCTGTACTGTCTGCCCGATACAGTTCTTTTAATCGTTCATCCACATTTAACATAAGCTGCCTCCCTAATATTCTGTCAACTGAATATCAAATGGCTCATAGACCATATCCAGTTTTCTTTCATTCACATGAGAGATCGTATATTCAATATCTGCGATATAAAATACTCCTGACTTATAATCCATTTCCTCATCGTTCCAATACGTGACAGATACCTTTCTTTCCCGCTCTCCTCCTGACACGATTCCCGCATCTATGATCGCTTTAACGACTATCTTTTCACCCAGATACAGTTTCCGGATCGGTACTGTCAGGCTCGTCTTATAATTCGGCGATGTCTGACGGTGGAGCAATGCCGTTGCATCACGGGATGCATCCAGTTCCAGTCTCTGATTGGGTGTACTTTTATATTTCTCCAGATATTTGTTCGGAAGGACGGTATTTCCAAATTTTATAAGCCATCCTTTAAAAGCCATAGTCCTTTCTCCTTACATAAGCAGCGGATTTTTTCCCGTCTGCTTTCTTGCCAACCGGTTACGTTTTACCACATTTTCGTACACTACCTTTCCATCCAGATTGATCATCAGCTGAATATCTCCACCCAGTCCAGCACCTGCCTCTTTCAAAGCTTCCAGCAATGCCTGCTTGATCGTAGACAATGGAGAGACCACTTCTGCTTCCCGATTGTTATCTCCAAGGATCGCCGCAAATTCTCCGGCCTGTCTTGGAACAACGGTTCCTGTAGCCAGTCTAGGAAGTTTCATTGATGAGACATTAAATCCAAAATGCTGACCACCAGCAAGGGGCACCCAGTCCGGTACATCAAAACTGATACCATTTAAACCTTCCACAATATGATTGATCGCAACTTCTACTGTGGAAATGATCCCGTTAAAAACACTCTTAAATATATCTTTTATACCATTTAAGGCCTTTTCCATATCTCCGGTAAATACGCCCTGTATAAACTCCAGGATGCCGTTTAAAGCGTCTGTTACACCTTGGGCTGCAGTGCTTACTGCTGCAAGAAGCGCAGTAAAAAATCCTCCAACATTTTCAATGGCTGCACCAATAAGCGGGGCAAAACTCTGAACGATCCAGTTTAAAAGCGGCTGCAGTACCTGGTTCCATAAGACGGTTAGGGTATCTGCAACGTTTCCGAATAATTCTACAAAACTTTTAATAAATGGCTGCAAATATTGGCTTTTGACTTCTGTAAATTTATCTGCCACTTTCTGAAGTGCCGGCAATATGTATGTTTCAAATGCTTCCAGAGCGCTTTTGTGGATTTCTGTAAGTCCCTCTGTAAATGCGTCAAACATAGGTGCTACATGCTCATCATATGTCTGGTTTATCTGATCAAACGCATCTGTAAACAGATCTTTAAGATCTCCCATTATCTGAGCAGCAACTCCCAGAAGCCCGTCAAATGCCTGTTTAAAACCGGCCGTATTATTTGTAAGAGGCGTCAGCAGGGCGTTTAAAAGATCCCACCCAAGCTTGGCAAACACTTCTGTCAAACCCATGAAGGAGTTGGAAAAAAAGCCGATCAGATTTGCAGTAAATGTCTGCCCGTTTTCATCTGCAAAGACACTGAATACTTCTGCGAAAGCTGCGGAAAAATTTGCCACAATATCTGCTATGTCCCCGGTTATATCGAACATGTCTATGATATATTGCTTGATCCGTTCCTGAGCTTCTTCCAGATACTTTGCAGTGCCACCGACCAGGTTTGCTGCCAGCGTAATACCAACTGACGCAACAGAACCTGCAATCACGCCTAAATCATAGACCATTTTATTTCCCCAGGTACTTGCTGCAGCCTGGACTCGCGGATCTGAAAAAATATCAGACAGGCTTTCCTTAATACTCTGAAGCCCTTTCTGGATCGTAGCGAACCGGGAAGTAGTATCTCCTAATCCCACCTTAAATCCTTTGGTGAATAGACTAGACAGATCACTCCATTTCTTTTTTAATGCATCCAGGGCTTTTGACAGTGAGCTGGATACTGCCACCATTTCAAACATCTGGGATGGATCCGTTCCGGAACCGCCGCCTCCGCTACCTGCATTATTTTGACTTAAGACATTTAATTTATCAAAAGCTGCCAGACTATTCTTTGCATCTTTTGCTGCGCTTCCTGTCTTTTTAAGACTTTTTGCATAATCTTCCTGGGTCTTCTTAGCCTTCACAAAGGTGGATTTCCCAGTTAATGCCGCTACCAGTTGCCCGATCCAGGCCAGTGCCTGGGCTATCGCATCAATCAATGCAGTGATTGCCGGTACCGCAACACTTAAAATGGGAGCAAAACCGGCTGCCAGGCTGTTCTTTAAATACAATAAAGAAGAGGACAGACCGGATAATGTCTGGTTTGCGCTTCCGGAATATCTTGCAAGGTTTTGAAAGCCTTCCTTTGTCGCGCTCATCACTGCCATTACCGCCTGCATGACAAACCGCATCATCATCATGCGACTGATCCGGCCTAAGAGCTGCATCCCTTTCCCTGAGTTTTTCGCCGCTTTACCAGCGCCATTTACAGAGTCCCTTAATTTATCCGCAGATGCTTTTGCCTTTTTCTGTCCGGCATCTGCATTTAAAAGAGATTTTTTATATTCATTCTCTGCCTGGATCACCTGCTGCAGTTGAACATAGGTCTGATCATAATCTGCATCTCCAAGTGATATTCCCTGCTGCTCCATTCCCAGTAGTTTACTTCTGAGTGCTTCCTTCTGTCCTTCAAAAGAGTCTGCGTCAAACTGAACCGGGATTTTAACAGGAGTGGTAAGGTTCTTTTTATAAGTGTTCAATTCGGACTGTGCCTGGTTTAAAGCTTTATAGGTACTGTCATACAAGGCATCACCAAAGCTTTTTCCCTGGCTTTCCAGGTCTTTGAGTTCTTGCTTCAATTCGCTGATCTTCTGTGCAAATTCATTGGTTGCCTTTTCCGCTTCCTCTTCTCCGGATACATACTTATCAATAAATTCTATTGCCGCAGGATCATAACCATATGCTGAAGGATCGTCTACCTTTACCCGTCTGGCAGGTGTCGGCTCCTGTTCCTGGTATTCCCCACGATCTACTTTGATGGCATCCATCTGTTCCTGCAGGCTTTTGGTCTGTCTTTCTGCCTGTTTAGCTGACTCTGTTACCTGATCAATTCCCTCAGCTGCCTTGGAAGACTGGGCTGCTGCTGTTTCTGCCGCCTGGCCCACATTGTTAAATGCACTGGAAATATTGTCAGAAAGCCTGTCAACTGCTTTAGTGAGTCTGTCAAAAGCTTTTTCCAGTGTTCCGGTTCCTTTTTCCAGTCCAGAGGTATCAATTTTTGTATCAAATTTCAGACTGCCATCAGCCGCCATATCCTCACCTCTTTTCCAGGCATAAAAATAAGACGCTGTCACGCGCCTCAGCCTAATAACTTATTCCAATAGTCAATTTCTTCCTGTTCTTCTTTCGTATACCGTTTCTTAAGGTCACAGATCTTTTTATTGTTTCTACGAAATTCTCTTTCCCATTTTTCCAGGTGCTTACCTTTTGCCATTTTCTGCCGGATCCCCAGTACGGTGGAAAAGATACCTTCCCGGATTTCCATGAAATATCCCACAAAGGTCCACCAGTGAATATATGGGACGGATCTTACTTCGCATCCGGCCACCTGGTTGATAGCCGGAAACAGGATCGGCTCATCCTGCTCCCAGTCCATCACCTTGACCGGCATTATATCCTCTTCATCTTCCTGGCCACAGTCCAGGAACCAGAGCGCCTTTTTAGCTGCCTCTTCATAAAGTTCCTTTGGCATATCTGTCCAGCCTTCATACAGGATCTTACACATAACCACGTGAGCTTCTTCTACCGTAAGCTCTGGATCATTAAACGCCTGCATGATCACCAGGATATCCCTGTAGTCCGTTCTGATCTTCCATTCCTTTTTGCCTACCTTAAGAGTGACAGGAAGCTGGCCTAACCGGATCATTTTGTGTAGCCGACTGTGTACTTCTGGATCCGCTTATTGCTTGCCTCTACTCCGGCTTTCATGTTTTTCTTGATGATCGGCATCAGACCGTTCATAACGGACTCAAACAGGAGCTTTCCGCCTTTTACTGGTGAAAATGGAGACTGACCATTAAACAGCGTGTCATAAACGTCTGCGTTAAAAATAGCATTAAAACAGTCTTTTACGCCCTGCTCTGCTTTCTTCCACTCAATACTTGCATTTTCATCTGTTGGATCTACGGTACCGTCCTCCAAAAGCTTGACGTTGCCCTGAAGCTCATCTTTCACATGCCCCAGCTTCTCCATTTCATCCATGCAGCGCTGCCACATATTCAGATCAGAAGGATTAATCCGGATCACACGGTCCGGATCATCATTTATCATGTACTCCTTATAACCTTCATCAAATTTAAGGCTTTCCATATATAGTCTCCTTATTCACTGTCAGGTGTAAACGTCTTTGTTTCTAAGGCAAAAGTTCCCTTTACTCTGTTGCCTGTA
>OLNX01003418.1_pt1 | contig 10747 bp, 10 predicted proteins | sample 1672611 | NCBI WGS metagenome assembly OLNX01 (sample SAMEA3136705, study PRJEB25190) | human gut metagenome
CTTTTAATAAATCACAGGCATTTCCCATGGCAACCCCTACACGACAAAATTCAATCATTTCTAAATCGTTTTCTCCATCACCAAAAGCGTATGTGTCATCTTGATCTAAATGATAATAATTAAGAACTTTTTGAATACCTGTTGCTTTTGAAATTGTTGGTGAGTAGAATTCAAATGCATTGTCACTACCATGTTCATCAAAATTAATGACATAACCAAAATCATTTTTAATATAGTTTTCAATCTTTTCACGATCGTTATTTGTGACATTTGCTTCTATTTTAATCGCTCTTTTTAATACCTCATTACGATCAAACTTTGTTGTAAATAGATCTTTAAAATGTCCATTTTGAACAAAGAAGTTATAAAGTTCTTTATAAGAAGGATCAATGTATAAATGATTCGCTGTCGCAATCATATAATCACAATGAAGGTCTTCTAACATATTTGCTGTCTTTAAACATAACTCATAATCCATTCTATTTTCATAAATAGATTTTCCATCAATTTCTACATAACCACCATTATTTAAAACATAACCATCAAAAGTACCATCCCACCACTTTTGATCTAACATGGCTTTAGGACGTCCACTACAAATAAAGAGTTTATGTCCTTGTTCCTTTAATCTTTTTAGTTCTTTTTGTACACCTTGAGGAATTTCTTGAATACCACCATAAGACCATATTAATGTTCCATCAATATCAAAAAATAATACCTTTTGTTTCATAACGTTTCTCCTTTCGTTAATTATATCACAAAGTAATAATCAATAATTTTCAAGAAAAGAAAATAGACAAATACGTAAGAAAGTACCTAAGATAATACGTATGATAAATTTGTTTTTTTATTTTCATAATGTATAATATAGGAAGAAAATACGCAAGATAATACGTATGATAGTACGTATGAAAAGGAGAAGTTAGAAATGAGTTATCAACCACCTTATACCATCACAAATCAAATATTAGCCTATGTATCTTCTATTTCTGAAAAAATAGGAAACATTTCAGCTACGCATAATTTAGAATCAAAGCCCCATTTACGAAGAAATAACCGTATTAGATCAATTCATTCGTCTTTAAAAATAGAAGCTAATTCTTTGTCTTTAGGACAAGTAAGAGATGTTATAAATGGTAAAATTGTTTTAGGTAAACAAAAAGAAATTCAAGAAGTAAAGAATGCTTTTGATGCTTATGAAAAAATAAAAGAAATAGATCCTTATGATATTGAAGAATTAAAAAAGTCTCATGGTATTATGACAAAATATGTTGTTGATATATCAGGTGAATTTCGTAATAGTGATGAAGGGGTATTTGATGATCGAGGACGTTGTATTTTTATTGCGCCACCCCCATATCTTGTTCCTTCACTTATGGATGACTTATTTAATTGGATGCAAGATGAAAAAGATAATACGCATCCTTTAATATTAAGTTGTATATTTCATTATGAATTTGTTTTTATTCATCCCTTTTGTGATGGAAATGGAAGAATTGCAAGATTATGGCATACAACACTATTATCTAAATGGAAACCGATCTTTGAATATATTCCACTTGAAAGTCAAATAGAAAAATTTCAAGATGATTACTATAGTGTAATAGCTAAGTGTCATGTATTAGGAGAATCAACTTTATTTATTGAATTTATGTTAAGTCAAATAGATAAAATTTTAGATGATATTTCTAAACAAGTTAATGAAGATATTGGACAAATAGCTCCTAATATAAAAAAATTACTAGATGTTATGGAAGATGATGTTTCCTATTCTAGTAATGAGCTTATGCAAAAACTTAATTTAAAAGCAAAAGAAGGATTTAGAAGAAACTATCTTCGTCCTGCGATAGATCAAAATTTGATTTATATGACAATACCGGATAAACCCAAAAGTAAAAATCAACGTTATATCAAAGTATAGTAAAAAAAGGAATCTTGCGATTCCTTTTGAATTAATCATCTAAAATAGAAGATCCATTTGTAGCAATAACTTCTTTATACCAATCATAAGATTTCTTTTTAGAACGTTTATAAGTACCATTACCATAATCATCAACATCTACATAAATAAATCCATATCTCTTAGACATTTGATTAGTTGAATTAGATAATAAATCAATTGGTGCCCAAGTTGTATAACCCATTAATTCAACACCATCTTCTTCAATAGCTTTATACATTTGTCTAATATGTTCTCTTAAATAATCAATACGATAATCATCATTAATAGAACCATCAGCTTCTACAGTATCTTTAGCACCTAAACCATTTTCAACAATAAATAATGGTTTTCTATAACGATCATATAAATCTACACAAGAAATTCTTAAACCGATAGGGTCAATTTGCCATCCCCAATCAGAACTTGGAATATATGGATTTTTAATAGCTGTTTCTGTATTACCTGCACTCATTTCTAAGCCTTTTGTATCAGCAGCTACACAACTAGATGAATAGTAAGAGAATGAAATGAAATCAACAGGATATTTTTTCATGATTTCTAGATCTTCATCAGTCATTTTAATATTGAATCCTTTATTTTTATACATTTGTAATAAATATTTAGGATATTCACCATGAACTTGTGTATCGCTATAACAATAGATTTGTCTCATTCTTTGTTGTTGTTCTAAAAGGTCTTCTGGTTTACAAGTATATGGATAGTAAGTTAATTTTGTAAGCATACAACCTACTTTAGCGTCAGGAATATTTTCATGTGTAATTTTTACCGCTAAAGCACTTGCCACAAATTGATGATGCATTGCTTGATATTCAACTTCTTCAAATTCTTCTGGTTTGAATCTTGATTCAATAAGTCCACCGGTCATAAATGGATGTCTAATGATTGAATCAATTTCATTGAATGTTAACCATAATTTTACTTTATCTTTATATCTTTTAGTAATAACATCAACATAACGTGTAAAGAATTCAATGGAACGACGATCATACCAACCATTATAGTCCATACAGAATGCTAGTGGTGGTTCATAATGGGACATAGTAACTAATGGTTGCATCCCATATTTTAAACATTCATCAAAGACATCATCATAGAATTTTAAACCTTCTTCATTTGGTTCTAATTCATCCCCTCTAGGGAAAATACGAGACCAAGCAATAGACATTCTATAAACTTTAAATCCCATACCTGCAAGTAATGCAATATCTTCTTTATAATGATGATAAAAATCAATCCCATGGCGTTTAGGATAATAAACTTCATCATCTGTACTTAAAGCTTTTTCAATCATTTCATCAGAAATATCACATAAACCATGCGTATTTAATAAATCTTTCATAGATTTAGGATCAGTGAATAATTGTACATCACTACAACTTACACCTTTTCCGCCTTCTTTCCAACCACCTTCATATTGGTTAGCGGCAGTAGCTCCACCCCATAAAAATCCTTCTGGAAATTGTTTCATATTATATTTCTCCTTATTTTTTATTATCAAATTCATTATATCGATATTATTGAATATTTGTTTGTTTTTTCATAATATAAAAACTAATTCTACTTATAAGAGGTGTTGTTTTCTATTTAAAATGATATGATTTGATTAAAGGAAGTGGTCATATGGATCTTATCAAAATAGGTAAATATATAGCTTTTAAAAGAAAAGAACAAGGCTTAACACAAAAACAGCTTGCTGAAAAGTTAAATATGTCTGATAAATCTGTATCTAAATGGGAAAGAGGTATTTGTTTACCAGACGTAACAGTCTATCTTGAATTATGTGAAATATTAGGAATAAGTATTAATGAGTTTCTGGCTGGCGAAGATATACCTAAAGAAACAATTGAACAAAAAGCAGAAGAAAATATTATTCAGATTACAAAAGATAATAAAAACAAACAAAAGTATCTAAAGAAAATTATAAGATTATTAATAGTTATGCTTGTTGTTTTCATATTTATTACAAGCATATTTATCTACCAAAAATTAACACAACCACAAAACTATATAGAACCTTATTTAGAAAAAAGCACAGAAATGCAAACGGCAAATATGCTTTCTAGTCATCCAGGGAATATTTTGTTATTTCATTATAATTCAAAAAAGAATTATGATTCATTAACTATGTATTTAACCCAATATCAAAAAGGTAAAAAGATATCTGATAAAGAAATCTGTACATTTTATAATAATCCTTCAAAAGGAACAAATACCGGAAATATTGCTTTAGTAGTTGATTATGAAGCTTCTACTTTGAAGATTATAGATGCTTTTGAAGATGGGTATTATGTAGCTGAAGGTATTTCATTTTTAGAAAACATTAGTAACTATGATGTTTGGGATTATGATAAAATTGAAGAAAAAACATCTATTAAATATAGTAAAAAACAAATGTTAGCAGCTTTATTTTATGGAAAAGAGGGTGTTTCAACAATTCCAATAGAAGAATTAGAAAAGAAAGATACAAAGTTAAAAAATGATTATATGTGTATTCTATCATTTAAATTTAAATAAGGAATTACTATGGAAAAGATAAAAATAAACAAAATAAGATGTAAAAGATGTGGAGATATAATTGAAAGTAAAACAGTACATGACTTTAAGTTTTGTAAGTGTGGTGCTGTTGCAGTAGATGGAGGAAAAGAGTATTTAAGAAGATGTTTTATTAATACAGAAGATGATTATGAAGAATTATCAGAATATGAAAAACGCCATCCTAAGATGACGTTTTTTAAAAATCAAATTTATTCTTTTTCTTCATAACAATAAAAACAGTTATACAAATAAGAGCTGATAAAATAGAACCAAGAGCGGGTGTAAGTCCCATTGGAAGTAATGTTTCAGGGAAAAGTTTAGAAGTAATATAAGCTCCTGGAACTCTTATAAGTACTATGGAAATTACATTATGAATAAAGGAAATAATGGAATAACCATAAGCTGTAAAGAATCCACTAAAACAAAAATGAATAGAAGCAAAGACACAATCTAAAACATATCCTTTTAAATATTGACTACCATACATAATAACTGCAGCTTCACTTGTAAATAACGAAAGAATTTCCTTGGAAATAAATTGACAAGTAAGCGCAAAGAAAATTCAAAATCCTAAAGCAATAAAGCATCCATAGCGTAAAGTTTGTCTTGCTCTTTGATGTTGTTTTGTTCCAACACATTGTGCACAAATTGCCGAGATGGCAGATAACATACTTGATGGTACTAAGAATAAAAAGCTAATGATTTTTTCTACAACACCAACTGCTGCGGCAATATCAACGCCACGGCTATTGGCAATAATCGTAATAATGATAAATGAAATTTGAATCAAACCATCTTGCATAGAAATAGGAAAACCAATTTTAAAGATATCTTTAATAATCTTTTTATGTAATTTAAAATGGTGTCTATGGATGACAATCAATTTTCTTTTAATAATTGCAAATAAAGCAACAATTACACTCATAAGTTGTGAAATCACTGTTCCAAATGCTGCTCCAACGGCATGCATATTGAAATAACCAATGAAAATAAAATCTAACACGATATTAAAAAAACAAGCAACTGCCACAAAATACATAGGGCTTTTAGAATCCCCTAATCCTCTAAAAATAGAACTAATAATATTGTAAGCAGTAATAAAAGGAATTCCGATAAAACATATTTTTAAATAAATCGTTGTTTCTTGAATCGCTTCTACAGGTGTAGACATAATAGAAACAATCGGATTAATAAAGAATAATAAAATCAAAGTAACGATCAAAGATAAAATCATAAAGATAATGATTGTATTTCCTACAGTCATCCTTTTTTCTTCTTCTTTTCTTTCACCAACATAACGACCAATCATGACCGTTGAACCCATTGCAATTCCTACAAGCATAACAGTAATCATATGCATGACCTGACTTCCAATAGAAACCCCTGATAAAGAAGCGGCTCCATTGTATTGACCGACAATAAATAAATCAGCCATGCCATAGAATGTTTGTAAGAAATTAGCAAGTAAAAATGGTAATGAGAAAGTAATAATATTTTTTAAGGCACTGCCTTTTGTTAAATCTTTTTGCATAACATCAACTCCTTGCTTTGTATTATATAGGATAAATGTTAAAAGATAAAACGAAAAAAAATGCTTAATCTAGCACTTTTTTTCATGGATATGTTGCAATAATAGATTTAAGTTCTCTGATTTATTTTGTTTTAAATAAACAAGATCTATTTTTTCAAGATCAGCAAAGTATTTACTAATATCCTCTAAATAGAACTGATCTCTATTTTCTACTTCTTTGGTAGGAAGGATTGAAAAACCTCTAGATAGATTAAGTAAAAGAAGTTGTTTAGGAAATTCTTTAACGTATTCTACTTTATTAAAAGTTGTATGATAAATTTTATAAAGTTCATCTTTACATAATTGATGATAGTTTTGATCTGTTGCTTTTGTAATATAGGGAACAGATTGAATGACCTTTTCTATTGTATGATATTTATGGATCAGTTCTTTTGAACAAACAAGAGAAACGTTTTCTTTAGATAAGGTTGTTGTTTCAATTGGATTGTTTTTGTAGAAAGAGAGCATGCTTGGAGAAATTAACGCATCGAGTTGATGTGCTTTTAGGCCGTCAATCAATTCATTTTCTTCAAGATAAGAATAAGAAATAGAAAGATGTGGGTATTTCTTTTCAAAGCTTTCAAGAATTTCAAAGTCTGTAAAATCTGTTGTTTTCATGCCTATATGTAAAGTATTCGTTTGTTGAATATTTTGACATAAAGTTTGATAAGAAGCATAAATGTTTTTCATTCCTTCATAGAACTGTTTTCCTTGTTTAGTAAGAGTTAATGTTCTATGTTCTCTTATAAATAGCTGTGTTTGGAGTTCTTGTTCTAAGACAGCAATGTATTTAGACATGGTTGTTTGTCCAATATGACAAGCGTTAGCTGCTTGCGTAAAGTTTTTATATTCAACAGCTTTAAAGAAATAATGTATTTTATTTAGATCCATAATATCACCTCTTTCATTATAACAAAAAAAAGGAGCAATGAAGCTCCTTTGCTCAATATTTATTTACGTTTGAATAATGATTTTAAACCACGAGAGATTACTTGAAAGAAACTAAGAGAACGAACCATATTATTTGGATCAACATAATTTCTAACAGCTCTTAATGTCTTTTTATTATCTCTTGTCGAAAAGATAAAGTTTCCGTTGTTTTTCGTAACAACTGCAAAACGAGGAATCCATTTTCCTTTAAACATGACACTTGCCATGATTTCTGTTACTTCAGACCAAGGAATTTGAATATAATCATTGACGTTTTTATCATTGTAATATTCAAAAGCTTCATCCCCGACTAACACTTTACCATAGTTTGCCATTCCTAAATAAGAAGTAGCATTAATTGTTAAATCGACTTTTTTATTTAATGATTGTACCATATATTCCCTCCATAAATATTGAACTTCTTAAATTACATAATTCCAGCTAAACGAGCTAAGATACCAATGATAAATAATGCAACGATAATAACGATTGGTGAAACTTTTTTCTTTAATAACCAGCAGCAAAGTAATGTAAGTAATAATGCTGCAAGACCAGGAATTAATTGATCTAAGTTTTGTTGTAAAGTAGTAACTTTAATTTTATCTAATCCAGTAGCTCCAAGGGAAGCATATTGAGATAAAGCTGATTTAATACCTTCAGCCCCACCTTTGATTTGACTCCAATCAATATAAGCACCTTCAGATTGAGTAACTCTAGAAACAACAGGAGTAAATGAAATACTTACCCAACGTTGAACTAAAGAACCGATAATGAACATACCTAAAATAGAAGCACCTTGAGTAATTTTACCTAATAAACCACCAGATAAATCTTTTGCGATAGAAGTACCAACTTTATATCCAAATTCTTGAGTATACCAAATAAATGCCATACGGATAATATTCCAAGCAAAGAAGAATAATAAAGGACCAACAATACTTCCACCTAAAGCAAGAGAAGCACCTAAAGCACCTAAGATTGGTCTTAAAGTGAACCAGAATACTGGATCTCCAACCCCTGCAAGAGGTCCCATCATACCAACTTTAACCCCTTGAATAGCTTGATTATTGATTTCAGCACCATTAGCTCTTTCTTCTTCTAAGGCTAATGTAACACCCATAACTGGAGCTGAAACATAAGGATGTGTATTATAGAATTCTAGATGTCTTTTTAAAGCATCTGCTCTATCTTGTGGATCTTTGTATAATTTTTTGATAGCTGGGATAATTGAATAACACCAACCACCATTTTGCATACGTTCATAGTTCCATGATCCTTGAAGGAACTGATGACGCCAAGCAACTGATAAACGATCTTTTTTAGTTAATTGAATTTTTTCTGCCATATTTCTTTCCTCCTTCAAGATTAATAGTCATTTAAAATATCACCTAATGGATCACCAGAACCAGTAGAACCACCATTACCAGAACCACCGTTTTCTTTTAATCCTAAGTAAATTAAAGCAATAGCAACACCTAAAGCACCTAAAGCGATTAATGTTAATTCGCTTAATGCAGCTAATACGAAACCGATAGCAAAGAATGGCCAAGTTTCTTTAGTTGACATCATATTAATAACCATTGCATAACCTACAGCGGCAACCATTCCACCACCAACAGTCATACCACCTGATAACCAAGCAGGCATTTGATTTAAAACACTAGTTACTGCTTCAGCAGGAACGATACATAGTGCAGCAGCAGGAACTGCGATTCTGATACCTTGTAATAAGATACCTAAAATTTGATAGATTTCAATTTTACGAAAATCTCCTTTTTCAGCAGCACCATCCATTAAGTGAACTAATGGGATAGCGATTGTACGACAAATCATAGTTAAGAATAAACCAGCTACTGATAAAGGAATTGCAACAGCAATTGAAGTAGAGATAGCTGTTTGTGTATTAACAGTACCACCATTTAAACCTAAAACCATGATAATTGCAGAAGCAACAGAAGCTAAAGCAGCATCTGGAGCAACAGCAGCACCAACGTTTGCCCATCCTAAGGCAATCATTTGTAAAGAACCACCTAAGACAATACCTTCACTTAGATGTCCTGAAACTAAACCAATTAAAGTACACGCTACTAGTGGTTGATGGAATTGGAATTCATCTAAAATCCCTTCCATACCTGCTAATAATGCTACTAAAATAATTAACATAATAGTAATTGCAGACATTAAATTTTCCCCCTATTTCATATTTTGAAGTTCAGTCTTTGCTTTTTTAAGAAGACTGTCCATATTTTCTTTAGAATCAGCAGGTACTTTACGAACATCGAAAGTAACACCCATTTCTTTTAATTTTTCTAAAGTTTCAACATCTTTTTGATCCATAGCAATGGCTTTATTAACAACTACTTTACCAACTGAGTGAGCCATAGAACCAATATTTAATTCTTTAATATCAACGCCACCTTCAATAGCTCTTAAAGCATCTTGAGGAGTTTCAAATAACAATAAAGCTTTAGTAGCACCAAAACGAGGATCTTTAGCGACTTCGATCATCTTTTTGATTGGTACAACGTTTGCTTTAACACCTGGCGGTGCAGCTTGTTCAATCATTTGTTTACGTAATGCATCTTGAGATACTGCATCAGATACAACAATGATACGAGTTGGTTGAGTTGATTTTGTCCAAGTAGTAGCTACTTGACCATGTAATAAACGTGTATCAACACGAGCTAAGACATATTTAATATGTCCATCTCCAAGAACAGTTCCTTCAGGAATAGCCCCAGCAGGTGCTGGGTTTTCATCTTTTACTGCTTCTTCCTTTTTAGGTTCTAATTCTTCTGGACGAATGTTAACTCCGTCTCTAGCAACTTCACAGATATGAGTTGCGATTTCATGTGCGCTGTCAGTAGACATACGCATTGCATATGCTTCAATAAGCATTGGTAAATTTAACCCAGTAACGATTGCCCAATGATCTTCATGACCGTTAAGTAATAAGTTTGCTTGGTTGAAAGGAGTACCACTCCATAAATCAACTAAGAAAAGAACTTCGTCTTGATTTTCAAAAGTGGAAATAGCTTCTTCCATTTTTGCTCTTAAATCATCAGGACCTTCACTTGGTTGTAAAGTCACAGCTTTTACATCTTTTTGTTCACCGAAAATCATAGAACCAGATTGTAAAATTCCATTAGCGAATTCACCATGACTTGCAAGAATAATTCCTACCATATTTTTCCTCCCTCTCTTTAATTAACATTGAATAACAAAAAAAGTAGGCCAACTATTTAAAAGAAGATACAATAAAATTTAGTGATACATTAAATACTGACATTTGGGAAAAAGATGAATTAAAACCTCAAGTATATAATAAACTTATGCAAATTGCAGATGCTTTTATTCAATATTTAGATTTATCACTTGATATTGCTGATATTCAATTTACAGGCTCAATGGCTAACTTCAATTTTAATAAAGATTCTGATATTGATTTGCATATTATTGTTAAATTTAGTGATTATGATATTAACATAGAATTATTACAAGATTACTTTAATGCTAAAAAAACAATTTTTAATGCAAACCACGATATTACAATTTATGGTCATCCCGTTGAATTATATGTAGAGGATGCTTCAAAACCTGCTGAATCAGGCGGAAAATATTCTTTAAAATTTGATAAATGGATTAAAAAACCTGAACAAATTACAAAAGAAGTAGAAGATGTAAAAGATTCACCAAAATATAAAGACTTAGTTTTACAAATTGATAATATTTTATCATCTGAATATAAT
>OLNX01003425.1_pt1 | contig 10732 bp, 10 predicted proteins | sample 1672611 | NCBI WGS metagenome assembly OLNX01 (sample SAMEA3136705, study PRJEB25190) | human gut metagenome
TCTACAAGTTATATCCTGAGAAGTTCAACAACAAGACAAACGGTATCACATTCCGCCGCTGGTTATTACACTGTGATCCGGAACTCACCGCATTATTTGAATCTCTGATCGGTGACGGCTTCAAGAAAGATGCAACCGAACTTGAAAAATTAGGTGCATTTGTAAATGATGAAACAGTATTGCAGAAGATTCTTGATGTTAAAAATGCAAAGAAAGCAGAATTAAAAGATTATCTTGCAAAAACACAGGGTATCGAGTTAAACGAGAACTCTATTTACGATATCCAGATCAAGAGATTGCATGAGTATAAGAGACAGCAGATGAACGCACTCTATGTGATCCACAAATATTTTGAGATCAAAGCAGGCAAAAAACCGGCTCGCCCGATCACTGTTATTTTCGGTGCAAAGGCAGCTCCGGCTTATGTCATTGCAAAAGATATCATTCATCTGATCCTTTGCTTACAGGAGCTGATCAGCAAAGATCCTGAGGTTTCTCCATACTTAAAAGTTGTTATGGTAGAAAACTACAATGTAACATTAGCTGAAAAATTAATCCCGGCAGCAGATATCCATGAGCAGATTTCTCTTGCATCCAAAGAGGCATCCGGAACATCCAACATGAAATTCATGTTAAACGGTGCAGTGGCGATCGGTACTATGGACGGTGCAAACGTTGAGATGCATCAGTTCGTTGGAGATGACAATATTTACATCTTCGGTGAGTCTTCTGAGCAGGTTATTGAGCACTATGCAAAAGCGGATTATGTTTCCAGAAGCTACTATGACAATGATGAGAATATCAGACGTGCGATCGATTTCATCGTAAGCGATGAGATGATGGCAGTCGGATGCAGAGAAAACTTAGAGCGTCTTTACAATGAATTATTAAACAAAGACTGGTTCATGACATTACCGGATTTCGAGGAATATGTTGCTGCAAAAGAGCGCATCTTTGCAGATTACGAAGACCGTATGGCATGGGCGAAAAAAATGCTTGTAAACATGAGCCAGGCAGGTTTCTTCTCATCTGACAGAACCATTGCACAGTACAACGAAGACATCTGGCATCTGTAAAATATAGCATCAGTAAAATTAGGGGAGTATATGATCTATATACAAAGTGGCGTGCGCCGTATGTAAAGTGCGGTGTGCGCCTCTTTTTTGTGTGTTGTAAAATCTGCCAACAACACATATAATGGGAGTAGGCAGTGAAACAGTGCCAGATACTGCGGAAGGAGAAAACTATGCACAGTAACGCTGGCAGGGAAATGAAGGAATCTGTTTTATAAATTGCTTGGAATATTTGGGCGTATGATTTATAATGTGCATAAAGCAATGAGCAGTGTCAGGAGGAAAAAATATCAAATGCAGTGCTTGCACGATGTATTTGATATTTTTGATGACTGATAGGGCGAATGCCCGTGAGCCCATGAAATCTTTGATTTCATGGGCGTGCACTGTGGACAAAATTAACAGAGGACTTATTTTCATGAATAAAAATAAATTTACATATATCACAGCGCTTACCCTGTTAAGCTTCACGCTTATGACAGGCTGTACCAATGAGCGCAAAGAAAACCAGACTGCTTACCGTCAGATTGGAATCAATGCGATGGAAAACGGCGATTACGCAGGAGCCGTGGATGCGTTTAACAGTGCTCTGGGACAGTGCATTGGGAAAATCACAGAGAACGAATTAGATATCTGCTACTATAAGGCGGCGGCACAGTATGCCGGTGGTGATCCGGCAGGGGCAGTGGACACTTACACAGCGATCATTGATTATGACAAAAAGGCGGCAGACGCTTATTATCTGCGCGGCTGTGTTTATCTGAAACAGGGAGATACCGAGAGCGCTGTTTCGGATTTTGATAAGGCAGTAAAAAATAACAGCAGCGATTACGAACTTTATGTCAACATTTACGAGAATCTTTCTGCTTATGATATGACGGAAAAAGGGGAAGAATACTTAAAGAAAGCATTTGATATCAAAGGCAACAGTGCCGGAGATTATGCATGGCGCGGAAGAATTTACTATTATCTTGGACAGTACGACAATGCCCAGACAGAGTTGAAGTCGGCTTTAGATAAGGAGAGCGTCATCGCAAATCTTTACATTGCACAGGTGTATGAGGCACAGGGTGATCCTGAAAACGCAGAGGTTTATTATCAGAATTATGTAAACTCAGGAAGCGCAGATTCCCAGGCGATGAATGCACTCGGGGAAATTGAGATAGCAAAAGGAAACTATTCCGGTGCACTCACCTATTTAGAGCAGGGTATTTCTATGGAAAATGTGACAAACAGAAGAGAACTGATGCAGAATCTCATCATTTGTTATGAATATACATCCGATTTTAATTCTGCATGGAACGTGGTACAGGAGTATGTACAGGTTTATCCGGATGATGCGAGTGCGCAGCGTGAATATATTTTCCTGAAAAACCGTATGGAACAGACAGCACCTGCGGAGAATACAGAGGAAGCCGTGACGGAGGATACACAGGCAGTGGAAGATACACAGACACCGGAAGAAGCACAGACACTGGAAGATACCCCAGCACAGTAAAAGAGGACAACCACAGGAAGCAATAACGGAGAATAGAATGGCAGAAGCATTTAAAATAGAAGAGATAGAAGAAAAAGTAATTCTTGTAGGCGTGAGTGAGCAGGATGGAGATGACGCAGAGGATTCTGTTGCAGAGCTTGCAGAACTGGTAAAAACAGCAGGAGCAACGGTGGTCGGAACTATGATCCAGAAGCGGGAACTCATTCATCCGGTTCTGGAAAGGTGGCGGAATTAAAGTTACTTGTGGAGGAACTTGGTGCAACCGGAATTGTGTGTGACGATGAACTTTCCCCGGCGCAGCTTCGCAATCTGGAAGATATGCTGGATACAAAAGTGATGGACCGCACACTGATCATTCTGGATATTTTTGCGGCAAGAGCAACTACCAGCGAGGGAAAGATCCAGGTGGAACTGGCGCAGTTAAAGTACCGTCTGAGCAGGCTGACCGGACTTGGACGTTCCATGTCAAGACTTGGAGGCGGAATCGGTACAAGAGGTCCGGGTGAGAAAAAGCTGGAAATTGACAGACGTCTTATCAAAGACCGGATCGCACAGCTGAACCGGGAATTGAAAGAAGTACGGCAGCACCGTGATATCACCCGTGCACAGCGGGAAAAAAATCAGATGCCGGTGGCTGCGATCGTGGGATACACAAATGCAGGAAAATCAACACTTATCAATACACTGACCAATGCCGGAGTTCTGGAGGAGGACAAGCTGTTTGCAACGCTTGATCCTACCACAAGAGTGCTGGAACTGTCGGGACGGCAGCAGATATTGGTGACAGATACCGTCGGATTTATCCGCAAACTGCCGCATCATCTGATCGAGGCATTTAAAAGCACGCTGGAGGAGGCAAAATACGCAGACTATATTTTACATGTGGTAGATGCTTCCAATCCGCAGCACGAGAAGCAGATGCTGATCGTATATGAGACACTGGCAAATCTGGATGTGAAGGACAAGACGGTGATCACGCTGTTCAACAAGCAGGATGCAAGGATGGACAGCGAGCCACTGCATGATTTTAAAGCAGACCATACGCTGCCGATCTCAGCGAAAAATGGAACCGGGTTAGAGGAATTAAAGAATCTTTTATCCGAGCTCCTGCGTGAAAATAAAGTCCTCGTGGAGCGGACAGTGCCGTATGCAAATGCAGGCGTGATCCAGCTTGTCCGCAAATCCGGTGAACTGTTGGAAGAAGAATACCGTGAGGATGGAATCTATATCCGTGCTTACGTGCCAATGGAAATTTATGCAAAATTATAAAAATGACAAATGTAGTTTATCTGGGAAGAAAGGAACAATAAAAATGATATTATTGATTAAAAACGGACATGTCATCAATCCGGCGACAGAGACAGACGAAGTGGCAGACATTCTCGCCGAGGATGGAAAAGTCGTAAAAATGGAAAAAAACATCAAGGATAAGGCAGACTATGTGATCGACGCAAAAGGCTGCTATGTCATGCCGGGATTTATTGATATGCATGTGCATTTAAGGGATCCGGGGCAGGAGCAGAAAGAGACGATCGAGACAGGCTGCAATGCGGCGGCACACGGCGGATACACAACCATCCTTGCAATGCCGAACACAAAGCCGGTGGTAGATAATCCGGATGTTGTAAAATACGTGCAAAACAAGGCAAAAACAGTTGGTGTCGTGAATGTTTTACAGGTGGGAGCCATCACAAAAGGACAACAGGGAAAAGAATTAGCAGATATCCGGGGCATGTACGAAGCGGGAATTCCGGCGATCAGTGAAGATGGCAGATCCGTTATGAATTCCGAACTTTACCGGGAGGCGATGGAGATCGCAGCAGAACTTGATATCCCGGTACTTGCCCACTGTGAGGACATTAACCTTGTAAATGGCGGCGTTATGAATGAGGATGCGCATTCCAAAGAGCTTGGTTTAAGGGGGATCACCAATTCGGTAGAAGATATCATTGTGGCAAGAGATATCATGTTAAGTGGGGACACCGGAGCAAAATTACATTTGTGTCACTGTTCAACAAGAGATTCTGTAAAAATGGTACGGTATGCAAAAATGGAGCAAATGAAAGTAACAGCAGAGGTATGCCCGCATCATTTCACACTGACCTCGGATGATATCCATAAAATCGAGCCGTCCATCGATCAGGAGAAAAAACTTGCGATCGACGCGGATGCGGATACAAACTTTAAAATGAATCCTCCGCTTCGTTCCAGAGAAGACGTGCAGGCATTAAAAGAAGGACTGCGTGACAATATTATGGATGTGATCTCCACAGACCATGCACCTCATACATTTGAGGAGAAAAATACATCCATGAAAAAAGCGCCGTTTGGGATCGTTGGACTTGAGACAGCCGCATGCCTCACTTACACGGAACTTGTTTTGCAGGGCTACCTTACACCGATGCAGATGGCAGAGAAGATGAGCTATAACCCGGCAAAGATTGTTGGAATTGACAAGGGCGATATCCAGCCGGGCAAAATTGCTGACATCGTGATTTTTGATCCGGAAAAAACATATAAGATTGACAAAACGAAATTTGCAAGTAAAGGACGCAACACACCATTTGACGGAAGAGAAGTAACCGGAAAAGTGATGGCAACCATCGTGGATGGACGTGTTGTTTACGAGGCAGAAGCATAGGAACACACCATATTAAGAGCTACAGAGGCAAACATTTGAAGTAAGAATGTAAAGTAGTTGAGAGAGTGAAAAAGCGAGGAAGTACAAAGATGGCAGAAAAATTTGAAGAGACAGCGATCATCATCCGTCAGGAAGAAATCGCTGATGATATTTACAGTATGTGGCTGCACACTGACCAGATTGCAGCACATGCGAAAGCAGGACAGTTTGTTTCTGTTTATTGTAATGATGGAAGCAGACTGCTTCCAAGACCGATCAGTATTTGTGAGATCGATAAAAAGGATGGTGCGATCCGTCTGGTGTATCGTGTGGCAGGGAAAGGAACGGCAGAATTTTCCGGTATGCATACAGGCGCACAGCTTCGCATTGTAGGACCTCTTGGAAATGGATTCCCAAAGAAAGAGAAAAAAGCCTTTTTGATCGGAGGCGGAATAGGAATACCTCCAATGTTACAACTTGCAAAAGAGTTAAACTGTGAGAAACAGATTGTGTTAGGATTCCGCGATGAGCTGTTTTTGATGGATGAGTTTAAAAAGCAGGGCAAAGTTTACGTGGCAACCGAGGATGGAAGCGCAGGAACTGAGGGAAATGTTTTGGATGCGATCCGTGAAAATGGACTGGACGCAGAGATCATTTATGCCTGCGGACCAATGCCAATGCTTCGTGCCTTAAAAGAATATGCAGAGAAAAATCACATCGAGTGCTGGATCTCCATGGAGGAGCGTATGGCATGCGGTATTGGTGCGTGCCTTGCCTGTGTATGTCAGTCAAAAGAAAAAGACGCACACAGCAACGTGAAGAACAAACGAATCTGTAAAGAAGGACCTGTATTCCGTGCAGAGGAGGTAGAATTCTAATGAACATGAAAGTAGATTTATGTGGAGTAACCTTAAACAATCCTGTCATGACTGCTTCCGGTACATTTGGTTCCGGCGCAGAGTACGCAGAGTTTGTGGATCTGAATAAATTGGGAGCTGTTGTGACAAAAGGTGTTGCAAATGTTCCATGGCCGGGAAATCCGACACCGCGTGTCGCAGAAGTATATGGCGGTATGTTAAATGCAGTAGGACTTCAGAACCCTGGAATTGATCTTTTTGTGGAGCGCGACATTCCTTTTTTAAAACAGTTTGATACAAAAATCATGGTGAATGTATGTGGACATTCCACAGAGGAATATATTGAAGTAGTGGAACGGTTGAGCGACCAGCCGGTAGACCTTTTAGAAATCAACATTTCCTGCCCGAATGTCAAAGAGGGTGGAATTGCATTTGGTCAGGATCCAAAAGCAGTGGAAGCTATCACAAAGGAAATGAAAAAACATGCTGCACAGCCGGTCATCATGAAGCTTTCCCCGAATGTGACAGATATTACAGAGATGGCGAGGGCGGCAGAGGCAGGAGGCGCAGACGGACTGTCACTGATCAATACCATCACAGGCATGAAGATCGATATCAACCGCCAGAAGTTTGTGCTTGCCAATAAGACAGGCGGTATGTCAGGTCCGGCCATTCACCCTGTCGCTGTCCGCATGGTTTATCAGACTGCCCAGGCAGTCAGACTGCCGATCGTCGGAATGGGTGGAATCATGAATGCAGAGGATGCGATTGAAATGATCCTTGCCGGAGCTACCGCAGTATCTGTAGGTACCGCAAATTTCACGAATCCGCATGTGACAGAGGAGATCGTCGCAGGAATCAGAGATTATATGGAGCGTTATCAGGTTGCAGACATCAGGGATCTGGTTGGCGCAGTGCATGAATAAGAAACAAATGCCAAAGAGAAAATAATGGATCACAGGAAATAAAGATCAGGAGGAAATGACAAGATGGAGAGTTATAAGAGCGAATTTATCGATTTTATGGTAGAGAGTGATGTTTTAAAATTTGGAGATTTTACGTTGAAAAGTGGACGTAAATCCCCATTTTTCATGAATGCAGGAGCCTATGTGACAGGTTCCCAGTTAAAGAGACTTGGAGAGTACTATGCAAAGGCAATCCATGATAACTATGGAGATGATTTCGATGTGCTGTTCGGACCGGCATATAAGGGAATCCCGCTTGCGGTTGTCACAGCAATCGCATACAGTGAATTATATGGAAAAGAAGTCCGTTACTGCTCAGACAGAAAAGAAGCAAAAGACCACGGAGCTGACAAGGGAGGTTTTCTCGGAAGCAGCTTAAAAGACGGTGACAGAGTTGTCATGATCGAGGATGTGACCACTTCCGGAAAATCCATGGAAGAGACTGTTCCAAAAGTAAGAGGAGCAGCAGACGTTGAGATCGTTGGTCTTATGGTAAGTTTAAACCGTATGGAAGTCGGACAGGGCGGAAAAGTAAGTGCGCTGGATGAGATCAAAGAAAAATACGGTTTTGAAGGAAAAGCAATTGTCACAATGGCAGAGGTGACAGAGTATCTTTACAACAGAGAACACAATGGCAGAGTCGTGATCAACGATGAGATCAAAGCCGCTATTGACAAATACTACGAAGAATATGGATGCAAATAAGAAAGGCAGCGGACGCTGCCCGTTGATACGGAAAGGTAAGCACCGGGTACTGGCATTCGTGTTTTTTCTGGTTTATTTTGTTGTGCTGTTCTATTTCCTCTTTTTTTCCGAGGAGATGGGGCGGACTTATTCAGAGAGAGCGTATCATTACAATCTGATTCCGTTCCATGAAATCATGCGGTTTATCAAATACCGTCATGTACTTGGATGGCAGGCTGCAGCACTCAATATCTGGGGAAATATCATTGCTTTTATGCCCTTTGGTTCATTTTTGCCAATCTATTCCAGCCGATGCAGAAATGTGTGGATGACGGTGCTATACAGTTTTGAACTGAGTCTGCTCGTGGAACTGCTTCAGCTTGTGTTTAAGGTGGGGAGTTTTGATGTGGATGATCTGCTTTTGAACACGATCGGCGGACTGCTTGGTTATCTGGTGTACAAAGGGCTGATTGATCTGTGGAAAAGATACGAAAAGGCAAAGAATAATGTGAATAAGTAAGAAGCAGATTTTAATGCATTTGCGGGTTATATCAGGTAATTACTGAAAATATTTTGAGTGGCAGGGTATCATTATGGCACAGAGAAGACGTAGAAAATACGGATATAAGTTTACGGAGAAAACACAGTCAAAAAAGGGAATTGCAGCTTTTTTTCTGGCTGTGCTTTCGATTGCAATTTTTATTTATGTAATTGTAAATTCATTTCATCGTGGTGGAAATGGAAGCATGTACCTTGGAAGCGCAGGAGTGTCCTCTATGCTGGTAGCACTGGTCGCTGTGGTACTTGCAGTGATGAGCCTTCGGGAGGAGGAGTCTTTTAAGCTGTTTCCATACATGTCGACGGTGCTGTCATTTCTTGCAGCCGGTATGTGGATTGCAATTTATGTAATTGGATTTTTAATCGTATAGTTAATAAGGGAGATCAGGATGGGATACAGAGATATTTATAAGGAGTCAAATGAGCAGGCAGAGGAGCGTTTTTCGCTTGTGATGGAGCGTATTGCAGAGATCGCAGAAGAAACGGACGTGCCGGAGAAATTTGACGATTATTTTAAAAAGACCGCAGCATTTTTGTTACAGTTAAAGAATGTGTCAGAGAAAGCGGAGAAAGATACATTAAAAGATGCTTCTCTTACAGAGTGCGAAAAACAGAATGCAGGTTTTTATGATGACATCAAAGCGGAAAATTATGGAAAAAGTTATGGAAATCCGACTTATGCAGTAGAAAAACTGGGAGAAGAGTACGGACAGATTTTATCTGCACTGTATGCAGAGTGTCGTCAACGTATTACGGATGTCTATGCTGCAAAAAAAATGAACGTGACGATCACCGCAGAATTATTTGTTGAGATCTATAATTATTTTGAAGACAAAGAGGGGATTGATAAAACTGCAATTGAGCAGGCGATTTACTGGTATTTCCATGATTACAGTGAAATCTTTATCGGAGATTCTGTGCGTGAACTTGTGGATTCCGAAGAAGATTTCTTATATCAGATCGTGATGAACTCAGATTTGAACGACTTGCGTTATCTCTACCAGTATGGTCAGCACATCGGAAAAAATGAGACCGGAATCGCGGCATTTTTAAATGGCATGTCTGATGAAGAGATTCAGGCAATGGCAGATACTTACACAGAAGGATACCGCATTGGTTTTGCGGCAACTGGAAAAGATTTGTCAAAGAAAACAACGGCACAGGTGCGTTACCCGATCGGTTTTGAGCGCATGGTGCGTGCCGCAGTAAAAAATTTGGAAAAATTAAATTTAAAAGTAACAATGCGGGCATGTTCCTCCGCAGCAAATAAACAGTATGATTATGACCACAAAGAGGACAAAGCATTATATTATGATAAGGCATATGTGGAGAGACGCCTGGAAGTAATGAAAACTTCTTTTGAAGAGATGAAAAAACTTGCAAACGGTCAGGCTGGTCCTGCTGTTATCGAAGTGTTTGGCGAGATTCCATTTTCTCCGGAGACCAAAAAAGAGGTATTAAAGCTGGATGAAAAACAGCAGCAGTTAAGTGTTTACGATATGAGCATGTCGGGACAGATCACAAATCAGTATATTATCGGTGAGGAGCGCAGCTTTACGATTATTGCATATCCGGTGCCTGAGATCGGTGAGAAGTTTGAAGAAATTTTTGCCGAGACAGTCAAGATCAATACATTGGATTATACTTTATACCAGAATATGCAGCAGAAGATCATTGATGTATTAGATCAGGCTGAAAAAGTGCATATCACCGGTAAAAATGGTAATAAGACAGACCTCTATGTTTCTATCTGGCCATTAAAAGATGCCACAAAGGAATCTGCATTTGAAAACTGTGTGGCAGATGTCAACATCCCGGTAGGTGAGGTGTTTACTTCCCCGGTATTAAAAGGAACAACCGGAAAATTGTTTGTCAGTCAGGTTTATTTGAATGAACTGAAATACCTCAATCTCGAAATTGATTTTGAGGACGGAGTGATCAGAGATTACACCTGCACAAACTTTGAAAAAGAGGAAGAGTGCAGAAAATATATCAAAGAGAATGTCTTAATGAATCATGAGACACTGCCAATGGGTGAGTTTGCGATCGGAACCAACACCACAGCTTACCGCATGGCAAGAGATTTTGATATTGCAGATAAATTGCCAATCCTGATCGCAGAAAAGACAGGACCTCACTTTGCAGTGGGAGATACCTGCTATTCCCACGAGGAGGACATGGTGACTTATAACCCGGATGGAAAACAGATCGTTGCAAGAGAAAACGATTTTTCAAAACTCCGCAGCGAGGATATGAGCAAGGCATATTTCAACTGTCATACAGATATTACCATTCCTTATGATGAGCTTGACAAGATTACAGTCATCCGTAAGGATGGTACGACAGAAGATATTATTTCCGATGGACGTTTTGTGCTCGCAGGAATCGAAGAACTGAATAAGCCGCTGGACCGCTAAACGGGAAAAATATAAAATTCTGGATACTGCCAAAATAATAGGATGATTTGACGGTGTCCG
>OLNX01003429.1_pt1 | contig 10722 bp, 12 predicted proteins | sample 1672611 | NCBI WGS metagenome assembly OLNX01 (sample SAMEA3136705, study PRJEB25190) | human gut metagenome
AAGACCACCATTTGTCAAAGATTGCACCTAGCATTTGCCAGGTGCTTTTTTTATACCTTATTTAAAGCATATTCCTACATTATGGTTATATTCCATATCTATATAAATCACTAAAACAAGTGTTTTTCTAAACAAAATTCGCAAAAAATTTTCAAAGCATATTAAAAACGGATAGTAAATTATCCGCTTTTTTTCATCTATTTCGACTGTTTTTATTTTCCTCTAAATCCACCTTTAAATCAAGTGGTATGCTGAATGAGATATAAAACGATTATTATGATAACCACGAGAATCCCTACGACCAATTTGTATTTAGCATAGTCTTTCATTCCTGTGTTCACATCATTTAATTTTCGATTATCTTCATTCAATTTATCAATCATCTTTCTTTGTTCGTCTGTCATATACCACACCTCCTCTATTCACTATCATGACAACGTCAACCAAAGCAACCTGATCACGATCTAATAAACATGGTCTAGCAACATCGGTCATACGACTTGCTTATTAAAATCATAACTTTCTAAGTTTTAATGTTCTTTTAATCACAATCAACACAATACAGATACCAATAAGTGCTAAGATTATTATCGGTTTAATACTATAATCATAAAAAGCAAAATAACAAATACTAATCAGAATCAAGAGCAATAACTTTATATATCCAAAAATCGCATTTTCATCCGTAAATTGCCAAATATAAAATATTGATATTTTGGTATAAGCAATATGTTTTTTACAGAAATCGAAAAATAAACAATTAATAGTGAATATTGTCAATATGAGAAACAAAAATTTAGTATGATTATGACAACTGAATAAATCAATTAAAAGTATAATCAAATCCATTATTAAAAATAATATTGTATATCTATTTAGTCTTTTCGATAAATTTTCGCATCTCATCTTTAGAACATCCTCCTATAATCTGATTTAGTATTTCATTTTAAATATGGATTCTTTTGCATATATTGGAATAACATGCATGTACAGCAATAAGGAAGCAAAATAACTAATTACATTTTCATATATTTTGTTCTTTTATGGATAACGCTATCTCTAATTCAAATATAATATAAAACCCATGAAAATACAATATAAATATTCATATCCATTATATTTTTTTATATTCGTTATAATTAATCATATTCAAATTGAAAAAATAAATATTTATTCATATAATTTAAGAGAAGATATATACATAAAGAAATTAAATGGAGGAACTTACATGAAATACATTCAATTTACTAAGAAAGAAAATGAGATCATGGATATCTTATGGAAGCATGATGTTGCAATGTCTGCAAATGATATCAAATTAGCTTCCAAAAATTTGAGTATCAATACGATTCAGCAAACGCTACAAAAATTATTGGAAATCAAATATATCAAAGTTGCAGGAATTGGGCAAAACAAGAAGGCAATCACAAGATTATATAGACCAGTTATATCCGAAGCTCAATATGTGAATTCATTTATTGGCGAAGATACACGAGCAAAAATTTCAGCTTATTTTGTTGAGCACACAGATGATTTAGAGATGATTGAACAATTAAAGAAATTGATTCAAGAAAAAGAGAAAGAGTTAAAATAATGCGATTTTCTGCATCATCTCTTTTCATTACTTTGTGCATCAGTTTTTTATTGATTCTTCTGTTAGACATATTACTTTCATACAAGAAAAGTTATAAATTATTTCGGACAGATTTTATTACAGTGTTAATTGTTGTTGTCGTAGTAAGAATGTTTGTGCCACTTGAATTCAAATTTACTAAAACTATTGTAATGCCACTGATCATGAATCCAATCATTGAACTGTTACAGCATAAAATTTATGCAAATGTGCAAGTATATCAATTCTTATTATTGGTTTGGGTATTAGGTATTATATGGAATCTGATTAAATGGATTCGCGCAATTCAAATTACTAAAGACATGTACAAACGTATTGAAAATCATTCAGAACATTATCATATAAGCGATTTTATTGATAATTATCAAGAAGAAAATTATGTGGTGTTAAGAACAAACTATGTTTCTTCCCCTATGGTCATGGGCTTTAATAAAACTATATTGATACCAGACGTATACCTTTCACAAGAAAATTTAAAAAATGTATTACTTCACGAAACATGGCATATTAAAAATCATGATGTGTTCACTAAACAGATTATCAATCTGTTAGTTATCATGTATTGGTGGTTTATTCCAGTATATAGATTAAGAGACAAGATTGATTTATTTTTGGAAATGCGTGTAGACAATCAAACAACGAATCCATTTTCTAAAGAGGAAGTAATGAAATATATGCATACGCTTATAGAAATCCAAAAAATATTCAAAGTAAAAATGAGTTTAAGGGACAATCTACACATTTTATGATTCAAGATAATGCACATGTATTAGAATACCGTATAAATTACTTAATGGATGGAATGTATCGAAAAAGAACGAGCAGAATTCTAATGATTGTCGTATTAGCTCTTCCATTACTTACAAACAGCATTATTTTGGAGTCTGCATTTGAACCTCCAAACAATGAGGATATGTATGATCAATCAGATATAGATAGGGGATATATTATTAAACATAAAGATGGAACATATGAATTAGTATTAGGCAAAAAACGTGTTAAAATATCAAATCCAAAAGATGAATGTTTTAAGGATGTTCCGATTATAGAGGAGTAAATAATTTGTGAAAAAAATAATGATTATGTTAGTGTTGATTGCATCTATGAATATAGTAACACCTGTTTTAGCAAATGAAACTGAAGTCACTACAGATATTTCCACACAAAGAGAAACTAGTTTGTTAATTCAAAATATAAGCGGAAAATTGTATAAAAGATTATGGAATCAAACATTGAATAAATGGGTTGGAGACCATTAGATTCCTTATTAATAAATTTAAAATAGTCTTTTAATATCTTTGTATAAACGGGAATTGACATAAGTTTACTGCTTATGTATATATTCAAATCGGTATCCCTCTCCGTCTTTAAACAACGGAGTCTTGGATACCTTTTTATTTTTTAATCATATGCATTCAATTTATAACTTTCTTTGAAAGGTAAATCCATCAGATAATCACAATCCATTTCATACTAAATTAACTGCAAAATTTTATCAAAAAATTTTCAAAAGCAGATAAAAAGTATAGGATTTTATTCATTTTCTTGAATTATTGCACCTTTATATAAAGTAGAAGCAACAATATAATCCACTCTAAACAAAATTGCTTTTCAATTTCGACTAAGACCACCATTTGTCAAAGATTGCACCTAGCATTTGCCAGGTGCTTTTTTTATATATTATTTGTAACTATATATTGCTCAACACCTTTAATACAAATATTATTTAATTGATATTTTGGTTTTGTTGTTTCAGGATATTTACCAACTGAATCTAACATAACTAACACATTCGTATACGGCAATTTTAATAACATAGGATCTAAACCCGTTCCAAATCCGGCGCTCTCTTTACCTATTACTGTCGCAAATCCAGTGGACTTGGAAAATCTGGCAAATGAATCGGCTGCAGAAAAAGTTTTATCACCCATAATCAAATAAACTTTTTTAAAATCAAACAATTTCTCTGATTGAATATCTATGCAATCTATATATGAAAACTTAGATTCACTTCCTTGAACATCTATGTCATACGATTCCACATATTTTTTCGATGCCTTTCCATGACCTGTTATTTTAGATTTATATCTATAATCTGCTCCACTTAAATAAGACACTAACTTTTTCCATACAATATCCGATCCACCTTCATTATCTGAAATATCGATTATTATTTTATCACCATGAAAATCTTGAAGCTCTTCGTTTATTTGAGCCAATGAATTTAACATACTTATATCAAAAGAATGAAACTCAATCACAAAGAATTCTCCTTTTTCATAGCAATCAACACCTCTATCATTTTCTTCATGCAAATAAGAAGTGTCTTTTCCTAATTTGGAATACGAATCAAACACCTCTTGATCCATTAGTTTCTTATAATTCCAGTTATTCTTACTGATTCTTTTGTCTTGAATTAAATTCTTATACACTTGATGTATTCTATGATATGAATCCACATCTACAATATTGAAATGGCCTTTTGCCTCATAATTGAAATAAAATTCAATTAAGTCATTTAAAAATTCACGATCATTTTTACAATTCATTATCTTATTTAAATATATTTGTTTTGTATCTAAAGTCGGAATAGTATTCAACCTAAAAGAATTTGTTTCAACCACACGTATAAAATATAAATAATCTAAAACATATCCTATTGATTTCCTATTTATATAAAAAATCCCACTCAAAAATACAAATACTATCATCAAACATATAATAAATTTATTTCGCCATTTTCTCATATTCATTCTGCCTTTTATAAATCTCAATGCACATGCTCAAGTAATTCATAATACATTTGTTTTGTCTTCTTTTTCGTACCCAAATTAAACACGTAAAACTTGGTTGTACCTTTTTCATTAAGAACAATATAACTTTTATTATTCGCATTGATATACACTTTACCCTTATATATGTATTTTAAAGTTTTTTCACCTTTTTTTATATTTACATTGGCATCTCCAGAATAATAATCATCATTACCCCATCGATAGCCATTAGCTACAATCTCAAACTTTACATTATCATAAAACTGAACATCTTCTATATTATTAAGCGAAATAACTTCATTCTTTTTAAACTCTATATAATTTTCACCCAATTTAGCGTCCACTTTAGGATTATCTTTGATACTTGTATACGTAGCATAAATACCAAACACAGCAAAAACCACGAGGCCAAAAATTATTTCTACTTTCTTGTTCTCTTTTAGTTTAGGAATAAATTGAAGTGGAAGTGCAACAAGACAAGCAATCAAAAGAAGGATGAGTTCACCATAAAATCGATTATTCATAATCATTTACCTTTTCAACACTATTTGTTTAAGCTAATAATAACATAAATGCCATTTAAGGGTATCAAAATTTATTATTTTATTTTTTTGTACCCTTAAAAGCGCTTTTTCTATGTACATCACATAGAATATATATTATTTAACCGCAAGTTACGATAAAAACAAATTAAATCTTCTTCATCTCAGCTATTCTAACTTTTATAATTCAATTGTTTCATCATGATATATTAAACGCGTACTTTCTTAGCACACCACTTCGAAACTAAATACAAAATCACACTATATAGTCCAATAATTACAATTCCTGCAAAATATCCAAAATAACTAGTACCTAATAGGTTCATTCCAAAATCTCTGTATGACATTGGATTGAATGTATTGATCTTCTGCATGTTTCCTAATGGCGATGCCAAAGAACAAAGACCCAAGACAACTAAAAATACAAGCAAAGATAAGTATTTGTTTTTCATAAGTTTAGATAATACAGTTATGAGTAGGACATAAAATATTGTAGACAGCACAAGTCCAAATGCTACAAATAGTGTACATTGCCACAATGGCATCAATTCCATTCCTGGCGTTGTAAACTGATTGACACTCATATTCGTTAGTCCACTTGCCACAAGCTCAATATGATCCAATCCTTGTGTATCCCAATAATGAAAGCCAGTAAATCCAGGCTTATAATATAAAACCGGATAGATCAGATTCGATACACCTTTAAAAGGTACAAGAACTATCATATAAACTAAAATAGGCAGGAAAACAACCAATAGAACAAAAAGCACGTCAGAAATTAAATTCCATCTTACATATTTTTTCTTTACTCCAGAAATAGTTAGAATTGTTTTTTCTGTCTTTGCTCGTCTTTCTCTTTGTTGAAACAATAGAAGTCCAACCAGCAAAGGTAAAACTACAGGCAATATATATCGAGCTGTCTGTAGTGAAACACTGGATGCATCCACATATGAATATGTTATTGGAGCAAGATCATGTTTTAGCAAGTAGTCAAAGTAACGAGCCTGCTGCATAGAACAAAAATATAAATTAATATCATTTGATTTTTGTACGATTAATTTCTCATATTGCGACAAATCAGGTAATCCATATTCCTTCCTCAATTCTTCTAGAACATCTGCATGTTCAAAATAGGAATCATTAGGCATGTTAGAAGTCACCATATACCACTGTGCTTCCAACACACTCACCTTTACTTTATATTCACAATATGACTTCCAATTTTTGTCCTTTCCATCCTGCTCACCCTTATCAATGGTCTGACGTATCAAATTCACTTCATCCATAAATTCTTGGTAAAGTTTGGGATCATTCTTTTGTGAAACACTTGCTATACTAATGCCTAGTGATGTTTGATATGGACTTTCCGTAAATGATTTTGTATTCAAAATAAACAACAAAGCAATCTCACAAATGATGAATAGTACGATTAGAATCAGATTTTCTTTTCTTTTTAAATTAGATTTGATATTGAAAAGCACATAAGTCCACATTTATCTCACCAACTCTCTTTTTTTGAAACATTGTAATGAAATCAAACTACAAGGCAGAAAATACATCAAGCTTATAATAGCAGCCAGAACAACCTGCTTATGAATAATCAGGTTCACAAAATCAATATGTAAAAATGGAATATACACAAAGAATCTAGAATAGCCTGTTACATTTCCTAAGACAAAGAAAAGTGCATATAGAATTAGATTTACAGCTACAATAAATCCATTATTTAAACTGCATGTAAATAACAATGCAGATATACCTACCACAAATATACTTTCTATACCTAATAGAATAATACTTTTCGCAACAATTTCTTTCACTGTATACATCTGATTAAAGTAAAAGTACGGATAATCACAATTTCCAATTCCAAAAATCAATCCAGAAAGAACGATAATCAAAAGCATCACTATTATCAAAAAAGCTGCTGCAAACGATGAAAACTTCATCTTATTCAACAGTATTTTTTGCTTTGAAATTCTTGAAACATATAAGTTTTTATAAAACCCACTTTCCATTTCCAATCCGAATATATCGCATAATAATATGCATAGGATCAACATGACAACCAAATACAATTTTTGATTAAACAATTCATTGAATATATTAAAAGTATTAGGTTCATATGGACTATTCAACATTTCAATATGATTCTTCTTTAGATATTTCAACTGCTTTGTTTCATTCTGCAAAGTTTGAAGATCTCTTTTCTCAAAATCATTGATGATATACCCCTCATTATTTGCCTGTAACATCAAATGATTCCAGCTCAATTTTGATTCTATAAATTCATCTGTTTTATTTTCACTGTTGTAGTAAAAGTGGATCAGACCACTCGCATTGCGATAAACCTTTTTCCAAAATTCAGACTCTTCTTCACTTCCTGCTTCATCCATTCTGTTTTCAGAAATTCGATAGGCCTTTTGGTAGATTTTGATTTGAGATTCATTATAGTGTTTATCCATATATACGTTATAACCAATAAAACAAACGAGAAAGAATACTAGAAATCCAAATACACCGACATTTCGTTTATTAAAGATAAACTTTTTAAGTTCGTACATCATAATGATGCCTCTTGAATAAACTCATTGTATACATCTTCTAATGTTTTGTGTATTTGAGTAATATTCTTCACTTGAACCCCTTGCTTTTCTAGATTTGAAAGTACTTCCATAACAGAATTTACTTCTAATTTATAGGTGTTTCCTGTTTGTTCTATGATTTGCAAGTCTGATTGATCTGGTATTTTTCTATCCGTTTCTAATACATATACATTTTCTTTTTCTTCCATGGAAATCTCTTTGATTTTCCCAAAATGGATACCTATAATTCGATCTGCCATTTTTTCAATTTCACCTAACTGATGACTTGAAATTAGTAAAGCTACATTCTTTTCCTTGGCCAAGCGTATCAATTCTTCACGTAAGCCTTGAATCCCTGTAGCATCCAATCCATTCATTGGTTCATCTAGTAACAATACTTTAGGTTCTTTCATTAAAGCCACAGCTAAACCTGTTCTTTGTTTCATGCCCATGGAATATTGGGATACTGCCTTAGTTTTCAGCTGAGAACCAATCTGAGTAAACTCCATCATTTCATGTAGTTTTTCTTTTGAAGCATGATTTAAAGTGGCCATTAATTCCAAATTTTCTTTACCTGTCATATTTTCAAATAATCCAGGACCTTCAATCATACACGAAACATATGATAATGCTTTTTCCCTTTGTTTAACTACATCTTCTTCGCAAATAGAAATAGTTCCTTCATCCATATTTATCAAATTACACATACATTTCATTAATGTGCTTTTCCCTGCACCATTTTGTCCAACAAAGCCAACTATTTCACCAGGTTTCATACTAAAAGAAACATGATTTAATACAATTTTATCTTTGAAACTCTTAACTACATTTTTCACCTCAACTACATTTTTCATCTTTCTCATCCAACTTTCTTTTTAGTAACAGCACATCATACACGATCAAGTAACCAGTAACTATGTATATTTATAGATTAACTGTAACTATTTTACATATACATGTAAGCGTATATATTTTTTTACTGTAACCCTTTACACATTATATATCATCTGTCGTTTATTTATTCAATAACTTTTTTATGATTTAACATATCCAAAATAATCTTACATGAAAATAAATTCAGGCCACTCACCGACACTATTCTTGATCATATTAAAAAATCATCTTATACAATTTCAAAAGATAAATTTTTTTCAAGAGGATCATTCAAAAATCGAATAATAAAAAAGAGAGTCATTTCATAAATTGAAGTAGCTCCCTTCGTGGATTGGGTGGCTCCGCCACCATGGAATATTCAGTAATAATTCAATCCATTACTGATTCATAAATAAATGGTAAAAATAATTCTTCTTGCAAAGCAAATCTTCAAATGATCCATGTTCTACAAGTTTGCCATGTGATAAAACCAATATATCATCAAATTCCTGTAGCATTTTCTTATGAATCTTATGCGTTACATAAATAATGGTTTTATCGGTCAATTCTATAATATTACGTTCAATTTTTTCAGTATTAATACTGTCAAGACTTGATGTAATCTCATCACACAACAATAAATTGTGACAATGTAGTTTTGCTCTTGCTATAGATATTCTTTGAATTTGTCCTCCTGATAAATTGCCTGCATCTTCAGAAACAAATTGATTCAAATCTAAATCTGAAATATTCGCAAATTCCATCGCACTTGTCAAATCTTCTTCAGAAAAATTTTCTCCTAAGCATAAATTTTCTCGAATAGTTCCTGAAAATAAATGTTCTTCTTGCCGGATGATTACCGGTTCTTTGTCAAATGAAATGATTCTTCCTTTTTGAATTGAATAATAACCCAAAATCAATTTTAATAAAGTCGACTTTCCTGATCCACTGTCTCCAACAATCGCATATTTTTTTCCTTTATCAAATTGGAAGGAAAAATCCTTGAATATAGCTTCTTTGTTTGGAAATCCGAAACTCACATGTTCAAAACAAACTTTATTTTGATTTTCTGAAATAAGAAGTGGTTTCTCGGTTTCTTTCTTATCAATCATTCTAATCAATCTTTCATTAATGCCTTTGATGGCCACAAAATTTCCATAATACGAGGCCATAGTATACAAGCAATCAATAAAATTATTTGAAAGTGTCACCACAGACATGAAATATGTAGCACTAAAATATCCATTTGAGCTCAATATTGCTAATGCTAAAATAAAACACATTTGTCCAATTACCGCTACGGAATTGGCATATGTTGTATTTAACTGAGTAAAGAAATTAAAGTGGAAACATTTATTCTCATAATTATCAATATTCTCTTCACCTTTATGAATATAATGTGGTAGAACACGATAATCTTGAATGATATCAAAACATTGAAATAACTCTCTTAATTTTGAATTATATTCTTGGCTTTGTTCAGATAATTGATTAGATGATTTCTTTAATATCTTCGCAAACAGACGTGGAACAGCTATCGTAAATATAGCTATCAAATCCATCATAAAAAAGACAGTCCAGTTTACATGTATTAAATAAAAACAAATACACAAAAACACAACACATTGAGTAATCATTGATAGAAAAGGAAAGAAATAATTATCATCAACCATTTTTACATCATTTGTAAATAAAGATAAATATGATCCAATCGAGTTCTCATAAAATTCATTATGATTTTGATTAAATATACTACGATAAATATCTTTGGATAAGTCTGCCCTTAATTTCTGTCTATATTTTGCTTTATATCTAGAATTCAAATATGAAAACAAAGCTTGATAAATCATAAAAGCTATGATCAGCCATAAGCTCACAGTTATTTTAGACTCATCTTGATTTAAAAAAATGCCAGAAACATTTTCAATAATATAGGCTAAAAATAGGGGTGTTAAACATGTTAATAAATTGATAATCAGCGTGAAGCAAAATAATATTTTATTCCTTTTTATATATCTAATCATAATTGAATCTCTTTTATACTCTCAGTGAATCTTTCTATATATCTAATATTGTAAACATTTTCACTTCTTTTTCAATCATTTTTCATCATTTTCACTACCATACAAATGCATATCAGACAGTCAAAAAAGTATCCCCATAAACAAGTGATACTCTTTTATTATGAATATATAAAAAAAGTCATAGGGATTTTGCTTGAATATATAAAACTAGATAGGGATAAATCAACCTTTAAAAACCATAGGGATTTTAGCTCTGAGAAAGAGATATCCTTTAAACACTTTTAGGGTGAA
>OLNX01003432.1_pt1 | contig 10717 bp, 9 predicted proteins | sample 1672611 | NCBI WGS metagenome assembly OLNX01 (sample SAMEA3136705, study PRJEB25190) | human gut metagenome
CACAAGGGGGCAGAATCGCTTGGTTTTAGGGGGCAGCTTACACTGGATTTTCCACCAACCCAAAAGAAAAGCGTAACGAACGCTATTCCAGTCTATTCGCTACGCTTTTCTCAAATTTGCTATTCCGTTAGCTGTTTATTCTATAATGCTGCGTGGATTATCTGACCTACAAAGATAGAATAAAACTATAACTAAAAAGGGGAAGGATGACATTTAGACATAAAAAAGGCTATCTATCCCAGACAGCCAATCTTTTTTATTAACCTTAAATCTAATACTATGAAAAACACAGTACAAAGATACGTACTTGCAGGAGATATCCAAATTTTAGCGGGTAATCAGCAGATATTATAACATGGTTTAGTAGAATATTATTTCTGTTAACCATTAACGTAAATAATATTCAATTTAACAGAAGAAGGAATTAATATTCCTCATCAGTGATTGCAAACTTTAGTCATGTCCACTGTAAAACCACCATTGGCGGGTATAAATTTTCCTTTTCTTTTAAGAAATTCTATCAGGGTATCTACATCCATATTGTTGGCAGAGCAGGTGAAAAAACGCTGCTGCTCGCCGAATTTTTGGATAATGGCTTCTCTCAATGATAACTCAGTATAACTATTACCTTCCATCATGTGAAGGACTTCATGTGCATGTAATTGTTCCATAATCTTTTTTTGTGGCAAAGATAATATGATATTCTAAGTATAAGTGTAACATATGTGACAAAGCCCAACACACATATCCGGATATTTGCTTTTACGTAAAATAACACTTGTTACGACTATGCTAAAAACCTCAAAAAAAGTAAAAAGGTTTTGCTTCTATACCATTGTAAACTAACTTTGGGAATCAACTTTTAAATGAATTAAAGCATATGAAAAAATTAATCTTATCTATTGCACTATGTTGTGCAGCTACGAATTTCTTTGCGCAGAATGCTGACCCTGCCCAGTTGGTCAACGATGGTAAGGCTGCTCTTGAAGCTAAAAATTACCAGGAAGCTTACACAAAATTTAGTACTTATCTGACACAAACAAACAACCAAGATTCCGTAATTGCATATAACTGTGGCGTTTGTGCCGATAAGATAAAGAAACCTGCCGAAGCTTTGAAGTATTTTGATATTGCTGTACAGAAAAAGTATAACCTGGCAAATGCTTATATAGGTAAAGCCGGTGCTTTGAAAGATTTGAAGAAAAATGATGAGTATGTTGCCACTTTAAAGGAAGGGCTGGAAGCAAATCCCGGTAATAAGACATTGACTAAATTGTATGCCACTTATTACGTAAATCAAGGTATCATGGCGCAGAAAGCCAAAAAGATGGATGCAGCCGAAGAAGCATTTAAACAAGCCATAGCTATCCAAGCAGATAATGTAAATGCACTTAACAGTCTGGGTTCTTTGTATTATAGTAAGGGTGCCAATACCATGAAAACAGATGTAGAAAAAGCAAAAGTTGAATTCAAGGAAGCCAAAGAATATTTGGATAAACTTATTCCATTGCTCTCTGCGGACAAACCAGCTCAAAAGAAGATGATGGATAATGCAAAAACGATGTTGAACTTCATCGACAGTCAAGTGAAATAAAAGACTCATATATAAAAAAGAGGCAGATATCTGAATTGATATCTGCCTCTTTTTTTGTGTTATGAAATGACTATTTAGTTCTTCTCAGTACAACAGCTGTACGTGCCGGTATGTAAAGCTTCAGCCACTCCTTCTTGTCTTTTTTGTAAAGCGGGTCGTGGATGGTAAAATGTTTGATGGTATCATCCGTCAAACCATTACCGCCATAATCTGGATTATCTGTATTCAAAATAACTTCATAAGTTCCGGCAGGAACCAAGAAACCGTAATCAGTAAAAGACTGCTTAGGGTTGAAGTTGAATACAAAAATCAAGTCCTTGCGCATATAGGCCAATACCTGGTCACCGTCATTATGCCATATTTCTTGGACCGGAGTAGCCTGGAAGTTCTTTATGCTTTTTACAACTCCCAACATGGCAGCATCAAAGTCACCCATATAATGATATGCCAGATTCTTGTTGTCCACCAAATTCCATTGGCGGCGGGCATATTTACAAGACCAACCGTTACCTTCACGGGGGAAGTCAATCCATTCCGGATGTCCGAATTCATTGCCCATAAAGTTAAGATAACCGCCATTGATAGTAGTCGCAGTCAGTAAACGTATCATTTTATGGAGAGAAATGCCTCGATTTACGGTATAGTTCTCGTCTCCTTTCTGCATGTGCCAGTACATATCCGCATCAATCAAGCGGAAAATGATGGTTTTATCGCCCACCAAAGCTTGGTCATGGCTTTCCGCATAGGAGATGGTCTTTTCATCTTTGCGGCGGTTGGTCACTTCCCAGAACATGCTGGATGGCTTCCAGTCTTCATCTATTTTCTCCTTGATTGTCTTAATCCAATAATCGGGAATATTCATGGCCATACGGTAATCAAATCCGTAGCCGCCATCTTCATATTTTGCCGCCAGTCCGGGCATTCCCGATACTTCTTCGGCAATGGTGATGGCTTTGGCATTGACCTGATGGATAAGCCGGTTGGCAAGTGTCAGATAACAAATGGCATTGTCGTCTTGATGTCCGTTGAAGTAATCTCCATAATTACAGAATGCTTCTCCCAAACCATGACTATAATATAACATGGAGGTTACTCCGTCAAAGCGGAAGCCGTCGAAATGATATTCTTCCAGCCAGAATTTACAGTTAGACAGCAGGAAGTGAATAACTTCGTTCTTGCCGTAATCAAAGCAAAGTGAATCCCAAGCTGGATGTTCCCGACGTCCACCGGGATAGAAATATTGATTAGGATCACCGGCAAAGTTACCCAAGCCTTCCACTTCATTCTTCACAGCGTGTGAATGGACAATATCCATGATAACGGCAATCCCCATACTATGGGCTGTATCAATCAACTCCTTCAGTTCTTCCGGAGTACCAAAACGGGAAGAAGCGGCAAAGAAACTGGAAACATGGTATCCGAAGCTACCATAATAGGGATGTTCCTGGATAGCCATAATCTGTATGCAGTTGTAGCCTTCTTTGGCGATACGTGGAAGAATCTTTTCCTGAAATTCCTTATAGCTACCGACCTTTTCCTCCTGCTGAGACATACCGATATGGCATTCATATATCAATAAAGGATCTGTAGATGGCTTGAAAACCCGCTTTTTCATTTTATAGGGTTTCTCCGGAGCCCAAACCTGGGCACTGAATATTTTAGTCTGTTCGTCTTGTACGACACGTGTAGCCCATGCAGGAATGCGTTCACCGCAACCACCGTCCCAATGTACCATCAGCTTGTACAAGTCACCGTGTTTCACGGCATCAGCAGGAAGCTTGATTTCCCAATTACCGTTTGCTTTACGCTTCAAGCTATATTTTTTTTCTTCTTTCCAATCGTTAAAAGTTCCGACCATAAAGATTTGGGTTGCGTTAGGCGCCCATTCACGGAAAACCCAACCATCGTCAGTACGATGCAGGCCGAAATAGAGGTATCCGGATGCAAAATCAGACAAGGTTAGTTTTCCTTTGTTGGTCAATTCCGATTCTTTGTCTATGGCATGTTGATGACGTCCGTTGATGGCATCGGCAAAAGGTTCCAGCCATGGGTCATTCTTGATTAAATTCAATGTTTCCATAAAGAGGATGAGTTTTGGATATTTGATAAATTTACGCTTTAACTTTCACAATTATTTTTTTTACACCGTCAGGGGTAATACCCGGAGCATGCCCGTCCTGAGGGAAAAAGATAGCAAACATTCCGGGCTTCACTGCAATATAGTCCTCCGCCAGTCCTTCAAAAAAAGTGATGTCTTTTTCCGCATTGTAAGGAGCATCAACCGGAAGGCAGTCTTGGGCGGCGGTATAACCCATTATCTCCGTACCGGACAAGGGTATTTGAATGTCAATATAGTCTTTATGGGTTTCCAGTTTGGCATTTTCTTTTTCTTTTGGGTTTGTCTGCGCCACGTTGACCAGCAAGTCCTTTCCTTTCAGTTCGGTCTTGCCGATTTCCAAAGAGTGCAAGTCATGTGATTTTAAAAAATCAATGGCCTGCTCAAACAGAGGATGCAGCAAAGTATATTTTTCTATGTTTTCAAGTCTGTCTATAACCATAATTCAAATGTTTTAAGTTAGTTATATAGGTAAATTATTCAAAGTCGTCTATGGTGTAATTCACAAAATCAGAAAAACGCTTCATCTGCTTGAAGATGTCGTCTGTACGATCCAAAAAGTCTGGAGCAAGAAAGAAGCTGTCCGGCTGGCAGCAGGCAACCGTATACTCTTTACACTGAAGGTATTTCAGATAGGGATAGTCCTTTGGAAATCCTTTTGGAGCTGTTTTTAGAAAATTCTCTCCGATGACGGGAAAGTATTGCTTGAAAGCAGGATCTTCCACTATACTGCGAAATTCATCTATATTGTCGTGTACCGCTTGTCGCAGAGCTCTTAACAAGGGCGGGGGAGGACAATAACTTCCACCGGCCAACAAGCAGTTTCCCGGTTCCAGATGCACGTAATAGCCACAATGGTCGGATTTCTTTCCTTTCGCATTGATATATCCTCCCAGATGTGTCTTGTAGGGAGTTTTATCTTCGGAAAAGCGTGTATCACGATAAATACGGTATGTACAGTCCTTTGCTTCTATACCACGGATGCTTTCATCAAATAAAGAGATACGGGAGATAATTACTGTAAGCAAGTTTTCAAACTCGCTGCGGGCGACTTCATACTGTTCCCGGTGAGAATTGAACCATTCACGATTGTTGTTTGCAGACAGTTCTTTCAAAAATTGAAATATAACAGGGATATTCATATCATATTCTTTCCTTATTATCTGCCAAATTTACGGATAATATTTCTAACATGCTACAACAACTCGCCTTCCCAGTTGAAGAGGCCGGGACGGGTGGCCGCCGGCATCGACTTGGGCGGATTCTCCTCCATGCGGGCGAAGAAGGAATACCCGGCGGCCTCAAGCTCGGGGCGATGCACCGTGATGTCCAAGGGCCACGCGGGATAGATCCATGTATTCTGCCCATAGCGGCGGGTCCAGAAGCCTTCCCCCTTGGGGCTCTGAAAGACTTCGTTCGGCTTGATGCCGAGAGGATCGTGCCGCCCTATGCCCATCGGCCAGAAACCGGCGAGCACGATGCCGAGCGGCAGCGGGCTGGTTTTCGGCAGGGCCAGAAAATCTTCCTTGGTCAGTTCAGGGCTGACGAACGCGGCGCTGAAACCGAGCTTCGCAAAGCTCGCCAGCGTGAAGGCATTGGCGGCGTTACAGAACGGCCCGGCGACCAGATCCGCTTCGCGCCCCTTGAAGAACGCGGCCTGCCACGGCTCGTTGCAGACAAAATGCTTCGCGCCGTTGCGTATGGCTTCGTTGATGATGCGCTTCCAGAGCTCTTCCTCATCCGGCCAGATGACCGGGGGCAGCCACCACGCCATGTTCGGGGCCACAGTGCGGGAAACCTCGCGCACCGATTTGGGCGAAAGCCACAGGCCGATCACCGAATTGCGGCTGCGGCGCGTCTCGGAGCCATAGGGCAGCGAAGCGCGGAGCGTCATATCCGGACGGCGGCGGGGATGCGCGGGCTTGGGCATTTTGGGCGTGAACTCCACAGCGGTGGGCTCGCTCCCCTTGCACCGATCCAGCTTCCGCTTCCACTCCGCGATGAGCTGCACGAGTTCGGGCTCGCGGCGGTCGATGAGGAACACCGGCGTCCCGGCCTTCGGCGTCTTATGGCGGGGGAGGCGCAGCGTAAAGGTCCCGGCCTTCGGCGTGCGGCGGGTCACGGGCAGGGTCGAATGCCAGTTCTCGTCCTCATAGCCGACTCGCAGATAATCGTAGGAAATCAGTTCGATATGCGGCTTGAAGAACGGGCGGCCCTCCGCGTCCGTCTGTATCTTGCCCACGAGACGCCCCGAGCTGGTCTGGATGTCGGGCGAGGTGGGCTCGGATGTGCGCTGCGGCAGGAAGCGGGCGCGGGTGGAAGGACGGCCAAGCGCCATCTCGAGGATTTTTTCCGCATCCTTGCGGGCCTGCGGATCGTCCGGGTTGTCGCGCAGCATCTTGTAGGCCGTGACGACGTGATAGACGTAATGCGGCCCCTTCTTGCGGCCCTCAATCTTCCAGCAGCTCAGGTGCGGGATGTCCGTGATGGTTTTGGCAAGCACGTCCAGCGAGAGATCGAGGCAGGAGAAGAACCGCCCGGAATGGTTGCGCTGCTTGTATACGCGGCGGCAGGGCTGCACGCAGCGCCCGCGCAGGCCGCTCTTGCCGCCCATATAGCTCGACCAGTAGCAGCGGCCCGAGACGCACCAGCACAGCGCGCCGTGGATGAACATTTCCAGATCCAGCCCTTCGGGACAGGCGGCGGAAATCTGCTTTACCTCGTCGATGGACAGTTCGCGGGGCAGGATGACACGGTCCGCGCCAAGCTCCTTCGCGGCCAGCAGCGACGCGGGATGCGTCAGATTGGCGAGCGTGGAAAGGAACAGGCCGCCCTCGTATCCGGCCTGACGGGCAAGGGCCAGCACGCCGGGATCCTGAATGATCAGGCCGTGCGGCTTCACGTCGCGGGCAAGGCGGGCGATGAGGCGTCCTGCGGCGGGCACGTCGTCAGGCTTCACCAGCGTATTGAAGGCGACGTAGATGCGCCTGCCGTTCTCGTTGGCAAGCTCGACCATGCGGGAAAGCTCGGCGGAACCGAAGTTGTCCGCCTGCATACGGGCGGAGAAATGTTTGAGGCCGAGGTATACGGCGTCGGCTCCGGCGGCCATCGCCGCGAGAAACGATTGCGTATCGCCCGCCGGGGCGAGGATCTCAGGCTTGCGAGTCATGGATATATCCTAACAGTGGAGGGGAGATGAAAAGTTAGGGAACGAGGGGAAAGCCTCTTCGGGAAAGGCGGCGTCATATCGGCATATTCAGGTGTTGAAGGCTCCGACGGGCATCCTCTGGATGCCGTCCGCGCCCTTCTCCCTCTGAGGCCCGTGACTTGAAAGCGGAAAAAGTGGCTACCCCAAAAGACGGTATGCGCCGGACAAAAAGTAAAGGAACAGTCCGCCGCGTCTCCTCCCCACCAGTTGAAAATCTTGGGGGATGAGGGAGGGGGTTCGGGTGAGGGAGAAGGCCCCGCTTGCCCCTTCGGGGATTCTTCGGAAAGGGCCTTCTTCCTCACCCGTAGAGCTTATTCAAACACGCTGGCGTTGGTGATGAGCACGGCGGAAACCGGCACATCGGAATGGATGCCGCGGGTGGTGGTCTTTTCCTTTTCGATCTTGTCGACGGCTTCCATGCCTTCGATGACCTTGCCGAACACGCAGTAGCCGTAGCCGTTCACGTCAGGCGAGGAGAAGTTCAGGAACCCGTTGTCCACGGTGTTGATGAAGAACTGGGCCGTGGCGCTGTGGGGATCGCGGGTACGGGCCATGGCGATGGTGCCGCGCTCGTTGGCAAGGCCGTTGTCGGCTTCGTTCTTGATGGGGGCATGGGTCGCCTTTTCTTCCATCTTCATGTTCATGCCGCCGCCCTGGATCATGAATCCCTTGATCACGCGGTGGAAAATGGTGTTGGCGTAGAAGCCTTCATTCACATATTTGAGGAAATTCTCCACGGTGGCGGGAGCCTTGTCGGCATACAGTTCGATAAGGATATCGCCGGAGGTGGTTTCCAGAAGCACGGTAGGATTGTCCATGATACACTCCTTGAAAAATAATCGTAAGAGTATGCCCGAAAACCATGCCGGAAGCAAGCTGAACAGGCCCGTGACAGCCGCCCTGTTTCGGGCTATTCCTTGCAAGGAACGATTCCCAAGAAGCTGATTGTTTTCATCTCTGCCGGTTACACCGCGCCATCGGGCAAAAAACAGGCGTAGCCAACTGGATTTCCTTCGAACAGCCTCCCCACAAGGTATTTCTTTGCGGGAGAGCCAGAGGAGCGCGCGTGCGGATGTCTCCCGCTAAAGAAGCTCTCCCGGTTCCAACATACAACCCCCTTTGCCATGAACGATACACAACGCTTTACGCTTTTCCGAAAAGACCTGCTCCGCTGGTTCGCCGAGAACCGCCGCCCGCTGCCGTGGCGGGCCGACTACACGCCTTACCGGACGTGGATCGCCGAAGTCATGATGCAGCAGACGCAGATGGACCGGGGCGTCCAGTACTTCCTGCGTTGGATGGAGCGGTTCCCCGACGTGGCCGCCGTCGCCGCCGCGCCCGAGGAAGACCTGCTCAAAGCATGGGAAGGGCTCGGCTACTACCGCCGCGCGCGCAACATCCAGGCCGCCGCCCGGGTGATCATGGAACGCCACGGCGGGAACTTCCCCACCAGCTACGCCGACATCCTCGCCCTGCCCGGCGTGGGCCCGTACACCGCCGGGGCCATCGCCAGCACAGCCTACAACGAGGAAGTCCCCTGCGTGGACGGCAATGTGGAGCGCGTCCTGTCCCGCGTGTTCGACATCGACACGCCCGTAAAGGAAGAGCCCGCCAAGAGCCGCATCCGCGAACTGGCGCAAGCCCTCATCCCGAAAGGCGAGGCCCGGAACTTCAATCAGGGGCTCATGGAGCTGGGCGCGCTCGTATGCCGCAAAAAGCCCGAGTGCGAACGCTGCCCGCTGGCCGGGCTGTGCGAAAGCCGCCACCTCGGCATCCAGAACGAACGCCCGGTTCCCGGCAAGAAAGCCGCCGTCACGCAGATCGAGGTAGTGTGCGGGGTGCTCCTGCATGAAGGGAAAGTCTTCATCCAGCGCCGCAACGAAAAGGACGTCTGGGGCGGGCTGTGGGAATTCCCCGGCGGTTGCGTGGAGCCCGGCGAAACGCCGGAACAGGCCGTCGTGCGCGAATGGATGGAGGAAGTCGGCTTCAAGGTCGCCATCGTGCGCCCGCTGGACGTCATCCGCCACAACTACACGACCTACCGGATCACCCTGCGCTGTTACCAGCTCAGGCTGGAGGGCAAGCCCAAAGGATGCCCCGTGCCCGAGGAGCTGGCCGAGGCCACAGCCTGCCAGTGGATCGCGCCGCAGGACATCGAGGCCTTCCCCCTGCCCGCGCCGCACCGCAAACTTGCCGACAACTGTAGCCTTTTTGACAACCCGGCCTCAGGCGAGTAGTTTCTGCCCACGCCGCGAGGCACGCGGACGTCAACCGTGGCGCGAGCCACGTAACATTTCTGGAGTCTCTCCCCATGCGCAAGACTGTTTACTGGATTGAAGGCGACGGCATCGGCCCGGACGTGTGGAAAAGCGCGCGCCCCGTCATTGATGAAGCCATCCGTCTGAGCTACGGCGACGAGCGCGGTTTCGACTGGAAGGAACTGCTCGCGGGCGAAAAGGCGCTCAAGGAAACCGGGACGCTCCTGCCCGACGAAACCCTCGCCGCCCTGCGCGGCGCCGAGCTCGCCATCAAGGGCCCCCTCGGCACGCCGGTGGGCACGGGTTTCCGCAGCCTCAACGTCACCCTGCGCCAGACCCTCGACCTCTACGCCTGCATCCGGCCCATCCGCTACTTTGAAGGCATCGAGTCCCCGGTCAAGCATCCCGAGCGCGTGGACATGATCGTCTTCCGCGAAAACACCGAAGACGTCTACGCGGGCATCGAATACAAGGCCGGGACGCCCGAAGCCGCCAAGCTCATCGCCTTCCTGCGCGACGAACTGGGAGCCAATGTGGACGCCTCCGCCGCCGTGGGCATCAAGCCCATGACCGAAAAAGGCTCCAAGCGCCTTGTCCGCGCCGCCATCCGCCACGCCCTCGCCCAGAACCTTCCGAGTGTGACCCTTGTGCACAAGGGCAACATCATGAAGTTCACCGAGGGCGCATTCCGCCAGCACGGCTACGATGTGGCGAAGGAAGAATTCGCCGCCCAGACCGTGGTCGAAGCCGAAGCCGCTTCCGCGCCGGGCAAGCTGGTCATCAAGGACCGCATCGCCGACGCGATGTTCCAAGAGGCCCTCATCCGCCCCGAGCAGTACAGCGTGCTCGCCACGCCCAACCTGAACGGCGACTACATTTCGGACGCCCTCGCCGCGCAGGTCGGCGGCCTTGGCCTTGCCCCCGGCGTGAACATGTCGGAAAAGCTGGCCTTCTTCGAAGCGACCCACGGCACCGCGCCGAGCCTCGCCGGGAAGGACCGGGCCAACCCCGGCAGCCTCATCCTCAGCGGCGCGCTCATGCTGGAGCACATAGGCTGGAAGGAAGCCGCCACCCGCATCTACAAGGCCGTGAACACCGCCATCGCCCGCCGCGCCGTCACCGAAGACCTCGCCGCGCAGATGACCGACGCCCGCACGGTCGGCTGCACCGAGTTTGGAGAGATCATCACCAAGCTGCTGTAGCCCGCGTGACAGAATGGCGACCGAGGGAAACGGCGCAGGCCGTTTTTCCATCAAAAGCCACATAAAGAAGGGGAGGAAAGGAACACGTTTCCTCCCTTTTCCGTCCGCTTGACAGGGCGGCGGGAACGGCATTACCGCAAAAGGGCTTTTAGGGAAAACTCCGCCCACCTTCAGCCCGCAAGAGGCACGCCATGCAATGGGATTCCGCCGCCTATCTCCGCTTCAAGGCCGAAAGGACGCAGCCGTCCATCGATCTGGTCAAACGCATCGACCTTGAACAGCCGCGCAAGCTGCTCGATGTGGGATGCGGCCCCGGCAACAGCACACAGGTTCTGGCGG
>OLNX01003436.1_pt1 | contig 10694 bp, 10 predicted proteins | sample 1672611 | NCBI WGS metagenome assembly OLNX01 (sample SAMEA3136705, study PRJEB25190) | human gut metagenome
AATAGCATTTTTATCTGCATTGTATAGATTTGGGAGATAGGAGCCTTTCTCATTATATGAACGGTGAGCTTCATCAATAAAATAGATATTTTGACGATTTAAATCATAGCCTGAATGATCTGTTAAATCTGAATTATCCTTAAATTTTTGAATATTAACGACAGCAACTTGATAAGCATCATGTTTTTCATTCAATTCTTGTGGACGGTTAATCCTTTTTACTTTCAAGCCACGTTTCGTAAACTCTCGCGTAGCTTGATCTGCAAGATCCAAGCGATCAACTACAAAATAAAACTGAGGCACGATTCCTTGTTTTGAGAAATAATTTGTAAGGTACCTGATATTAAAATAAGACAAGGCAGTTTTTCCAGATCCTTGTGTATGCCAGATGACACCTTTCTTCACTCCTTTTCCAATTGCATCCTCAATTGCTTTTGTTGCAAAAAACTGTGGATAACGCATCACATGTTTTTGCAGTTGAATAGTGCCATCTTTCGAGTATTCTTCTACATAAGCTAATCCATATCGAAGCAAAAACAATAGTCTTTCCTTTTGATAGAGTGATGAGATAAATGTATTACAAGGTGTACTTGGATCTTGATTTGTCTTAAATTCTGGCTGAGATTTCAAGGCAAATCGATTAACATCTTTTAATACTGCGTCAATCTCCTCTTCACCTAATGAACGTATAGAATAAATTAGTTCCTCTTCTCTCTCTTCCTTAAATGCATTGAATTTAGTTTTTGAAAATGCATTGGAACAGTAAAAGGATCCTTGCTTTTGTTGACCTTGACCACTGATATAAGGTAAATTATCTGAGAACGAAATTAATTGTGTAATATTATTGAAACGACGGAATCTCCTATTCTCAAATCTAACGGCTGTTCGTGATTGCTCAGATTGAATAGCAGTCTTACCATCACGAATGGCATTAGGTTGTTTCACTTCAATATATGAAAGTGGTAAGCCATTTATAAAAATGACGATATCAGGTCTAAACTCGTCTCCTCCATTTTGACAGGTTACCTCTAAAGCAAGGTGAAATGTATTATTTTCAGGGTTTTCCCAGTCAACATAAGTTGGACCACTATCACTTACTATACGATTATAAAAGGCACGTCCTAAATCATTTTGATCTAATTCAATCTTGATATTATTAAGTTCTCTTTCAACATCCAAATCAGTTGCATAATTATTGAACTTTAAAAATTGCTCTCTAAAGATTGAAATTAAAATATTTGTTTCGGGGTCTCTCCCCATAATCTCCTTACCATTATGAGGAAGATATGTATACCCCAAACGCATTAAGTGTAAGGCTGCTGGAATCTGAACCCTAGTTAATTCTGAAAACTCTCTTCTAGAAACCATTGTTTCACCTCTCCGTCCTGTCATAATCCCCCTTACATTATAGCATTTTCACGGTTTCTTTCATAGTTTTGGGAAAGTTCAAACAAAAAAACACAGCTTGGTTCCGTGTTTTTATCTTCTATTTACTCTTTTTTTCTGAATGAGTTTTTCCACTCTTTGGTAACTGGCTTCAATTTCTTCCTTGCTAAAGAGTTTTGATTGTAAGTCTTCCCAGCTACTGCCGATGGCTGGATTAGTTTTATTCTTCATAAGTTTCTCTTTTTACTCTCCCCTATGAATCGTAAACCCTGTGGCTTGTTGGTTAGCCATGATGATCATGTCTGAAATCTGAACACGTCGTGGTTGCTTGGTGACATATAGGACCGCCTCCGCAATATCTTGGGCTTGGAGGGCTTTCAAACCTTGATAGACATTGGCTGCTTTGTCCTCCTTGTCACCGTGAAATCGAACTTGAGAAAAGTCCGTCTCAACAATACCTGGCTGAATGGTTGTTACCTTGATATCTGTGGCAATGGTATCAATACGCAAGCCGTCACTAAAAGTTTTCACTGCAGCTTTGGTTGCTGAATAAACAGCGGCGCCTGCATAAGCATAGATGCCTGCTGTAGAGCCCATATTGATGATATGGCCCTCATTGGCAGCTACCATACTCGGCAAAATCTGACGTGTCACCATCATCAAGCCCTTGACATTGGTGTCGAGCATGGTCAGCAGGTCCCACTCTTCGTAGTCTTGGTAAGCTGTTAGGCCTAGTGCCAGGCCAGCATTATTGACTAAGACATGGACTTGACCCACACTTTTGAGAATGGCTTGGCAAACGTCCTTGACCATCCCCATATCAGTAACATCCAATGTAAAGGTCCAAACTTTTTGGCCTGGATAAGGTGGCTTGGAGCTCTTCTTTCAAGGGTTCTAAGCGCTCCACACGGCGACCTGTTAGGTTGACATTTTCCTTCTCTTTGGCAAAGGCATACGCCGTTGCTTCACCAATTCCTGATGTTACTCCTGTAATAAGTACATTTTTTGGCATGATAGCCTCCATTTCTATAGTTCAGATGGCCCTAATCGCTGTTAGTTAATTCACTCAATTTTTTGATATAATCAGGAAGTTCTAGCTTGGGGTGACTATATTTCTTGTTTCCTGACTTCCAAAATATCGAGAGTAATTGGTTGAAACCATCTTGAATAACCTTTTTTGTTGGTCAGTAAGGTTGCCAAATTCTTGCAACAACTGACCTAGCTTAGGGAGAGTTTTGATACTAATGTCGTCTATACTTTCAATTCCAGAATCAAGAATGGTATCAAAGAATAAATCTCAGACTTGCTTGAGTTCTTGATTTGGCAAGGTCTCAATCCATTCTTGGAAAGTTCCTTCCATGCGTTGACTCATCTCTGTGGGCTGATCCACATAGATAAATTCTCTGTTCTCCGGGTCAACCTGCCAAAGTAAGGCATTATGTTGAGAAGATCCCTATACCTTTCGCTGCTACTAGCTGAGCAGCCTGTTCCCAGTAGAGCATGACTCTACAACAGAATCTCGAGGTCTGATAACTGTCATCTTGGCTTTCAACTCTTGGTAAGCAGGATTTTCTAAGAGTGGTTTCATCAACCCTGGAGAATCTAGGAGCAAAAGCTCTGCTATTTGCTCACGTAGAACAAGTCGAGCTTTGAATAGCCGAATAGAGGGCAAGATTACCACCCTTTGAATGGCCAGAAACAAGTGATATAGCCACTGAGATTAGGCAAGTGATCAGACCGAAAGGCAATAGCTGAGCGATGAGCTGGAATTTCTCGACTATAGGTCAGCTGAAAATCCTCCTTCTATCCAATGACACTATATCTGTCCCACGAAAGACAAGCTGATGGTAGTCTAATTCAGGTAAACTGAAAATTATGGCTGCAAATTGCTTTTCAACTTCCTTGTCCAAGACACTACGGTAGCTACTTAGATTAAGTCCCGCAAAACGCCTCGACCTGACCATGGCTTCAGCCAAATCAACCCGTTCCTTAGTCACCATGAAGCTGTAGTCTGGATTTAAGTCCTTCCCTTTAGCATAGTCATGTAGATTGATGGTTTCCTTCAAATCACTTGCTAAGAGTCATTTTTCATAAGTCAGTTAGCCATTTTCATTGATGCAAACCTTATCCAAGATATTAAGAGGCTCTTTGTCGAAAGGTAAAACCTTAACCTTTTCAAGATAATCGATTAAATTGGACATCATTACTCCTTAAAGTCTTTCTTACTTTTATTTTACTAGAATTTTCACAAAATTATTAGTGAAAAATGTGATATGATAAGAGAGATTATTTATTAAGAAAAGGAAGCTTATGACTATTTCACGATTTTACCGTATCTTACTAGCTCTTTGTGGACTGGTAGGAGTCTCTATTCAAATCCATGATGATGGTTGGGGCATGTTGCTCTACTACACCGTTTTGTCCAATATCCTCGTCTTTTCTAGTTTGATTTTCTTTATCATCTATGACTTCAAAAAAGGGGATGCGACGACTAACACAAAACTCTTGCGTTACAAGGGTAGCGTAACCATGGCCATCCTCATCACTGGAGTCATCTATCACATCCTCTTGGCTCCTATTACAGAACCTGAGAAATTCTGGACCCTCCGCAATTTCTTAGTTCACTATATTGTCCCTTGGGGATTGGTGCTTGATACCCTCATTTTCGGTGCTAAGAAAGCCTTTCGTCTGCGCGAACCACTTTACTGGTCCCTATTCCCACTGTCTTACTTCGCCTTTGCCCTTCTAAACGGACTGGTTCTAAAACTGTCAATTCCAGGTGCCAAAGATAGTCCTTTCGCCTACTTCTTTATCAATGTCAATAAATTTGGTTGGAATAAGGTCATGATAAACGTCCTGGTCATCAGTGCTGGCTACATTGCTGTTGGCTATCTCTTATTCCTCTTGAAAAAATTTATCGGTCGTAAACCGGCATAAAATACAAACTGAGCTCCAAAAGGAACTCAGTTTTTCTATTTCAATAATCCTAATCTATCAAAAGCCTTATAGAGGCCATCAACATCAAAAAAATAAGTTTTGACATGATATTACCTCAAATATTTTGTCCTTATTATAGCCTTATATTGATTTCAGGGCTACTATTATCCTTAGACAAACTGATACTATCCTACGATTGTATACTTCTCAATCCAATGTATTGCTATTTCGCATGAAAGAAGTTATCATGAAAATATGAACGATTTAAAAACATTACTGAACCATTTGCCCTATAAACTAGCAGCCTATGATGCTACAGGAACCCTTCTCTATGACAATGGTGGGGCTGACGGTAGCTTCTTTCCCCGTGAGTCTGAAAATTTGCCCGATTGGATTCTATCTGAGATTTTGGCTTCTCCTAACAAAGAAATGAGTTATCAAATTCCCACAGACAGTTTTGATCAAATCCTAATCCAGACCTATCAGGCTGCTCTCGATAAAGAAGGAGATGTCCTTGGATTTTGGGAAACCATTTATGATTTAAAACAACCTCTCAAGACCTATCTGGATAGTTCTGCTCAAGCTCTAGTAGCTTGGTCTGATGCCACTAGTGGTGCTAGTTTTAAGGAAAAATCTGATAAATAAGGCTAAAAATCCTTCTTAAATAAATGAAATATTCACTTAATTCACAACTAATCCCCTAATAATACCCTCATTAAATCAGTTTGAGCTAGTATCACTAAACTTTAAAAAAATAAGTCACTGTAATATATCTCACATAATTTATATGCCGAGTGTTTTGCATTTTTACGCTATTTAATGTAGAATGGGAAGGGATGAGAAGAAGAATTAAACCGATCGTTGTTTACGTGGTTCTAGCTCTTTTAGGATTAGCATTAGTTATTGCAAACATTCACAATACGTCTAAACAGCAGGCGCATCTCGAGAAAGTGAAATCAGCTATTCCTTCTGCTACTACACCAAAAACAACAACCAGTAGTAGATCTGACAGTTCCGATGAGGAGCTGATACTCAATCCCATTATCGACCTTTCGGGTTGGCAACTTCCTCAGGATATCGACTACGATGTCTTGTCAAATTATATTTCTGGTGCTATCATCCGCGTCTTCGGTGGTTCACAGATTAGTAAGGATAGTAATGCCGCCAGCTCAAATGGAGTTGACAAATCTTTTAAAACACATATCAAAGAACTCAAAAAACGTGACGTTCCAGTTGCCGTCTATTCCTACGCCCAAGGTACTTCTGTCAAAGAGATGAAGGAAGAAGCTCGTATTTTCTACAATAATGCTTCTCCATACAAACCTACCTATTACTGGATTGACGTTGAAGAGGAAACCATGTCTAACATGGAGGAAGGTGTCCAAGCCTTTCGTGCTGAACTCAAACGTCTAGGAGCTGAGAAGATTGGCCTCTATATTGGTGCCTATTTCATGCTTGAGCAAGAAGTTTCAACCAAAAACTTCGATGCCGTTTGGATTCCAGCCTATGGTACCGACTCGGGCTACTATGAGGCTTTGCCAAATACTGAAATCGACTATGACCTTCACCAGTATACGTCACAAGGAAGCCTTCCTGGTTTCGACAATACCCTAGATCTTAATCAAATCAACCCTGAGAAAAACAAGCGTAAAACCTTTGAAAAACTCTTTGGAAAGATTAAGAAGAAATCAACTAAAAATAAGAAAACTACTTCGACAAGTTCAACTAGCTCAGCAACTGTAACCAGCTCATCTCGTTCCTCAAAGTCGTCTACTAGTGAGTAAAAACCAGTGTTTCAGACACTGGTTTTCTTCTTGCCCAAATTGACTTAGGCGTGTTTGGACAAATGTGTTATAATGGAAAGTAGAAATGTACAACTTTGAAAAGGAGATAACGTAATGGCTAAAAAAAGCAAAGTCAAGAAAACTTTGGTCGACCAAATTCTTGATAAGGCTAAAATAGACCATGATAGCTTATCCTTCAACGGTTTAGAAGGAGAGCTTCCAGAGGATGTGGCGCGTGAGAGCATCTATAAAACCCTGGCCCTTAAAGGGGATAAGACAGGACCAGTCATTGGTATTATCCCTATCACTGAGCATCTATCCGAAAAGAAATTAGCTAAAATTTCAGGCAACAAGAAAGTTCAAATGATTCCACAAAAGGATCTCCAAAAAACAACTGGCTATGTACACGGGGCTAACAATCCTGTGGGAATTCGTCAAAAACACAATTTTCCCATTTATATCGATCAGTCTGCCCAGGAAGCAGGTTTTCTTATTGTCTCAGCTGGAGAGATTGGGCGTTCTATCCGCATCAACAGTCAAGAACTTGCTGATTTCGTTAATGCCAAGTTTGCTGATATTAAGGAGTAATCATGAGACTATATTTTGTACGCCACGGTAAAACTCAATGGAATTTGGAAGGACGCCTCCAAGGTTCCAAGGGAGACTCCCCCCTTCTTAAAGAATCTATTGAGCAAGTCAGTGAGCTTGGCCATTACCTCAGTGATACTCATTTCGACTTGGTCTTATCAAGTGACTTACCACGCGCTAAAAAAACAACTGAACTCATCATGGAGTCTCAAAAAACTAAAGCTAAAATTACCTATACCAAGGATCTGCGTGAGTGGCAATTGGGGAAACTAGAGGGACAAAAACTTTCTATCATTCAAGCGATTTATCCCAAAGAAATGGATGCCTTTCGTCATAACCTGGCCAACTTCCGTGCCAACAACTTTCAAGCGGAGTCCGTCTATCACACAACCAAACGTGTAGCTGACTTAGTCCGAACACTGAAAGATAGTAGTATGAAGAACGTCCTCCTCGTCGGACATGGAGCTAATCTAACAGCTTCTATTCGTAGTCTACTTGGCTTTGAACCTGGTCTTCTTCGTAAAGCCGGTGGTCTTGACAATGCATCTGTCACAATTCTCGAGACAGATGATTGTGAGCACTTCACTCTCAAATCTTGGAATGACACATCCTATAGGACTCAAGTCAACAAAATTAGCTAAGTCATCATCTTATATCGTGAAATAAGCGGTCCTTAACAGGATCGCTTTTTTTGCATGAAAAAACCCATAAAACTATTACTTTTTAGGGCTACTTGGTAATTGTTTCCGACTCGGTTCATCTTTGACAATTCTATGAACATGTTCCCAATAGTTATCAGAAAACCCTCTTTGCTGTTCTTCAGCATTAAGATGGTCCGCCAAGGCATAATAGGAATCTCAGGCAACACACTTCATCTGCTCCGCATCTCTAACACCCACAAAGAGATCACCACATTTATCGTTGAGCTCTTCTACCTATTTTCTAAAAGCATCACGCTCAGTACTTAGTGCTTCAATATCATATTTTAAGTTATCTGTTCCCACCATTTCACTTCCCCCTTTATCACATTCTAGACAATAAAACGGCCTCGTTAGGCCGTTTTTTTATTTTCCATACTTCATACGAAGAATTTTTTCCTGGTTAGCATCCAAACGAAGGAGAATAACCACCTTATCAATACTCATATTGCTCTCAAGAAGACGTTCAGCTGCCATCATAAGACCATTGTTAATACCCAGTTGAAGAACTGGATTTTCTTTATCGTTAATATCAAAGATAAATTTGTTATTTGGAAGGTCGAAAAGGACTTTCACAGCTCCAAAGAGTTGCTCGAAACTATCGATTTCCAAGTCAAAGACTGGTTTCGTACCTGGTTTAAGGCTACGTCCACGGTGGTTAAACCACATAGAATGCCAGCCACTGTTAAAGGCACCCATAACGTCATTGTCGTATGAATCTCCGACGTAGAGAGTCGTCGATGGATTCATATCAAATTGTTCAGCAGCAAGATTGAAGATTTCCTTTTCAGGCTTTTGGAATCCTGTCGCCTGACTGACGATGACATGTTTGGGATCCACGTAATCGTATAATCCCAACTTCTTGACTTTCTTAAGCTGATGCTCTGTTGGTCCATTAGTAATAATTCCCATACGAACATTTTTTTCTTTGAGGAAATCAAGGGTCATGCGCATTTCATCAAGCATAGTAATGTTTTCCAACTCATGCTCGTAAACCTCTTGGAAATGGTTACCTGTTTCTTCATCAATTTCACGGTAGCCAAACTCCAAAAGGGTCTCTTTACAGCGCCAAAAACGGAAATACTCGGTTGTCCACTCACCTGCTATTACACGAGGAAAACCAACATCAGAATAGTGGCGGAAACGAATATAAGCCTGATTCATATGGGTCATATCAAAGTCAGGGAAACATTTTTCCATGGCAATACGATAAGGTGCCTGTTGGTCGTAAATAGTATCGTCAACGTCAAAAACAATAGAAGTAATCATTTGTCCGTTCTCTCTTATGTCGTTCTCTTGTCATAGACTTAGCAAACTAGAATGTCCGATAACTAAACTGATGAAGCAGTCAGCCCCTAAGCCTAAGTCTTGCAAAAGTTGCTTTAAGTCAACTGTCTATAAGCAGTCATGCATATCTGTTTTTTGATTAGCATGAAATTGCTCAAACATTTTTATTATACCGTTTTTGCCCTCTTATTTCAATTTTTGACCAAAATTGGGAAAATATTATTCGTGACTTCCAGTATTTCAGATAGAAAAAAGGTTTGAAACATGACATTCCAAACCTTAGGAATCTTTTTATCATCAGATGATTATTTAATTTCTTTAAAAGTCATTTTCTGTTTCACTTCACCCTGACCACCTTTGGCAATCTGGTAATAGAAATCTTTTGATGTGAAATGGTCGCCATAAGCAAAGACCTTATTGTACTGCCATTGTGACAATTGATCATCCTCTTTTTTACCGAGAGTCAAAGTTGTTTTTGTCACATTATATTCCCATTTAGCTGTTTGGTCACTATAGGCTTTGTCAAAATCAGTCTGGCTCTTAGCGGCATTAACCACTGTCGTACGGTCCTGACTCACTAGTGCCTTGTTACCACCCTCTTGGAAGGCTACATACATGACACGATTGTTGACCTCACCATTTAAAGAACTTGAATATTGGTAAACCTTACCAGGTACAACACTATCCAAATGGTGTGACCCCCAGTAATAGAAGACACTGAAACCAGCTCCCGTAACCAAGAGGCAAGCAAGTACAACACTAATAATGATATTTCTCTTTGACATGATTGGCCTCTCTCTATTCGTCACCAGTTAGGTCAGAGGAATTTGCCTCTGAGTCTGTTTCAGTATGACTTGAAGAACTTGATGATGAACTTGAACTCATGCGTGTTTCTGTTTGAGAATCATCACTTGATGAAGCTTTTGATTCAGATGATGTTTCAGTGCTTGATGATGAACTTTCTTTTTCTTTATAAACATCAACATTGAAGGTCCACTTATCACCCTTGTAAGTTACCTTAATTTGGGCATATTTTGCCTTGATAAGCTCTGACATTTTGCCACCATTGTTAAGGGTGTCGTAAATCTTCTCAGCGAGTGCTTTGGCATTGGCTTCAGTTCTGGCACCATCTTTAGGACCATTAGCAATGTCTTCATCTTTAGCAGTTTCGCCTTGACGGTAAAGCGCTGTTCTTTCAGTGTCCTCCTTAGCATCAGCATTCAGATCATTCTTATCATCTACATGTGAGAAGAATTTCCATTCAGGTCTACCTGAGCGTTTTTGTTGATAAATATTTGAAACTTCTTCTTGAACCTTGTCTTGGAAAGCATCCTCAGTCAATTCATTTTCTTTAGAAGTATCTGTACTTGCTTTACTTTCACTGCCACTTGCTGTTGAGCTTGATGCAGAAGATGAAGAAGAACTTGTTGAACTTGATGAAGCGTCTTTAGATTCTGATGATGAAGAAGATGACTCCTTACTTTCTTTAGAATCTTTATCCTTATCGTTATTATTGTTGTTGTTATTGGAGAATGAAATGCTGTGATCAGAATTATCTGGAGCGTAAATCATTGTATTCTTAGAGTGGTCATCAGATACAAAAGTACTATTATTGATAATCACTCGATTGTTATCGCCATAATAGTTGTTGATAACAATCTTAGAATGTGCACAACGGTGACCATTACCAGTCACATGATAACCTGCTGGTACATCACCATCACGTTTCAAGATGAGGACGTCACCCGCGAAGATAAGGTCAATATTCTGAATATTGTTATCGTAGGCTAATTTTTCAATAGAGATTCCCGTCGCTTGAGAGATTCCCCACAAGGTATCACCCCATTGAATTACATATTTTTGACCATCTAACTGTTGTGGATTGATGTTCTGAGTTGTCAAATTATTTGTAATTGTTGCGGTGTGCTGGCAATCCAGTTTGTAATATCTGCAGCGTGAGCACTTGTTTGATTTTGATAAAAGCCATCTGCTAACACAGATACCGTAGGTAGCC
>OLNX01003440.1_pt1 | contig 10686 bp, 7 predicted proteins | sample 1672611 | NCBI WGS metagenome assembly OLNX01 (sample SAMEA3136705, study PRJEB25190) | human gut metagenome
GCAGGCAAAGCAAACCTCCTATGAGGGAAGTGAACGAACATGAGCAAGAAGGGCGGTAGCCCGGAATGCGAATGGGAGTACCCATAGGAGGTTGGCGTGACTGCTTGCAGGCAAAGCAAACCTCCTATGAGGGAAGTGAACGAACATGAGCAAGAAGGGCGATAGCCCGGAATGCGAATGGGCGATATAGGAGGATACGAAGCAATGAAATATCCGAAACATATACAGCGGGGAGGGACCATTGGATTTGTGGCCCCTTCTTTTGGCTGTCAGATAGAACCTTATTACACTGCCTTTGGCAATGCCCAGAAGAAATTCCGGGAAATGGGCTATCAGTTACAATTAGGCCCCAACTGTTATGCCGGAGAGGGCATCGGTATCAGTAACACCCCCGAAAAATGCGGGCAGGAGCTGACGGATTACTATTGCAGCCCGGAAAATGACTGTCTGATCTCCTGCGGTGGCGGAGAACTGATGTGCGAGACCATGAGCCATGTGGATTTTGAGCGTCTGCAGGCAGCAGAGCCCAAGTGGTATCTGGGGTATTCTGACAATACCAACATGACCTATCTGCTGGCAACCATCTGTGATACCGCCTCCGTCTACGGCCCCTGCGCGGCCGCCTTTGGCATGGAGCCCTGGCATGCATCCCTGAAAGATGCCTTCGGAATATTGACCGGAGAGACCAAAGAGGTGCATGGATATGACAAGTGGGAAAAGGGGTCTCTGAAAAATGAAGAACAGCCTCTGTTGCCCTATAACACCACGGAATCCAGAGTGCTGAAAAAGTATCTTGGCAGACAGACAGCAGAAAAGGAACCGGAGATCCGCTTTTCAGGTCGGTTGCTGGGCGGCTGTATGGATTGTCTGGTGAATCTACTGGGAACCCGGTTTGATAAAACACAGGATTTTCTGGAAAAGTATAAAGAGGACGGAATCATCTGGTTCCTGGAAGCCTGTGACCTGAATGTTTTTGCCATCCGCAGAGCCATGTGGCAGATGGAGGAAGCCGGATGGTTTCAGTATGTCAAAGGTTTTCTCATCGGAAGACCGTTGTGTTTCGGACAGGAGATGATGGGACTGGATCAGTACCAGGCAGTTCTGGCCGTGGCGGGAGAGAAGAATGTTCCCGTGATCATGGATGTGGATCTGGGACATCTGGCACCCATGATGCCGATTGTCACCGGAAGCTGTGCGGAAGTACAGGTACAGGGCAATGATGTCACCCTCCGTTATGACTATCGGTAAAATGTATAAATTCATAGAAAAAGTGTAGAAATAAGAAAAGGCTCATCCCAAACGGGAGAGCCTTTTCGTGCGTCTATGGAACGCTCTATTCGTCGAAAACGATATTAGCAGCCAAAATTGAAGTAGCCGCAGAATGCATTCAACCACTGAGAACAGTTAATGAATTTGAAACACATACTTTCTTCCTCCTTTTCCTGTTGCCTGGTGTTCGGTTACGTCTGTGTTAGCTAAGCACAAATGAATTGTAACAATTTTGTAACAATTAATCCATAGGAGATGATTGGAAAAAAATTAGAAAAAGCAGGAAATGCGATGTGGTTATAAAAATACAAAAAGAAAGCGCAGAACCGATTTGATTCTGCACTAACTGCCGGCAATGGGACTTGAACCCATACGGTGTTGCCACCAACAGATTTTGAGTCTGCCTCGTCTGCCATTCCGACACGCCGGCATTCAAACACTCACAACAGAGATTATCTTATCATAGATTAAAAAAGTTGACAAGAGTTTTTTTCTGGAATCTTGCTACTATTTTTCTAGTCTTTTTACACAAGATGTTGTATAGTAGAAGTGTATGAGTATATGGGAACGCAATCTGTAGAACTGTTTTGGAATAGGGTGGAAGCATGAATTGCAAAGAATTTGAAAAGAATATTCCTGATTTCATTGCAGGAAAACTGGATTTTCAGACCTTGCAGGAATTCGGGGAGCATATGCGGGAATGCCCGGGCTGCAAGGAGGAATTGGTGATTCAGTTCCTTGTAACGGAAGGTATGCAGCGTCTGGAAGACGGCGATGCTTTTGACCTGCAGAGAGAACTGGAACTGAGACTTGCGGAAGCAAAGCGCAAGGTAAGATTTCATATGGCTTTTCTGAAGACAGGGGCCGTACTGGAAGTGCTGACGGTGATTTTTCTTATGGGATTTCTGGGATGGATCATCTCTTAGCGACACCTGATAGAATCAAGAGGACAGAATTAAGATAGGATAGACAGAGTATGAGTCAGAAACTGGTATTGATCGACGGACACAGTATATTGAACCGGGCATTCTACGGAGTGCCGGATCTGAGTAATGCAGAGGGACTGCACACAAATGCCATTTATGGTTTTTTGAATATTATGTTTAAAATTCTGGAGGAGGAAAAGCCGGAATATCTGGCAGTGGCTTTTGATGTTCATGCACCGACTTTCCGCCACAAAATGTATGAGGCTTACAAGGGAACGAGAAAGCCTATGCCGGAGGAATTGCGGGAGCAGGTGCCCGTCATGAAGGAAATCCTGAAGGCCATGCATATTACCATTATGGAGCAGGCGGGACTGGAAGCAGATGACATTCTTGGAACGCTGGCCAAAAAAGCAGAGCAGGCCGGATTGGAAGTATCACTGGTCTCCGGTGACAGAGATCTGCTGCAGATTGCCACGGATCATATCAAGATCCGGATTCCGAAGACGAAGCAGGGCAGAACGGAGATCGAGGATTATTATGCCGCAGATGTACTGGCTGCCTATCAGGTGACTCCGTTACAGTTTATCGAACTGAAAGCCCTGATGGGAGATACCGCCGATAATATTCCAGGAGTGCCGAAGGTGGGGGAGAAAACCGCACAGGCACTGATGGTGGAGTACGGTTCTCTGGATAATATTTATGCCCATGTGGAAGAAATCTCGAAAAAAAGTATCCGGGAATCCCTGATCGAGCATAAGGATCTGGCAGATCTGAGCAAGACGCTGGCAACGATCAAGACCGACTGCGAATTGCAGTTGGATTACGAACAGGCCAGAGCAGAGGGGTTCTATACCCCGGAAGCCTATACCTTGTGCAAACGTCTGGAATTCAAAAATCTGTTGGGAAGATTTGAAAAAGATGCTGCCGCCAATGACAGCAAGATCGCAGAAAGCTTCCGACAGATTGAAGATAAAAAAGAATTTTTACAATATCTGAAAAAAGCGCAGAAACAGAAGGAGATCGGCCTGTGGCTGATTACGGAACCAGTGGATGCTACTACGAAAAAAGAAGAATTGCTGGGGGTGGCATTGTCTGTGTCCGATGAGGAGACGGTATTTTATGCCCTGACCCATGAAAAGGAACCGGAAGGGCAGTTAAGTCTGTTTGCAGAAGCGGTGGAATCTGTGGATGACACCGCAGAGATCACGGAAGCTCTACAGGAACTTTCCGCAGGTACGGATACACAGATCGCTACCTTTGATGTGAAGCACCAGTATGACTATCTGGACCGCAGCAGTACAGAACAGTATTTTGACGTATTGATCGCGGCGTATCTGCTGAATCCTCTGAAGAATGATTATGACATGGAGGCCATTGCTTCGGAGCATCTGGGAATTCTGATCCCGGGCAGAGCGGAAGTATTCGGCAAGAGAGATTTCCGGACACTGCTTTCCGAGGACACCGGGAAAGCCATGGAGTATGCGTGCTACGGAGCCTATGTCTCCCGGAAAGGCAAAAAAGTCCTGAAGGACAAGCTGGAGGCAGCAGGCATGAAATGTCTCATGGAGGAGATGGAGATGCCTCTTTCACTGGTACTGTATGACATGCAGAAAGAAGGTGTGGCTGTAAAGCGGGAGGAACTGAAGGCTTATGGGGATGCACTGGTAGCCCGCATTGAGGAACTGGAACAGTCCATTCACACACAGGCAGGAACAGAGTTCAATATCAATTCCCCCAAGCAGCTGGGCGAGGTACTGTTTGAGACCATGCAGATCCCCGGCGGCAAGAAGACCAAGACCGGATATTCCACAGCTGCGGATGTGCTGGAAAAGCTGTCGGCGGATTATCCTATTGTAAGAGATATCCTGGAATACAGAGGTCTGACCAAGTTAAAGTCCACCTATGCAGACGGACTGGCAGCTTTTATTGAAGAGGACGGCAGGATCCATACGAATTTCAATCAGACCATTACTGCCACGGGGCGTATCAGCTCTACAGAGCCGAATCTGCAGAACATTCCCATGCGTATGGAACTGGGCAGACAGATCCGCAAGGTATTTATCCCCAGAGAAGGCTATGAATTCATGGATGCGGACTATTCCCAGATCGAACTGCGTGTGCTGGCTCATATGTCCGGAGACGAACAGCTGATTGATGCTTACAGACAGGAAGAGGATATTCACCGGATCACGGCATCCAAGGTATTCCATACTCCTTTCGAGAAAGTCACGGATCTGCAGCGCCGGAATGCCAAGGCAGTCAATTTCGGTATCGTCTACGGTATCAGTTCCTTTGGACTGAGTCAGGATCTGAGTATCAGCAAAAAGGAAGCGGCACAGTACATTGAACAGTATTTTGCCACTTACCCGAAGGTGAAGGAATTCATCGACAAACTGGTGGCGGATGCAAAGGAAAAGGGCTATACGGAGACCATGTTTGGCAGAAGACGCCCTATCCCGGAACTGTCATCCTCCAATTTCATGCAACGGTCCTTCGGCGAGCGAGTGGCCATGAATGCCCCTATTCAGGGAACGGCGGCGGATATTATCAAGATCGCCATGATCAAGGTATGGAAAGCATTGAAAGAGGAAGGGTTAAAATCCCGTCTGATCCTGCAGGTGCATGACGAACTGTTGGTCGAGACCGCACAGGAGGAAGAGGCAAGAGTCCGTGAGATCCTTACGGAAAATATGAAGTCCGCGGCAGATCTGGCGGTGACGCTGGAAATCGATCTGCACACGGGCAATAACTGGTATGAGGCGAAATAAATGCGTTTTATAGGTATTACCGGCGGTGTGGGTGCCGGGAAAACAGAGATTTTAAAATATATCGGACAGCATTATAAATGTGAGATCTATCTGGCGGATGAGATCGGGCATAAAGTCAAGGAACCGGGAACCGAAGGCTATCATGCGCTGGTAGCGCTGATGGGAGACGGAATCCTTGCGCCGGACGGACAGATCGATAAGCCGGTAATGGCGGCAAAGATTTTTGCAGATCCGACACTGTTGGAACAGGTGAATGCCATCATTCATCCTGCGGTTAAAAAATATCTGGCGGATCGTCTGGCAGAGGCAAAGAATAAGGGCGATGTGGAACTGTTTTTTGTGGAAGCGGCACTTTTGATCGAGAGCGGGTATGAACATATAGTGGATGAAATGTGGTATATCTACGCCAGAGAAGATGTACGCAGAAGAAGACTTTCGGAAAGCCGCAATTACACACCGGAGAAGATAGAAAAGATCATAGCATCACAGCTTTCGGAGGAAGAATTCCGGCAGCATTGTGATTTTGTCATTGATAACAGTGACAGTCTGGAAGACAGCTACAGACAGATCAGACAGAAACTGGAGGCATATTCATGGAAGGAGTAAAAGAAAAACAGGGACAGCTGGTATTCGGACTGGATATCGGTACGAGAAGCATCGTAGGTACGGTAGGATACTTAAATGGCGGGAAGTTCCATGTGCTGGCACAGCGCTCCAAGGAGCATGAGACCAGAGCCATGCTGGACGGACAGATCCATGACATCGGCAAGGTGGGAGAGACTATTTCCCAGGTAAAGGAACAGCTGGAAGCGGATCTGGGCAGAGAACTTACGGAAGTATGTATCGCAGCTGCAGGCCGTGTGTTGCGTACCGTCACTACCTATGTGGAGCACAGCTTTGAGAGCGACCGGGAGATCACGCAGGAAGATGTGTATTCCTTGTGTACCATGGGCGTGGAGAAGGCTTACGAGGAATTCCAGAACAGCAATACGGATACAGATATGAAATTCTACTGTGTGGGTTATACGGCCATGCGGTATTACATGAATGGCTACCAGATGGGTAATCTGGAGGGACATAAGGCAAAAAACATTGCAGTGGATCTGATCGCCACGTTTCTGCCGGATGATGTAGTGGACGGTCTGTATAAGGCAGTAGAACTGGCGGGCCTGCATGTGGCGAATCTGACACTGGAGCCTATTGCTGCCATTCAGGTAGCAATTCCGGAGAAGTTCCGTATGTTAAATATGGCATTGGTGGACGTAGGTGCAGGCACCAGTGATATTTCCATTACCAAAGAGGGAACCATCACAGCCTATGGCATGATCCCCGTAGCAGGAGACAGCCTGACGGATATTCTGGTACAGCATTGTCTCGTGGAATTCGAGGTGGCCGAGCAGATCAAGAGAAAATGCAGAACCCAGGAGACTATCGAATACGAAGATATCATGGGACTGCCCCAGACCATCAAAGCCAGCGAAGTGCTGGAACTGCTGGATCCGGAGATCGAACGTATGACCCAGCTGGTATCCGATACCATCAAAGAACTGAACGGGGACAAACCGGTCAGTGCCGTGTTCGTGGTAGGCGGCGGTGGAATGGTGCCCGGTTACACGGAGAAGCTGGCAGAGAAGCTGGGCATCGTGAAGGAACGTGTGGCAATCCGGGGACAGGAAGTCATGCAGACCATTACATTTGAACTGGAAAATGCCAGAAAGGATGCCATGATGGTAACACCTATCGGTATCTGTTTAAGCTATTATGTACAGAGCAATAATTTTATTTTCGTGGAATTCAACGGAGAGCGGGTAAAGCTCTATGATAACGGCAAATTATCCGTGACAGATGCCGCTATGCAGATGCAGTTCCCCAATGACCAGCTGTTCCCCAGAAAAGGGGAAGCCCTTCTGTTTACTGTCAATGGTAAGACCCGTATGGTGCGGGGCGAACAGGGAGAGGCAGCAGTCATCCGGGTCAACGGAGACGAGGCGGATATGTATACCCAGGTACATAATGGGGACCGCATTGTGGTAACACCTTCCACGGAGGGCGAACCGGCGGTGTTGGAGCTGGGAAAACTCTCTGAACTGGGGGATGCACTGCAGGTCTATGTGAACGGTAAACAGATCAGTCTGCCGAAGACAGCGGAAGTCAACGGTCACAGAGAGAATGAATTCTACCGGATCGGCCAGAACGATGATATTCGGATTCGGAATTCTTATACTGTAAAGGAAATCGCAGAATTTCTGGATGTGCCTCTCGGTGCGGATATCAGGGTCAATGATACAGCGGCGCAGCCGGATACCAGAGTTTATGAGCATTTCACCGTAAGCTGGGATATGAAGAACCCGCTGCCGGAAGGGAGTTATGCAGACCTGCCGGATGAGGACACAGAAGAGGATGCCTATAGAGAAGAGCCTGTTTATAGAGAAGAGCCTGTTTATGGAGAAGGGCCTGTGATGCAGAAGGCAGAGGCTGTGGCAGGAGAAGCGGCGATGACACAGGGGACAGAGACTGCAGCAGAAAACGGGACGGCTTCCGTGACAACGCAGGGGACTTCCGGGAAGCAGGACGAAAAGTACGAAAGCGTGGAACAGACGGCACAGAGCCAAAGCGTGTCACCACAGGGACCGCATCCGTTAACAGTGATCGTGAACCATTCCCCCATCACCATGCAGGGTAAGGCTTCCTATGTATTTGTGGATGTGTTTGATTATATTGATTTTGATCTGGGATCCTCCGCATCCGCAGGCAGATCCATTGTGACGAACTTAAATGGACGCCCGGCACAGTTCATGGAACCTTTGAAAGAGGGAGATGTGATCGAGATCTACTGGAAAAGCATGCACTAGTATGCATTAATGCCGAAGATGGAAAACGGCAAAGAGTAAGACAGAAGTAAGATAGAAAAGAGATTAAGAAGTTATGAGATTATGTAGTATTGCCAGCGGCAGCAGCGGCAACTGTATTTATGTGGGATCAGAGGCCACGCATCTGCTGGTGGACGTGGGAATCAGCGGCAAAAAGGCGGAGGCCGGGCTGAACAGTCTGGGACTCACCGGAAGAAATCTGGATGGCATCCTGGTGACCCACGAACATATGGATCATGTGGCGGGACTGGGTGTCATGGCGAGAAAATATGAAGTGCCGATCTATGCCACAACGGGAACCCTGGAAGAAATCCAGAAGATGGGGAATCTGGGCAAGATCGATCCAGCCCTGTTTCGGGAAGTGAAGGAAGATGTGAAACTGACTATCAAGGATCTGACTGTCAATCCCATGAAAATCTCCCATGATGCGGCACAGCCGGTGGGCTATCGTATTGCTTACGGAGATAAAAAGGTAGGAATCTGTACGGATTTAGGAGTCTATAATGATTACACCGTGGAGTGCCTGAAGGGAATGGATGCCTTGCTGCTGGAAGCGAATCATGATGTGAAGATGTTGCAGGTAGGACCTTATCCCTATTATCTCAAACAGAGAATTCTGGGGGACAGAGGACACCTTTCCAATGAAAATTCCGGCAAGCTGCTCTGTCGAATCCTGCATGACAAGCTGCAGGCTATCGTGCTGGGACATCTCAGCAAGGAGAATAATCTTCCGGAGCTGGCCTATGAAGCGGTCCGGATGGAAATCACCATGGGAGAGAACCCTTACCGGGCGGAAGACTTCCGGATGATGGTGGCAGACAGGAGCAATGTATCTCCGGCGATCAATATTGCGTAGCGGATGCGCAGCGCATCAGCCAGCATTATTCGTTGGAGCCGCATCATAGCACGCTTTTGCGTCATTTCATGACTAGCTTTGCTCCATAGTTTGGCGCTCGGTGCCTGAAACATATTCGCTCACAAAATGATGCAAGTATGATTTCTGTGTCTGAATATGTTCATAGGCTGAACTTGAGGTTGCAAATTGTAGTAAAGTGTAGTTTAATAGATAAAAATAATAGCATGATTTCATGCAGAAAATGAGGGCGATTATGAAAAGAACAATTATTACGGTAGTTGGTAAGGACACAGTAGGCATTATCGCAAAGGTATGTACCTATCTTGCGGAAAACGGCATCAATATCCTGGATATTTCCCAGACCATCGTACAGGGATATTTTAACATGATGATGATCGTTGACACCAATCAGATGCAGAAAACTTTTGGTGATATGGCAGATGAACTGGCTGCTCTCGGAGAAGAGATTGGCGTAGTGATCAAGTGCCAGAAGGAAGAGATCTTTGACAAGATGCACCGCATCTGATAAGCCCCACGATTTCGAAATAAATAAGACCCGAAGGGGCAGATAGGAGCCGTAATGATCAATTTATATGAAGTAACAGAGACCAACAAAATGATCGAGGAAGAGAACCTGGACGTGCGTACCATCACACTGGGTATCAGCCTGTTAGACTGTATCGATTCCGATCTGGACAGATTAAATGAGAAGATTTATAACAAAATCTACGAAGCAGCCAAGGATCTGGTGAAGACCGGAGAGGAGATCTCCAGAGAATTTGGCATCCCCATTGTAAATAAGAGAATTTCCGTAACTCCCATTGCACTGATCGGTGGTGCGGCATGTCATACGATAGAAGACTTTGCAAGTATTGCAAAGACATTGGATAAGGTAGCACATGAGGTTGGTGTGAACTTCCTGGGCGGTTATTCCGCATTGGTCAGCAAGGGAATGACCCCGGCGGACGAACTGCTGATTCGTTCCATTCCTCTGGCGCTGTCTACCACAGAGCGTGTGTGCAGCTCTGTGAACCTGGGCTCCACCAAGACCGGTATCAACATGGATGCCGTAAAGCTGATGGGTGAGATGGTCAGGGAGACTGCAGAGTATACCAAGGAAGATGATTCCCTGGGCTGTGCAAAGCTGGTAGTATTCTGTAATGCACCGGATGATAATCCTTTCATGGCAGGTGCCTTTCATGGTGTGACCGAAGCAGACAAGATCATCAATGTCGGTGTCAGCGGCCCCGGCGTTGTAAAGACCGCACTGGAAAAGGTGCGCGGCGAGAACTTCGAGGTTCTCTGTGAGACTATCAAGAAGACTGCTTTTAAGGTAACCCGTGTAGGTCAGCTGGTAGCACAGGAGGCATCCCGGATGCTAAATGTTCCCTTTGGCATCGTGGATCTGTCTCTGGCACCGACCCCGGCCATCGGCGACAGCGTAGCGGATATCCTGTGTGAGATCGGTCTGGAACATGCCGGAGCTCCCGGAACCACTGCAGCCCTGGCGTTGTTGAATGATCAGGTGAAAAAGGGCGGTGTTATGGCATCTTCCTACGTCGGCGGTTTAAGTGGTGCATTCATTCCTGTCAGTGAAGATCAGGGAATGATCGATGCCGTGAATGCCGGAGCCCTCACCATCGAGAAGCTGGAAGCCATGACTTGTGTCTGCTCCGTAGGTCTGGATATGATCGCCATTCCCGGAGACACCAAGGCAACCACCATTTCCGGTATCATTGCGGATGAAATGGCCATCGGTATGGTGAACCAGAAGACCACCGCAGTCAGAATCATCCCCGTAATCGGAAAAGGCGTGGGAGAGACCGTGGAGTTCGGCGGCCTGTTAGGTTATGCACCCATCATGCCCGTGAATACCTTCTCCTGTGATGCTTTCGTCAACCGCGGCGGCCGCATCCCCGCACCTATTCATAGCTTTAAGAACTAACTGGAAAGTTAGTTTGGTGTAAATAGTCCAAAAACGATGAATTCCGTACAAA
>OLNX01003442.1_pt1 | contig 10681 bp, 9 predicted proteins | sample 1672611 | NCBI WGS metagenome assembly OLNX01 (sample SAMEA3136705, study PRJEB25190) | human gut metagenome
CCGAAAAGAACATCATCATTGAGCTGTGCGAACTTCGGCGCAAATTCACCAAGCATATCTCTGCCTGCTGTGATTTTCTTCATGGTCACCTGCACTCCTTCAAAATTTCGTAAATCTCGTCATGGCTCAGCTTCTTGCAGCAGCCGCCGGTCAGCACGGTGGAATCGGCCACAGCCTTGAGGTCGGTGTCGGCAGGGAGGCCCAGTTCTGCAAAGGTGGTGGGCATCCCGATCTCCTTGATGAAGGCCGCCAGAGCCTCCACGCCAGCCTGTGCCAGTTTCAGCTCGGATTTGCCCGCTGGGTCGATGCCCCAGACGTTCTGTGCAAAGCGGGCGAACCGTGCAGTGTTGGCCGGGAGCAGGTGACGGTACAGTACCGGGTGAATGACCGCCAGACCAGCACCGTGGTTGCAGTTGGTGTAGGCACCCAGCTGATGCTCGATCATGTGACACTGGAAGTCAGTGACCTTGCCGATTTTCAGGATGCCGTTTTCGGCCATAGCCGAAGCCCATGCCAGCTCGCTGCGGGCCTCGTAGTTGTCCTTGTCGGTCAACAGGACGCGGATGTTGCGGATGACGCTGCGCATGACGGCTTCGTTGATGTCATCGGAGAGGTTGTTCTCGTCCGGCTTGCCGAAGTAAGTTTCCATCGCGTGGCTCAGGGTGTCGAACGCACCGGAAATGACCTGCTTCATGGGAACGGACAACGTGTAGGTGGGGTCGAGGAAAGCAAAGTCGGCCTGTGCACCCCACAGGGCCCCCTTTATCTTCTTTTCCTCATGGGTGATGACCGCGCCGTTGTTCATCTCGGAGCCGGTACCGAACACCGTGACGATGGTGCCCAGCGGGATGAACTCAGTGGGACGAGTATGCTTGGTGTTTTCCAGCTCCCACAAATCTTCGTCCACCTTGGCCTGTGCGGACACCACCTTGCAGCAGTCGGACACGGAACCGCCGCCCACGGCAAGGATCAAATCCACATGGTTCTCACGGGCCAGCTTTGCACCCTCCTGCACCTTGGCGTAAGTGGGATTGGGCATGATGCCGGGAAACTCTACGATGCGCTTACCCTCGGCGTTCAGAATACCGACGATTTCATCATAGATACCATTGTGCTTGATAGAACCGCTGCCGTAGGCCAGCATCACGGTATCGCCGTAGTGCTCCAGCAGACAGCCCAGATATTCCTTCACGCCACCCTTGCCGAAATAAACCTTGGTCTTGTTTTCAAACAGAAAATTGTTCATAGCCGTTACGCTCCTTTATATAAAACTGGGAAATCAGACGTTTTTGCCCATCTCGTAGGCTTCCTTCATGGCCGGGGAGGACATCACCTCGCCGGGCCGATATACGCCGGTGCCGTAGATGACCCCCTTTTCCTTGGCACCATTCAGGCAGGCGGTAAAGCCCCGGAAACACTCCAAGGTGCAGGCCATGGCAGCACGGTTATCGTCCGCGCAGGTCATGATGAAATAGAACTCCTTGTTCGGAATGTTCGTCCACCGGGCAAGGCTGCGGTCGATGATGATCTTCATCTGTGCATCAATGGAGTAGAAGTACACTGGGCTTGCCATCACGATAACATCTGCCGCCTGCATTGCGTCCAGAATTTCGCTCATGTCATCGTTCAGGGCACACTTGCCGCCGTGGTCACGGCAGTAATAGCAGGCATTGCAGGGCACAATCTTCTTGCTGCGCACGAAGATCTTTTGCACTTCGTTGCCGCTCTCCTGCGCACCACGCATAAACTCACTGCACAGCAGGTCGGAGTTGCCGTCCTTGCGGGGACTGCCGGACAAAATCAAGACTTTCTTCATCGGTCGTTCCTCCTTTGAGATACTCTCTTTTTCTGGTTCCAGTATAGCGCAAGTCTGCATTTCCCGGAATCTCCACTTTGTTCACTTGTTTGAACTCAAAGGTTCAAACAACCCGCTTGACCCCCTGATTGTAACACTTAGAGTCAGCTTTAGGTCAAGTGCATCTTTTGTAAAAAGAAAAAGCCACTGCATGATTTCTCATGCAGCAGCTTCTCGTTGCAGTGGCGTATCAGCGATACAATTCCTTGCTGGCTATTTTAGCCGCATCCAGAAAACGCTGAACGGCAGGCGTTGGATTCGGGGAGTGCAGGATACCATAGGGGATGCCGTAATCCCAATCTACTGGAATCACTTTCAGCAATGGGTGGACATTGGCCCAGCCCGGAATTGCCAGCAGCACATCGTTGGTGTTTTCGCAGCGGTTGAAGATATCCATGCTGTAAAATTCAAAATCCACGATATTTACTTGTGGATGGTGCTGCCATAAATCATCCCGCAGTTCATCTACATAGTGGCTCCATCCACGGTGCATCAGCAGTAGATTTTCGCCGTACAGGTCTGTGATCTGCAAGCGGTCTTTTGCCGCAAGTTTATGATGGATGGAAACCGCGCAGTAAAACGGCCTGCGAACCAGTTCCAGACCGGCACATTTGCGCAGATGCAGCATCGTTTCATCAAAGATGCCGCCTACTACATCAATGTTCGTGCCGAGGTTCGCCAGAATTTCCCGTGCATTTTCCGGGGTGTTTTCAAAAGGCACAATCTGGAATTTGATGTCCGGGCAGATGGTCTGCACTTTCGACCACAGTTCCATGAGCAGCTGGGCAGGTGTCATGGGAGAGGAACCAATGCGGATGACGTTGGAATCCTCCTGCATTGCGTTCCGGGCACGAATGACAGAATCATGGCAGTATTGAATGATGTACTTGGCATCCTGATACATGGAACGGCCTGCTTTGGTCAGTGTTAGTCCCCGGCGAGTACGCTCGAACAGCCTGACACCAAGGGAATCTTCCAATAGGTTGATCTGCTTGATGATGGCCGTTGGCGTGATGTAGCTTTCCTCTGCCGCCTTGTTGAAGCTGCCTGCATCCGCCACACGGATGAAGGTTTCCAGCTGATGATTGTACATGAAAACACCTGCCCTTCGGAGATTTTTATAAGAATAGGATAACATCCGATTGTGTTAAAATCAAGAAGTGTTCCAGCGAGATAAGCGGTATGCGATTGTAGCAAACAGGGCATTCGTCTATGCGACAATAAAGCAAAAAGCTCTAGGCTTAACCCCTCTTCTTTGCGTATTTTTCTGATCTGTTCTCCAACAAGGGATGCTAGTTCGGCTGGTTCAGATTCAGGCTGATCTTTCGCTTTTTTCACAGAGAACACCTCATTTGCGGGCAATCATCAGATGCCACGGAACGTAAAGGTGAACTCCACGGGCTTGGTCACATCAGGAATATACTCCGGGTGGACATTGGCACCCCAGCTGTCATCGCCGCCAACGCCCATCTGCTCGCCGATGGCACGAATCACCGTGTAATGGACCGGGGGCAGCTCGTAGGGATGCTTGGCACTCTCCATTTCATGGGGAGTGTAGGGCAGCGCAGAGAAGAACATGGGCTTTGCGGCATCTGCGGTAAACAGCAGCCCGCGACCCTTGCGGTCCACTACCTTTGCCCAGCGCACAGCGGTCTTTGCACCGCACTCCTGCGGCACAAGGTACTGTGCCATGTTGTCTGCGACCTTGTTCTGGTAAATGCCCAGCTTTGCACCATGCTGACGATCCCAGTAGGTCTCCGCAGGGCCGTTTCCGTACCACTCCACCGTGTCGTAGTCAGCGTCGATCTTGAACAGTACGCCGAACTCCGGCATTGCTGCAAGTCCTTCCACCGGGTCATAGTGCAGGGTGGTCTGGATGCGGCCATCACCGAACACACGGTACTGCAGGCTGCACTCTGCTGCGGGGCTGGTCTGGAGGTTATAGAGATAGGTCACGACCACGCTGTCGGCTTCCACCTCGCAGGTGGGGTTCTGGAGGATGGTGCCGCCATGAACAGACGGAATCTCCTTGCCGATGCCCTTGGCGGTAGCGTACAGGCTTGCCAGCTTCCACTGACCGCGAACGCCGCCCATGTTGTTGCCGCAGTCGTTGTCGGTGGGAGCGCGCCAGAAGTTGGGACGGGGGATCTCCTGAATCATCTCCTTGCCGGCATAGCGGTAGGAAGTCAGACCGCCGTTCAGATCGGAGAACAAAACATCGAAATTCTCACCCCGGACACCGATGTTGTGTGTACCGTGCGTAACGGTAAACGGCGTGACCTTCTTGCTGGGAATGGAACGAACCACAGCGATCACACCCTGTCCAAAGGCGACTTCATGGCCCTTCTTTGCCCAGCTGGTGTCCTCCTTCAAACGGAAGCTGATGGTCACTGCATATTCACCGGGGAGCGCAGGAACCATAAACGGCAGCGGGAAGCTGGAACGCTCTTCGGGAGCAACATCAATATTGGTCAGTTCCTGTTGCTGATACAACTTTCCATCACGGTGCAGCAGAGCAACGCAGTCGAAAGCATCCGTAGAGGTGAACAGGTTCTTGTTCCAGACTTCAAAGCCAGAGTTGTCGATGGAAACGGCGATGTTCTGATAGCAGAACTTGACCTCCTGCATCTTGGGAGAAGGAGCACGGTCACCACCGTAGGCAATGCCGTTTCCGCTGAAATTATAGTCGGTAGGACGCTCACCGAAGTCGCCGCCGTAGGCTTGGAACCACTTGCCGTAGCGGTCTTTTTTCCAGATGGACTGGTCGATGTAATCCCAGATAAAGCCGCCCTGATAGCCGCAGTCCTTCTGGTCGGCAAGTTCCGTGTACTTGTGCAAAGCACCGTTGGAGTTGCCCATAGCATGAGAATATTCGCACTCGATATAAGGCCGCTTATCGCCCTGTGCCAGATACTCTTTAATGTCCTTGACCGTGCTGTACATATGGCTCTCGATATCGGTGGTTTCGAGGAAGCGGGGATCATTGACCACACCTTCGTAATGCACCAGACGGGTGTCATCAAAGCGGCGGACCATCTCTGCCATCTGGAGCAGGGTCTCACCGCCAAACGATTCGTTGCCCAGAGACCAGATCAGAACAGCAGGATGGTTTTTGTCACGCTGGTAAGTGGAATTCATGCGGTCAAACAAGACAGCTTTCCACTCCGGCTTATCATTGGGCAAAACGCCCTCGATGCCGCGAATGCCCGCCTGATGGATGTCCCATGTGCCATGGGATTCCAGATTGTTCTCTGCGATCAGATACAGACCATACTCGTCGCACAGGTCGTACAGTGCATCCTGATTCTGGTAATGGCTGGTACGGATGGCATTGATGTTGTTCTGCTTCATGGTGATGATATCCCGAAGCAGTTCCTCATGGGTGTGTACGCCCACAGCACGACCCGTAATGGAGCTGAACTCATGACGGTTGGCACCCTTGAACACGATGCGCTTGCCGTTGAGCAGCATCCGATTGTTCTTCAGCTCGAACTTGCGGAAACCGACTTTCTGCCCGGTCACCTCTACCAGATGGCCTGCATCGTCCAGCAGCTCGATTTCCAGTTCATACAGAGCCGGGTCCTCTGCACTCCACAGGTGGGGGTTCTCCACCGCATGGCTGAACAGCGCAGAGCCGCCGTTCAGTGCGATTTTTTCGGAGAACACTTCCAGCTCACTGCGGCGCAGGGTCAGACGGGCTGCGCCCTTACCCTCCACCTGCAATGCAACTTCCAGCGTGGAATGAGTAAAATCATCCCCGGCAAACAGCGTTTTGACGGATATATCTTCCAGATGCACGGTGGGGATGGCGTACAGCCACACGCTGCGGAAGATGCCGGAGAAGCGGAAGAAGTCCTGATCTTCGCACCAGCTGGAGGAAGTCCACTTGAACACCTGCACAGCAAGTTTGTTCACGCCCGGCTGGAGATAGGGAGTCAGATCGAATGCGTGTGCGGAGAAGCTGTCCTCGGTGTAACCCACATAAGACCCGTTCAGCCAAAGAGCCATGCCGCTTTCCACACCCTCGAACTCGATGTGGACGGGCTTGCCCTGCATGGATTCCGGCAGCTCGAAGTATTTTACATAGCTTGCCACCGGATTGAACCGCTGCGGGATCTCGCCCGGCTGTACTTCTTCACGGCCATCCCACGGATACTGAATATTCGCGTACTGGGGAATGTCGTAGCCCTCCATCTGGATGTGTGCCGGAACATGAATGTCATCCCAGCCGCTGCAATCGTAATCCGTCTTTTCAAAGCCGGGGATGGCACTGGTGTAGTTCTTTGCGTAGGCGAATTTCCAGATACCGTCCAGCTTCAGCGCCAAAGAAGAGGAGCCTGTCCGATATTCTTCGCGGGAAGCGTAAGTACGGAAACTTGCATGAGCATTCAGCACGTTTTCCTTGAAAAAGGTGGGGTCTTTTACTTTTGCAAAATCAAATGCAGCCATAGTATTTCCTCATTTACCTTTTATAATTTTATAATATTTCTCCAGCCTCCCCGGAGGAATCGCTGGATTCCTCCGGGGAACAGCAGATGAAGGAGAAATGATAATGGCTTGTTATCAGACTGCTGCACGCAGTTTTTCATTTGCTTCTTCAACTTTCAGATGAGACAGAATGAAGGTGATGATGGCATCCAGAGCAAACGGAATCACCAGATACATGATCTTCAGCATATTGATGCAGGAATCCGGCTGAACGGTCAGAGCGCTGTCAAAATGGCTTGCAGCCAGCAGCCAGCCGGTGATGGCAGTACCCAGACCGCCGCCCAGCTTCACACCGAGAGAAGTGCAGGAGTACATCGTGCCATCCACGCGCTTATGCTTCGTCAGCCAAGTATATTCAGAGCAAGCAGCAATCACAGCGTTCATATCGCCCTGCCAAGGACCCTGACCAAGAGCTGCGATTGCAGTAAAGAGCAGCATCAAGGTCACATTGCCGCTGCCCATGTAACCAGCTACAGCAACCAGTGCACGAGAAATCGTTGCCAGAGTATAGCTCATTACATTCAGCTTATACATTCCATTCCACTTTGCAACCAAGGTCGGGGTGAACACCAGTGCGATGATCAGAGGAATGTTGATTGCCCAAGAGAATACACCGAACAGATTCTGGTTGCCAAGGATGTAGGTTGCATAGTAGGTGCCCATGCTGATCATGGCACCGTAGATCTGCTGCAAAATGTAGGTGACGCAAATCATCATATAATATTTGTTACCAGCAAGCAGCTTTGCAGCCTGAACCAGATTGTACTTTTCGTCCTGCTCGATTTCCTTTTTGTCGGTGGTATCCACCAATTCGCCTTCCGGCAGTTCCTTCACGGAGAAAACGGAGAGGGTGTTGACAAGCAGACCGATGATGGCGTAGATGATTGCAACAGTGCGCCAACCGGCAGCACCACCGCCCAATGCCGTAACAGCACCCAGCGTGATGGACTGGATGAGCAGGCTGGTGGCAAAGGCGAACATGAAACGCCAAGAACCCATCTCGACCTGTTCGGCACTGTTCTTCGTGATGAGAGCAGTCAGTGCAGAGTAAGCAATGTTGTTGGCAGTGTAGAATACAGCGTTCAGCAGAGTATATGCGATCAGGAACCATGCGTACTGTGCAAACTGTCCCAGATTGGTCGGGATGGCGAAAATTGCCACCAGCGTAATGGCACAGCCAATGTAGCCGTACAGCATCCAAGGACGGGCTTTGCCCATCTTAGAATGCGTTTTGTCAATCAAAGAACCAAAGAAAATGTCCGTCACACCGTCCAGCAGTTTGGAAACTGCAATCAGAGTGCCGACAATACCGGGGTTCAGGCCAACGGTGTTGGTCAGATAGATCATGACGAAGGAGGACAGGAATGCATACACCACGTTGCCTGCAATATCGCCTGAACCATAGCCGACTTTATTATACCACTTTAGATAACGTTTCTCAGTCATTGTGCTTTCTCCCATCTTGCTTGTTTTGTGTGGGCGCGACCAATCTGCTGCGCACTTCAGACTGGAATTCTCATTACGCAAGTTGCCCAAATCTCTTGCGTTTCGTCTGAAAATATTATAGAATCTAATGGAACGAAAAGATATAGACAAGATGGAACAAAATATGCACAAAATCAAAGTGTTTGTAATTTTTTGATAGAACATTTTTCAAATCACTGTAAAATCTCTGAAGATGAGGAGGACGCAGGGATGTATTTCAACTCAGGATATTTGAACAACTCCCGTTTGGATTTCAAAGACTACTCAAAGCCGCTGGTCGTAGGCAGCTGCGGCACTTATCGCTTGAAAAAACGCCCTAAGCTACCTACTTTTTGGGCAAAGGGTCGCAGAGACTATCAAATCCTCTATGTGGCATCTGGTAAAGCACACTTCTGGTTCGATGGTGTTGAGGAAGTGGTGACTTCTGGACACATGGTGCTTTATCAGCCGAAAGAAATCCAGAAGTATGTCTACTATGTAGAAGATCATCCAGAGGTGTTCTGGATTCACTTTACAGGATACGATGTCAAAAACATCCTGAACTATCACGGAATACCATTGGACAAGCACGTTTTTTACAGCGGCACACTGCCGGATTACAAAATGCTGTTCCGAAAGATCATCCGGGAACTGCAACAATGTGAATATGGCTATGAAGACTATATTGCTTCTCTCTTCAACATCATTCTGCTTTTAGTAAGCAGGCAACAGCAGGAAAGCGAGAAAACAACTACAAGCATCCCCGAAGAAATCGAAGCCGCCGTTGCCTACTTTAACGAGAATTATAATACAAAGGTCAGTGTGGACGATTACGCAGAATCGCTGCATATCAGTACGAACTGGTTTATCCGTAATTTTAAGCTGTACATGAAAATAAGCCCTGCACAATACATCCTGTCCCTTCGGATGGTAAATGCACAAAGCTTATTGGAGAACACCGAATACAATATTGGAGAAATTGCAGAGATCGTAGGGTATGATAACCCACTCTATTTTAGCCGGGTATTCAAGAAAGAGTATGGTGTCAGTCCGGCACAGTACCGAAAGAATCTGGAAGAATCTACTGAAAAATGAGAAGGATTCCTGAATGGTTCAATCCGCTGCGCCTGCCAATTTCAAAAATTTCTTGTCCGACTGGATGCTCTGGGTCACAAACTTCCCATCCCGGAACAATGCGTATGTTGTGACCGGTGCAGGCACATTCTGAGCCGTCTCTTTCTCGGCAATGTGGATGGCTTTGAACGGGATTCCATGTTCCTTTGCAATCTCCTGCACCTTTGGCACCCAATAATAGGTGTAGGGGCACTGGTCGGTATAGTAGAGGACAAAGCCGTTTTCCTCCACCTTGGGGTGCTTGGCGCAGGCCTTGAATTTTGGCGGCTGGACACTCTCTGCAAGAGGCAGATACATGAGGTTGATCCCGCAATCGGAGATGTCCGAAACCTTAAAGCCCTTATGGGTCAAAAACTTGGGGTCAGCGAGAAATTCCCGTTTGCGTCCCTCGGCACACAGAATGCAAACGCCGTTTTTGCCCTGCGCCTTGGCATCCCGAAGACATTCTTCCAGCAGCTCGCTGGAATAGCCGTGCCCTTTCAAGGAGCCGGAGACCCACAGACAGTTGATATAAAGCCAGCCTGCCGCTTCAATGGGCACCCATGCGTTTTCTGCCGGGATGTACTCGATAAAGCATTTGCCGCGCTCCGCACTGCGGTAAAAGACAAGCCCCTCCTCAAATCGCTGCTTAAGCCATTCCTTCTTGGCAAGGCTCTGTTTGCCGGACATGGCACAACAGATGTGTTCCTTATCGATGTTTTCTTTTGTGATTCGGATATACTCCATCGAAGCGTCCTCCTATATCCTTATGCCTTTTCCGGCACAGTTTCTTCCATTTTCCTGTCTTTGAAGCGGATCACGCAGGTATACCTGCACTTGGGGCAGAACAGCGGAAAATCTTCCAGTACCATATGCTCCCGGATCATGGTGCGTGTTTTGCTGCCGCACTTTGGGCAGCGTATCCAATCCGTTTTATCCATTGTTCGTACCCTCCTTCTGGATCTCCTCCCACTTGCGCTTTCGGATCTGTTCGTTCAATGCTGCTGCCATATAAAAGCTCTGTCCGAAGTCGATGAGATGCCACATTACCTTTGCCGCCAGAATAAATGTGCCGTAAATCAGCCCATCCAGCGTGTTGTACCAAAAACCCCAGTTATGGGCAAGAGGGAGCAGCACCACTTCCAGCAAAATTGCGTGCAGGAGGGTGCGGGTCCACCATGCACGATTGCTCAGTTCTTCGCCGGAAGTATAGATGAGAAGGGTCAGCATACTGACCAGCGTCAGCAGGATGCAGCGTCCAAAAAACGTGACAACGGGAAGTTCGCTGGTGGGGTTGAACAGCAGACACATGAAAAAGGTGCTGAGCATGATAAGTCCATACACAAAAACAAACCGATGCAGCCAGAATTCGATCTTTTTCATACGCTCCTCCTTATCGTCCCAGCAGCCGTTTGAGCGTGCTGACATACTGCCGGGATATGATCACTTTTTCGCCATTGTCCAGAACCGCCTCAAAACGGCCGGAAAGAGAGGGCAGGACATAATCTATTTTCCCGGCGTTCAGGATCATGGACTTGCTGCACCGGAACAGCATGGTGCCCACACACAAAGATTCAAATTCGTAGAGCTTTTGCTTGCTGGAAAACACCTCTTTCTGGCAGTAGAAAAAAGCGCTTCCGTCCACCACTTCAAAATAATAGATGTCGCCAAGTTTCAGCCGACACAGTTTCCCGTCTGCCATACCGTTGACGGTGATCTGCCCGGCAGCAATGCTTTGGATCTCCTCCACCCAAGGCTCTT
>OLNX01003452.1_pt1 | contig 10660 bp, 10 predicted proteins | sample 1672611 | NCBI WGS metagenome assembly OLNX01 (sample SAMEA3136705, study PRJEB25190) | human gut metagenome
CATCACCCCATTGCAAACCTAACAAGACATCTACTTTCATGTTTCTTCGTTTTATTGTTACTTATTTTTTTTCTTTTTGCGTTTTGCCCAAGTACATTTGCTGCATACACCATATATATATAAGGAGTAATTGGAAGCCGTAAACTTTTTCAGCTTCGTACTGGCAATAGCCTGCTTCAGACTTTCATTCTGAAACTCTGTAACTTTGCCACATTCCGTACATATCATGTGATGATGGGTTTCATTATTGTACGCACGCTCGTACTGGGAAGAGTTACCAAACTGATGTTTTATGACCAACTTTGCATCAATAAACAAAACAATAGTATTATAAAGAGTGGCACGGCTGACGCGAAACTTGCCATCAGTTGCCATATAATTATAGAGCGTATCAATGTCAAAGTGCCCTTTGATGGAATAGATAGTATCGAGTATAGCATACCTTTCGGGCGTCTTTCGATGCCCGTTCCTCTGCAGGTACTCAGTTAAAACCTGTTTTACAGTATCTTTCACATTTTCTTCCATCGCAGATTTCAGTTCAGCCGTCAAAGTTAAACCTTTTTGTGATAACATGAAAGTTTAATGCCAATATTCTGCCTCTAATTTTATTTCAGAGGCCAAAACTGCCACTCCGGGCTTGTCTGATTTGACGATAGGGGCAAGTAATCTATTTATCTTCTTGCTATTCTCCCGGCTTTGGACAGCAAACTTACGCAAAGCTGTTGCCGCTGCTTTTTGCGGCAGTAGCTCTTCACTCTGCAAGCTTGTCAATGCCTGATCAAGAAATTCGGCTTCCGCACGTTCATTCAGTTGATTGCCTTTCATCAATAGTCTTGCCATCAGCATAAAACCGCATAACTGAAAATATTCGCGGTCGTCAGCCATCCATTCAAATGCTTTTTCCGAAGCATATGGCAGTTCTTGAAACAATGTCATACAAGTGAGTTCTGCAATTTCGGGATAACGCATATCTTCTACCCAAATATCTGCAATTTCGGGATAAAAGGTTTCCACAGGCTGCAACATGCCGGCCAGTATTTTACATTCGCGTATGTTCTCTTTCCACAATGCCTGAGCCACATCATGGTTCTTCTCATAACGGGCAGCTATTTCTTTCAGGCGCGGGAGTTCAATACCAAAATTCAATTTATAATCCAGTCCTTTTTCACGCATACTTTGAGAAACAACTCCATTCATAAACAAACGAAATTGTCCCTTGATATCTTTTATTATTTCATGTACATCCATAGTTTTCCTTTTTTATTCATTTAGATAAGGTAGATTTGAATACTCTCGGCTATATCGCAACATTTGCTCGGCATAACCCTCTTGATAAGAAACCTTCACCTCGATTATACGACCTTTTTCATCGGTCACGGCCTCGTATACAGGATTGATAAATCCTTTGTATGGAGCCAAATGCAACTTTTCATAGCGCGACAGGACTTCTGCATGCAGTTGCGGGTCAACCTTCACGGCATATTTCTCTACCAGTTGACGGGCTGCCTCATAATCTCCTTCGCTCTTGATACGTTGTATTTCGGCTAACAGAGTACCGAACAGATCACGCAGTTTTTTATAATCATTGATTTTCACATAAGTTTTCTCCTCTTTCTTCACCAGTTCAACAACTTTTTCGGAGGCTCCTTTTTCATAAGCCCACTTAGCTATCAACTGACGATTGCGCATGTGTGCCTCTTCCACCGAATGACCATACTCAATGCGGACAAGCTGAGTCATCAATCCATTCATCATATATATATAATACTCAGCCTTAAATGCATCTTCATTCGGAGTCAGACCAAGTTCTATCATCTTTTGATCGGGCAAATAATAAAGGCCGAACAAGTCGGCACGCGCTTCTTCGATGGTAGAACCATATGCTTTCAAAGCATCTTGATCTATACCGGGCAACAATTGTCCCGAACCATGCCCCAAACATTCATGCAAATCGGTATGAAGGTCACCCGTCAAATCCGCGTACTTGTCTATCCATTCTTTTTCTTCCGCACCATATACAAACTCATCCATAAAACCGTTACCATGAGCAGCCTTATTATAAGCATCTGTCAAATTGCCAATAGTTACGGATTTCGATCCGTGAACACTACGAATCCAATTCGAGTTAGGCAGATTGATGCCGATAGCTGTTGCCGGATATAAATCACCTCCCAGCATTGCTGCCGTTATAACTTTTGCAGATACACCTTTCACTTTCTTCTTTTTAAAAGACGGATTTACCGGTGAGTGATCTTCAAACCATTGCGCATTGGCACTGATTGTCTCCGTACGTTTGGTTGCTTCCAAATCCTTAAAATTGACAATGGATTCCCAACTTGCTTTCATCCCCAACGGGTCACCATAGCTTTCTATAAACCCATTGACAAAATCAACACGGGAATCCAAATCCTTTACCCAAAGGATAGAATATTCATCAAACGTATGTAAATCTCCCTCCTTATAAAAACGGATAAGCTTTTCAATCACAGCCCTCTGCACTTCATTTTCTGCCACTTCGAAAGCCTTCTCCAACCAACAAATTATTTTATCGATGGCCGCCCCATACAATCCGCCTGATTTCCATACCTTCTCCTGCACTTGTCCGTTTTCTTTTACCAAACGACTATTCATTCCAAACATGACAGGCTGGTCATCAGCCGGATTTTTCAGAGCATTGTAAAACTCTTCCGCTTCTTGCTGGGTTACCCCATCATAATAATTCGCAGCCGAAGTCAATACCAGATCTTCCCCGTCAGCCTGATTTACGCGTTTAGACATAACCTTAGGATCAAAGATAACCGGAAAGATTCTATCACAAAGCGTATCTACCGTCTCGCCATCCGCCAAAGGCAATTTAGCAGCATCGACATTTTTCAATGCCGTTCTGAAAAATTCGGGAGTAAACGCCGGAACAAACTTGTCTGAGGCATAATGATGATGAATGCCATTTGAAAACCATACCCGTTTCAAATAAATCTCCAGATTGACAAAATCTGCATCCGCACGGTTTCCCTGATAATCCGTATATACTGTTTCAAGCATCCTACGGATAACCAAATTATATTTTCCATTTTGGTCAAACAAAATATCACGACCTTCCAAAGCTGCCTGTGATAAATAATAAACCAATTCTTTTTGCTCCAACGACAGGTCCTCAAAACCATGTACTACATAACGAAGCAATTGCAAATCCGCAAACTGCTCTACTGTGTAATCAAACGTTTTCTCTTCTTTTATTTCTTTCTCCATACTACTTGCAACTTGCTAACATAATCTCTCTTACCAATATCATAAATAAGTGTTTTTCCAATAGCGCCATGTCAGTTTCATGTTGAAACAAAAAAAGGAAAACTATTGTTTTCCTTTTTTACTAAATCATATTTGATACTAATATTTTATTTTTCCATATTTCTCTTACGGAAACCATTAGGAGTTTCTCCTACATTTTTATAAAATGCTGCATAGAAAGACTGACGATTAGCAAAACCTACCATCGAACTAATTTCTTCTACATTCTTATCTGCATAACGTTTATCAACCAACAGATGCTTAGCATCCTTGATACGATACTCATTCAAAAGACAAGAATAATTTTTACCGAAACGAGAATTTACAACAGCAGACAAATAACGAGTGTTTGTCTTCAACTCTCTCGCTAAATCTTTAGCAGAATAATTGGGATCCTTATATTTCTTCTGAACCACGATGATATTCAAAATTTTATCATACAGTTCATCAGCAAGTTCTGCTCTGATCAATGATCTATAAGCAGCCTTTTTGTCTTTTTTCTCTCGCAGGTTATAAGGTCTTTTCTTAGGAGCCTCTTCCTGAACTTCTACTTGTTTTTCTGCGTCGCTCATCACTTAGTTTTTTTGTTTGGTTAGTTAATAAGATTATAATGATTAAATTTTGTACAAATGTGGGGATTCTTTTTGGCTTATGCAAATTTTTTTGCTAAATTCTATTCTTAATTAATCACAACACAGCATTCAAATTTCTTCAAAAAACTTTATTAAGACTTGAGATATCAGACAAAAAACTATCAAATGAAGCAGTGTCATCCTGAATCAGTTATCTACAAAAAGTCCTCTCTCAAATTAATTACCAATATAGAGAGCATCACATCTTAAAGATTTTACTACCTTTGCTCTCCATTATCTTTTAAAATAATAAACAGAATATGCTCCATATCCTCAAAACATACTTCGGATACGATACGTTTCGTCCTTTGCAACAAAACATTATCCAAAACATACTGGATAAAAAAGACACCTTGGTTCTTATGCCCACCGGAGGTGGAAAATCAATTTGTTATCAACTTCCTGCTCTGATGATGGACGGAACGACCATTGTCGTATCTCCGCTTATTTCATTAATGAAAGACCAGGTAGAAAGTTTGAGAGCCAATGGTATTGCGGCTCGTGCAATGAACAGCACAAATGACGAAACGGAGAATTTCAACCTACGCCGGGAATGTATGCAAGGGAAAATCAAATTACTTTATATTTCCCCCGAACGATTACTAATGGAAATGAACTTCTTATTAAAAGATATCCACATTTCATTGGTTGCCATAGATGAAGCTCATTGTATCTCACAATGGGGACATGATTTCCGACCAGAATACACTCAACTCAAGACAATCAGAGAACAATTCCCTAACGTTCCAATCGTAGCTTTAACTGCCACAGCCGATAAAATAACCCGTCAAGATATTATCAAACAATTATCTTTACGTAATCCTAAAATATTTATTTCATCCTTCGACCGTCCTAATCTGAGTTTGGAAGTAAAAAGAGGATACCAGCAAAAAGACAAGACACGCACCATACTTGAATTTATAGCACGCCATAAAAATGAATGTGGAATTATTTATTGCATGAGCCGAAGCAAAACGGAAAACGTGGCAGAAATGCTAAGAAAACATGGAATACGCGTAGCTGTTTATCACGCCGGACTGAGTGCGACTGCACGCGATGAAGCCCAAAATGACTTTATTAATGACCGCGTACAAGTAGTATGTGCCACCATTGCCTTTGGTATGGGCATAGACAAATCAAATGTTCGCTGGGTCATCCACTACAACCTCCCCAAAAGCATTGAAAGCTTTTATCAGGAAATCGGTCGTGCAGGACGGGACGGAATGGAAAGCGATACATTACTTTTTTATTCTTTAAGTGATTTGATTCTGCTATCAAAGTTTGCTACCGAAAGCAATCAACAGGAAATAAATTTAGAGAAACTCCACCGTATGCAACAATATGCAGAAGCGGATATTTGCCGTCGGCGTATTCTTCTTAACTATTTCGGAGAAACGATGGATCATGATTGTGGTAATTGTGATGTATGCCGTAATCCCCCGGAAAGATTTGACGGTACTATCATCGTCCAAAAAGCATTGAGCGCTATCGCACGCACCAATCAACAAATCGGTACACACATGCTGGTGGACATCCTAAAGGGAGCTGCCGGACAAGAATTGATAGAAAAAGGATACGACAAGCTGAAGACTTATGCTGCCGGACGAGATATCCCTGCCCGTGACTGGCAGGATTATTTGCTACAAATGCTTAACTTGGGTTATTTTGAAATTGCATATAATGAAAACAACCATCTGAAAATAACAGAAAGCGGGCATAAAGTCCTATTCGGAAAAGAACCGGCGATGCTGGTTGTCATAAAACGGGAAGAATTCACTCCGAAAGAACGTCGCAGGAAAAAGGCTCAAGAACCAGAAGCCCTCGTCTCTACGCCAACAACCTTCGGTGAAGAAAATAAGGATCTATTTGAAGAACTTCGTCTATTAAGAAAGAGATTGGCAGACCAACAAGCCATCCCTGCCTATATTGTATTATCTGATAAAACCTTACATCTGATAGCAACACAGCAACCTACCAGTATTGAGGCTTTTGGAGAAATCAGTGGTATCGGAGAATACAAAAAAGATAAATATGGAAAAGAATTTGTCGAACTGATCAAAAAGAAGATTGGGAAATAAAGAATTAAAGACCAGATATTATTTACTGGCCTTTAATTTATCTTGCAGTTCTGGACGGGGAACGCCTAATTCTATTGCTTTTTCAAAAGCAACATAAGCTTCCCTTTTTTTCTTCTGGCTCAGATATATTTCACCACACATGACGTATATTTCCGCATCTTTAGGAGATAACTTGGCTGCCGATTCCAAATCCAGTAATGCCAAGTCGGGAGTGTTCATTTCTATCTCTAAATTGGCACGTGCTTTCAATAAAGAAGCATCATTAGGATAATCCGTTATCATACGATTAAATTCTTCCAATGCTTCCCGAAACTTTAACTCTTTCTGATTCAGCAGAGCCATTCCCAAACGCCCCATCTTGTTTTTAGGCTCTTCTTGTAACAAAGTATTATAATCTATTCGGGCTTCTTTATAGTCCCGACGCTGCATATAAATGTAAGCGCGATATAGTAAAGCTTCCTGATTTTTTCTATCAATATCTATCACATTGCAATAATCGAGATATGCTTTCTCATAAAGGTTTTTCTCTAAATACAGAGCAGCCCTATTCAATAAAATAGTAACGGAATAAGGAGCTAAATTAAGTCCTAAAGTATAGGATTCTATCGCTTTATCGATTTTTCCCAACCGATGTTGCACTGTCCCCAAATTTGAAAACAGCATAGAATTGCGCATATTTGCCGGTTCCAGCTTTAATGCCTCTTCAAACAGTTTTTCCGAAAGTTCCAAACTATCTCGCTCCGCCGCCTCCACAGCACGAGCTGCCAATTGATCATACGTCTGTGCCTGCATATAAATGCAAACACAAAAGAAAAGAAAATAACACAGTATTCGTTTCATCTATAATAGATTTTGTTGCAAAAGTACGGCAATCTGCGAAATGATTCCTTTAGTTAAATAAAAAAAAGTATAAGGTTCGTTTTTTTTCCACCGCAACCTTATACTTTTGTATTCTGTTTCACCTATTTTCATGCCTGCAAAATTGTTATTTCATTAATATGAAACTGTTGTTTCAACAGCATGAAAAACTTATCTCATCAGCATAAAACCGGATTACGCCTGCTTGATATAGTCCACAATCCAAGCACCAACTTCTTTTGTTCCGTATTTAGCACCTCCTTCTACCTGAATTTCGGGTGTCCGCACATTTGCATCCAAAGAAGCATCTACCGCCCGGCGAATTAATGCACCTTCTTCTTTGCAATTGAAATACTCAAACAACATCGCTACTGATAAAATTTGAGCCAGCGGGTTAGCAATATTCAAGCCTTTAGCCTGAGGCCATGAACCATGAATCGGCTCAAAAACAGGAGTACTCTCACCGGTTGAAGCAGAAGGCAGCAATCCCATGGAACCGCTAATAACAGAGCCTTCATCAGTAAGAATATCACCGAAAGTATTTTCTGTTACCATCACATCAAAGAAACATGGGTCCTGAATCATTTTCATTGCCGCATTGTCTACAAACATATAGTCCGTAGTTACTTCCGGATATTGAGGAGCCATTTCCTGTGCTATTTGTCTCCATAAGCGAGAAGAAGCCAATACATTTGCCTTATCGACTACTGTCAAATGCTTGCGGCGCTTCATGGCATATTCGAATCCGACTTTCAGAATACGTTCTATCTCGGGACGAGTATACATATTTGTATCGTATGCCTTATCATTGTCCTGATATTTCTCTCCGAAATACATTCCACCGGTCAACTCACGGATACAGATAAAATCTGCATTTTCTACCAGCTCTGCACGCAATGGCGATTTATGAACCAAACATTTAAAGGTTTGTACCGGACGGATGTTAGCAAACAATCCCAATTTCTTCCGCATAGCCAACAACCCTTGCTCCGGGCGTACCTTTGCCGTTGGGTTATTATCAAACTTAGGGTCACCTACAGCCGAGAACAATACGGCATCCGCATCCTTGCAAATTTCATAAGTCGCTTCGGGAAACGGATCGCCCACCTTGTCTATCGCATCTGCACCACAGATCGCATATTTATAACTTACCTTGTGTCCGAACTTCTCACAAACGGCATTCATCACATCAACGCCTTGTACTGAAATCTCCGGTCCGATACCGTCACCGGCTAATACTGCAATTTTAAAATCCATCTTTTCTTTTATTTATTTACTTCATTTTTATCTGTTTCTCCTCCGACAATTCCTTAATCGATGTTTTCATACTCACTCTCTATGATATTCAACATCTTCAGGGTAGCTTTAATTGCAGCTTCCGTCTGGTCTGCATCCAACCCTCTGGTACGGAAGACTTTATCTTCAAAGCTCCAGGTTATCACAGTCTGCACAAAAGCATCGGTACGTCCACCGGGAGGAATAGTTACCGCATAATTAGTCAGCATCGGAAACTTACGTCCCAATGTCACTTTATATATTTTTCGCAATGCACGTACAAAGGCATCGTATTGACCGTCACCATTGGAATTTTCCTCGAATTCCTTTCCATTGATTTCCATCCGTACAGTAGCCATCGGCTTCAAACCATGAGCAAGTGTCACAATGTAACTCTTCAGCTTCACCTTTTCACTTACCACACCATGTTTCAATACATCGGAAACAATATAAGGCAAGTCTTCCTGAGTGACCAATTCTTTCTTATCACCCAACTCGATGATGCGTTCCGTCACTTTGCGCATAGAGTCTTCATCGAGTTCTAGTCCAAGATCCTCTAAGTTTTTACGAATATTCGCCTTACCGCTTGTTTTACCCAATGCATATTCACGTTTGCGGCCAAATCGTTCCGGCAACAGGTCATTGCAATAAAGATTATTCTTGTTGTCTCCATCGGCATGAACTCCTGCTACCTGAGTAAATACATTTTCGCCCACAATCGGCTTATTGGCCGGAATTACAATGCCCGAATAAGACTCGACCACACGACTTACATCATTCAATCGGCTTTCGTCAATGTTCGTCAGCGCACTAAAATGGTCTTTTAGAATAGCCTGAACACTAGCAAGTGGTGCATTACCGGCTCGTTCTCCCAATCCATTGATGGTGGTATGAAGTCCTTTCACTCCGCTGAGTACAGCAGCCAGCACATTGCTCACGGCAAGGTCATAGTCATTGTGTGCATGGAAATCGAAATGCATATCGGGATAATGTTTTTTCATTTTCCGCATATACTCGATAACCTGCAAAGGGTTTAAAATTCCCAAAGTATCAGGCAACATATAGCGTTTGATGCTAGTGGCTTTCAGACCGTCCATCAATTGGAATACATATTCGGGAGAATCCTTCATACCGTTACTCCAATCTTCCAAATAAACATTAACGGCAATATCCAATTCATCGGCATAATGCACTACATTAATTATATCTTCGATATGTTCTTCCGGCGTTTTTTTCAGTTGGTGAGTACAATGTTTCAACGAGCCTTTGCAAAGCAAGTTTATTACCCGGCAACCGGTACTTTGTATCCAATCCACTGAAGTGTGCCCATCCACAAAGCCAAGCACTTCTACCTTATGAAGCAGGTTGCGCCGTGCGGCCCAGTCGCATATCATTTTCACAGCTTCAAACTCACCATCCGATACACGGGCCGAGGCAACCTCCACCCTGTCTACCTTTAAATCTTCCAACAGCAAACGGGCAATCATCAATTTTTCATGGGGTACGAATGACACTCCGCTGGTCTGCTCACCATCACGAAGGGTTGTATCCATGATTTCTATTTTGACGCGTTCTCCCATGCTTCTATTTTATCTTTATTGGTCAGCAAAAAGTCGATATCATCCAAACCATTCATCAGGCAATGCTTTTTATAGCCGTTAATCTCGAAAGATTCACTCTTTCCTGTTGCTTTGTTGGTTATTGTCTGTTCGGGCAAGTTTACCTCTACTTCTGTTTTCGGGTCCGCGTAGATAGAGTCGAACAGTTCTTTCAAAAAACCTTCACTTACCACCACCGGCAAAACAAAGTTATTCAGCTCGTTATTCTTATGGATATCAGCAAAGAAGCTAGAAACGACCACACGAAAGCCATATCCCGCAATTGCCCATGCAGCATGTTCACGGCTGGAACCGCTACCGAAGTTTTTCCCCGCTACTAAAATAGAACCGGAATAGAGCGGATTGTTAAGAATAAAATCTCGAATAGGTTGCCCTGTTTTATCGAAGCGCCAATCGCGGAACAGGTTTTCTCCGAAACCTTCCCGAGAAACGGCTTTTAGAAAACGAGCTGGGATAATTTGATCGGTATCTACATTCTCTTGGGGAAGAGGAATACATGTCGATGTTATGATGTCGATTTTTTTTATCATAGTCATACAAAGTTATAAAAATTTTCTGGGATCGGTTATCTCTCCTGTAATTGCTGTCGCAGCGGCTACCAAAGGTCCGGCAAGTATAGTCCGCGCTCCGGGACCCTGTCTACCTTCAAAGTTCCGATTAGAGGTTGATACAGCATATTTTCCCGGGGGGACTTTATCTTCGTTCATGGCTAAGCAAGCCGAACAACCGGGTTGACGTATTTCGAATCCTGCTTCCGACAAGATAAGATCGATGCCCTCTTCCTTGATTTGTCGCAACACGGCTTGTGACCCCGGTACGAGCCAAGCAATTATATGATTAGCTTTTTTGTGCCCTTTTACCAAATTGGCAAAAGCTCTGAAATCCTCAATACGGCCGTTTGTACAGCTTC
>OLNX01003473.1_pt1 | contig 10616 bp, 9 predicted proteins | sample 1672611 | NCBI WGS metagenome assembly OLNX01 (sample SAMEA3136705, study PRJEB25190) | human gut metagenome
CCTGGATCTCGCCCATCTCCTCCAGCTCGGAGTTGATGGAGTTCAGTGCTGCGGAAACCAGCAGATACGCATATGCGTAATAATGAAGCGAAAGCACGGTGATGATCGCGACCGGGCCGTATGCCAGCCAGTCGGGAATATTGATGCCAAGACTCATCAGGAAGCCTGGCGCACCGCCGATGCGTTCGGTCTTGAACATGGTCAGCCAAGCCTGCGACTTACACCAGCTCGGAATCATATAAGGAATGATAACTGCCAGCGAGAAGAACGGCTTGAAGGGAAGATCCGTGCGGACCATCAGCCATGCAAGAACCGATCCGATCAGGATCGCGAAGAACGATACGCAGACACCGATCAGCAGCGAATTGAGCAGCGGCTGGAGCAGCATCTGCTTGGTCAGTGCGCTGCCGAGCAGGCGCTGCCAGTAATACAGTGTGAACGATCCCGCTGTGCCGCCCGCCAGTCGTGCATCCTTCTGTGCCAGCGTAAACGAGGTCGAAATCATATCCAGCAGAGGAAAAACGATCAAGTAGGTCAGCAGCACGATCGCAATCAGCACGATCAGGTTATACGGGTTGGTGACAACCGCCTTGATCTGGTTCTTTAACCTTCTGGATTTGGAGTAGTTCTGATCTTTTGGTTTCATTTCAGTTTTGCCCCTCCTTCAAATTCCGATTGTATTGTTCCACCGCGGTCACCACTTCGGGCAGCGAGCCGATCTTGACATCCGGCTCATACCCCATGCCGCGGTACTTTTCGTCCTTGTGATAAATGCGAGGGTTATCGATCTGAATCATCAGCGGCCATCCGGCGTTCCGCACGCCGCGCACATCGCGGGAGATGGTATCTCCGACGTAAGCCGCCTGTTCTTTCCCGATTCTCATTTCGTTCAGCGCGATCTCGAAAATCTCCGGCCGCGGTTTGCGGATGCCGCAGACGCTGCTCATGGTGAGCGTTTCGAAATACTGATCGACGCCGTGTTCCTTTAGAATACGCGGTACGAAGGTCGTGCTCATAATGTTGGAGATTACACCCAGCCGATATCCGCGCTGCCTGAGAGCCTCCAGCGTTTCCTTCAGCCCCTCGCGTTTGACGATGTGCTTGCGGTATCGGTCGAACATGTAGCAGAGCTCTTCGCCCAGTCCCGCAAGTTTTTCTGCCGGAATGTCAAAGTCCTTCAGGAAGAACTTCTGCCAGATCATATCCGGCGGCAGCTCGATCAGTTCCTGTTCGGTATAGGACTTGTATGCTTTGGCGCCTGCATTGATGTGCTCCAGAAGCTGCTCCGGCGTTTCTGCTGTGTAAATATGATTCATATGAAGGAAGCACCACAGTCGGCGGATATAATCGCGGTCACTCTCCGGGGTAGCGTCCTGTGTATGTACGGTTCCTCCAATATCGAAGAAAACAGCGTGTATCATAACAACTCCTCTCGCTTCTCTTTTTTTCTCTACTCTTGTACTCTTGCATTTTCATTTGCATCGCGTTCTACGCAAACGTTTTCATTTCCTGATTCAACCGTACCACTATCTCCCGGCTATGTCAATAAAAAATCACATTCTTCTATCAAAGTTTTATGATATTCACAATTTCAATCCAGGTGTTTTCGTTAATTATGCACAGTTGCTTTTCTCTCCGTATTCTCGTATACTGTAATCAACGCAAACGTTTCCGTAGAAATGAGAAAGAAGGATTCGTATGAAATATGATCTTATGCTGATCGGACCCGCCACGCGGGACATCAATATCGACTATACCGGTCAGGAAGTCCGCGAAATCGGCGGCGCTGTATTCTTCTGTGCATACGCTGCTGCAGCCGCTTCCGCAAACCTTTTCGCTTCAGTCAAGATCCATCCGGACGATACCGATGTACTGGATGCATTTCATCTGGACAGCGACCATATCGCCGTGCTGCCCGCCCAATGCACCACCCTGATGCAGAACACCTACTTCACCGCCGACCGCGAACGCCGCAAGGCCGAATGCCTGGCACAGTCGGATGCAATCACTCCCGATCAGATTCCCGATGTGGACTGCGGCCTGTATCATCTGGCCGGTCTGCTGTACGGCGATTTCCCCAACGAGCTGATCCCCGCGCTTTCCAAAAAAGGCAAGGTATCCGCAGATATTCAGGGATTTCTCCGACACAACGAAAACGGCCTGATGAACTTCCACGACTGGAAAGATAAGCTGACCTATCTCCCCTATTTCGATTTTCTCAAAACCGATGCGGCAGAAGCCGAGATCCTCACCGGTCTGACCATTTCGCCGGTGTTCGCCTCCGCGCCGCCGCCAAGCAGCTTTATGAATGGGGCGCCAAGGAGATCCTGATCTCGCACAACAGCGAAATGCTGGTCTATGACGGCAAGGATTATTATACCTGTCCGGTCAAGGCACGCAATCTGTCCGGCCGCACCGGACGCGGTGATACCACCTTCGGCGCTTATCTTGCCAAACGCATGATGGGCGTTTCTATCCCGGATGCGCTGCTGTTCGCTACCGCAGCCGTTTCGCTCAAAATGGAAACCCCCGGTCCGCTGCAGGGTCCCGAACAGGCTGTCCTCGACTATATCAAGGAATTTTACGCCTGAGCCCATCCGGAACCACTTCGGCACCTGAAACACATCTGATATTTTTCGCGCCTTCTGCCGTTATCCTTGTCTTTCCCCGGCAAATACGGTATTATATTCTTATTAAATTTACTATGGGAAGGAAGCGGCATCTATGCGACAGCACATTACCATCAAAGATATCGCCCGCATTGCCGGTGTTTCGACTTCTACCGTCTCCCGCGCACTCAGCAATTCGCCTGAGCTAAGCGAGCAAACCCGCCAGCGGATCCTGGAAATCTGCCAACGGGAGGGCTACCGTGTCAATGCACTCGCACGCAGTCTGATCTGCAACAAAACCAACGTCATCGGCCTGATCGTTCCCGAGGTGACCAATCCTTTCTATGCCGAACTCTCTCTCGGCATCGAAACGCACGCACGCAGCCTCGGCTACAACGTGATCCTGTGCAATGGGCAGAATGATGCCAAAGTGACCGAAGAGCTGTTCGGTTTCCTGATCAGTCATCAGGTGGACGGCATCATCCTTGCCAGCTCACAGCAGGATGCAGGAACCATGATCCAGAAATTTGTTCCCCGTTTGCCCACCGTTCTGCTCGGAACGCCGGCGCTCGTCAGCGGCGATGAGGTCAACTCGGTCTGCATTGATAATCTGGCAGGCGGCCGTCTGGCAGCAGAGCATCTGCTGGAGCTCGGCCACCGTGACATTGTCTATCTGGGCCACCGCCCCAACAGCCTGACGCACCAGCTTCGTCTGCGCGGCTTTACCGAAATACTGGAAAAAGCAGGTATCACCCCGCAGGTCATCGACAATCCGCATGGTTGCTCCTCGATCGACATCGGCTATGCACTCAGCCGGAAGCTGTTCGCAAACGGCTGTTCCGCCACTGCGATCTTCGCCTCGACCGATTCCATGGCGCTCGGCGTATTGCAGGCAGCAGACGAATACGGCATCTCTATCCCCGAGGATATTTCCCTGCTCGGCTTTGACAACATCATTTATTCCGCACTGCCAAAGATTGAGCTTTCCACCATCGATCAGCGCAAGCAGCTTCTTGCAGAAGCCACCGTTGATCTGCTCACGCGCATCATTGATTCGGATGCGCAGGACGAGTTCACGCACCGCATGATCCGTCCGACACTGGTTTCGCGCAGCTCATGCCGCGCACAAAAAAAGTAAATCCACAGCACTGCGCACCGACCGCCTTTCTCTCTTAGCCCTTTTATCACACACAATACACCAACAGGTCAACCGCAGCGCTGCTGATCGAGAATGCCGCAGAATCCTGCGGCATTCTCATACACAAAAAGGAGGAGCTTATGTACCGCATCGAAACCCATCTGCACACCACCTATATCTCCCACTGCGGCTGGCTGGGCGCTCAGGCCATTATGAAATACTACTCCGCGTGCGGCTATGATGCCATCTGCGTTACCGACCACTACAACCGCGAGTGCTTCGACTACGCCGACATCGACCTGACCACGCCGGGCAGCAAGACGCAGGCGTTCCTGCTGGGCTACCACCGCCTCAAGCGCGAAGCGGAGAAGTACAATATCCGCGTGTACGCGGGCGCTGAGCTGCGCTTTGACGGCTCGGATAACGATTATCTGCTGTACGGCTTCCACGACGAGCTGCTGGCCGATCCGGATCGCGTCATGCGCGAGGGTCTGGCGGCCTTTGCTCCGCAATACCGCGCAGACGGCGCACTGCTCGTGCAGGCACACCCGTTCCGCAAAAAATGCACCCCCGCTCCGGCGGAATATCTGGACGGCATCGAGGTTCTCAACCTCAACCCCCGCCATGACAGCCATAACGATCTTGCGTTGGCTTATGCCAAGGAGCATCATCTCATCATGACGGCTGGCTCGGACTGCCACCGTCCCGGCGATCAGGGTACGACCGGTATTCTGTCCGACACCCTCCCCGAAGACAACTTCGGTCTTGCAGATCTGCTGCGTTCGGGCAACTATACCATCATCCATCCCGAATGCACCGAGGATTGAGACAAAACGATACCATGTAAAAGCTGCTGTTGCTCCAACGCAACAGCAGCTTTTTTCTCATACACCGCGTCTTATTCTCAGTGTACCGCAAACGTTTTCCGGTTGTATTTTACCTTTTATTCTTCTTGTTTCGTGCAGTTTGCCTTTCCAATTGTTCATTCTGCATAAAAGTATTTTTATTTTGTTGTATATTCCGTATACGTTTGCGCTTGTTTTGCACAAAATAATCTGGTAGAATATCATCAGTTAAAAAAACAAGACTGAATTGAGGTAATTGTAATGCGTAAGAATTTTTCCAAGTTTCTGATGAACACCGCTATGTTTGAGCTGTCCTGCGATCCCTGCACCGCTAAGCTGTTCACTGCACGCCGCACCAACCGCAAGTAAGCTGCTCCTCAGAAAACACAAACTCCGCAAGCGAAAACGCTTGCGGAGTTTTTTCTGTTCCGGGCAGCGGCAGCCGCCGGCTGCGCCCCCGTTTATGGTTTATCTTTCAAAGAATCATGCTGCAATACGCTGCATGATGGTCGCCATCTCCGCGCGGGTGATGGTGGACTTCGGTGCAAATACCTTGCCCGGCTTGCCCTGCACCAGACCGGTCTTTGCACAGTAGGCTACGCCTGCTGCTGCCCAGTCGGCAATCGTGCCGCCGTCGGTAAACTGCTTGACGATACTGCCGTCTGCCGCGGTATCCTCACCGCTCAGCTTGCGCTGACGGGTCAGCAGCGTTGCCGCCTCCTGACGGGTGACGCTGCGGTCGGGCGAGAACTTGCCGCCGCCGACACCCTCCATGATACCGGTCTTTTCCGCCCACGCAATAGCCGTGCGAGCCTGATGCGTTACCGGAACATCGCTGAAGCTGTCAGTCAGCTTGGCCTTGGGCTGGCCTGCCAGATTATACAGCGCCTGTGCGACCTGCGCACGGGTCAGCGCCTTGTTCGCGCCGAACGTATACGCCTTATCGCCGGAGAGCAGACCGTTCTTGGTGACGTAATCCGCCGCCTTGTAGTACCATGCGTTCGCCGGAACGTCGGTATAATCGGTAACAGATTTGCCTTCGCGCAGGGTATTGCGGATCTCGTAGCTGTCCACTGCCTTGAAGCTGTTCCAGTTGTCCACATCCTGCTTCTGGTAAGCGGTGCCCTTGATGGAATCCTCGTTGAACTCGATGATGGAGAATACCTGCTTATCCTCTTCATCGGTGTAGAAATCGGTGGAGTAGTCCGAACGAGCCGGAATGTACTCGTAGAACTTATTGCCTACCGTACCGCCGGTCAGATAGGTCGTGCCGTCGCCGGTGTTGACCTTGATGTCGTTCTTCACGGTAGAACGGATGTAGATGTGGTCGTGGCCGTTGAGGAACAGGTCAACGCCCATGGCGTCGAGCGAATACTCGCTGTCGTTGATGTAATAGTCGCGTACATCCAGCGGATCATGGTTGGAAGTATACGGGCCTGCGTGCGTCATAACAACGCGCCACTTCTTGTCGGAAGCATCCAGCACGCTCTTGCACCACTGGAGCTCTTTCTTCATGATCTCGGCCTTCTGATCCGCCGGAGTGACTTCGCCGTTCAGGATAACGAAGATAGCATCGCCATATTCGAAGTAGCCCATCGTGCGGTCGAACTGCGGATAGCCGGTCTTTGCGCCCGACATATTGAAGCGCTGTGCGAACGATACGAAATTCCAGTCGCCCTTCATCTCGTGGTTGCCCGCAACGGTAACAGTCGGATACTTGGCGTAGTAATCGCCCATAACTTCAAAGCATGCCTCCCATTCGGTGGACTTATAGCCGTTCTGGGTGGTGTCGCCTGCGGAGATCATCAGATCCGGGTTCGGGCAGATCTTGAGTGCCTGGTCGATGGAGTCCTTGAAGCTCATGTAGTTTTCAACAGATTCAGACTGCGGGTCCGAGTAGAAAATCACCTTAAAGCTCTTATCCGCTGCAGACTTCGGGGCGGTGAAGGATTTTTCCTCGCTCATAAACGAACCGCCGTCGCCTACGCGGTAAACATACTCGGCAGACGGTGTCAGACCGGTGATCTCCACACGATGTGCCGCCTTTTCCTTATAGCCTGCGGTTACGGATTCTACATAAGAGGTGCCGGACTTGCTCTCCCACTTGGAAGCACCCTTTACCTTGTACTGGATAACGGTCTTGGTGACAGCGGGGTCAGTCAGCCAGCTGAAGCGCAGACCGCCCTGCTTGGTATCCGGCGTAATGGTAATCTGGTCGGGTTCGCCCTTTACCTTGCCGTCATCAATATTCAGCACGATCGGCTCGGACTTGGTGTACGGCTTGGTTACGGTTTCCTTGTCGGTCTTGACCTCGATGTAGTAGAACATATCGCCGGTCTTGTCGGTCGGCAGAGAAGCGGTGTAGGTGCCATTCGATTCCTTCATGGCAACAGCGGTATCGACCTTGGCGGAATCATAGCCGTAATACAGAGTCGCGCTCTGTACCTTGTCGCTGGTGACGATGCGGGCAGAGACCTCGGCCTTGCCGTTATGCGGTGCGATGTTCAGCGCGCGGGAGATGATGCGCGTACCGCTGACGGTGTAATCCACTGCGGGGAAGATGGAGGCATCATAGCCGCGCAGAACAGGCTGCTTGCCGGAGGTGCTCCAGTCCCAGACCTTGCTCATATCCCAGCCGAGTGCTTCGTAGGTGGCCTTGTCCTGCATTTTTGCAGCGGAAACGTCCTCCCACTTGATGGGCTGCTCGGTCGGCTCGTTGCCGGACAGCAGCGTGCCCTCCCATGCAATATTGTCGGTGATGTTGGTAGCTGCCTCATCATCGAGCTGGCCGACGATCTTGTCAACATCTGCAACGCCGTTGATAACGGTCTGTGCGGAAACGCTGTCCTTGAGCGTTTCACCGGCGTTGAACGAGCCTGCAATACCGCCCGCATGACCTACCGTGCCGCTCTTTGCGGTGGTATCGACCGTACCGGCTGCAAAGCAGCGTGCCAGATAGCCGCCGCCGTCCTGAATGCCGGCAACGCCGCCCGCATCATACGGAGCGGAAACGTCTGCGTTGATATAGCAGTCCTCAACATGACCGACGATCGGGCCTTCGCCCTCCTTCAGCTTGCCGCAGATGCCGCCTGCGGTGTGCGAGTTGGACAGATCCAGGCACTTAACCTCACCGGTGACAACGCAGCCGGTAATGGTGCCGTAGTTGACACCTGCCAGCGCACCGACGTTCTGCTGGCCGGTAACGTAGCAGTCAAGCAGCGCAACATCCTTGATGTACGCCTGATCGTCCTGATTGCCGACATAGCCGAACAGACCGGCGTATTTCTTCTCATATTCCACGCGCAGTCCCTTGATGGCGTGGAACTGGCCGTCGAACGTGCCGATAAAGCCCTTATCTTTCTTGGATGCGATGGGCTTGAAGCCCTTGACACCGGACATATCGATGTCGGCGGTCAAAACATAGTGTCCGTCGCGAGGAGCGCCGTCCTTCCAGCTGCCGGACAGATAGAGCAGCTGGTCCGGGGTAGAGATCTCATAGCAGCCCGTCGCCTTGTTGTATACCGGCGGCGTGCCCTTGTCGCCTGCGGCCAGCGCCCCGGCGGGAAGCATCGTCAAAACCAGTGCTGCGGATATAGCTAAACTGAGTATGCGCTTTTTCATGTATCTCGGACCCTCTTTCTTAAAATTCTTTTTCTTTCTCGATTCTGCAGCGAAATCTCATTCCTCCTCCCCGTGCAACAGATTCGTGTGGTTATGCATTCCGTTTTCTTTTTCGCAAACGTTTGCGTAACTTGTACTTATAATTCTATCCCTGTTCCGTCAGAAAAGCAATCTCACTTCTCACCAATCTTTTCAAGCAAAAATTATGCATTTCTTCCTCAGCGCCGTGTCCGCTGCTGCGCGCAGAAAAGCTCCCGCCGGAACCGATCAACCGTTCCGACGGGAGCTTTACTGTAATTGAATTATCCCTGCCTGCGGGCAATGGCGCGCAGAGCCGCCGCCACGATATCCTCTGCAGTGAGGTTATACTGCTGCATAAGGAAATCCTGCGGACCGACCTGACCGAAGCGGTTCTGGATGCCGATGCGCTCCACCGGAACCGGATTCTTTGCGCTCGTCAGGTTGGTAATGGCAGAGCCGAGGCCGGTGCCGACCTGATGGTTCTCCGCTGTGACGATGCAGCCGGTCTCTGCAGCCGCGCGGAGCACCAGCTCCTCGTCAAGCGGCTTCCAGGTGTGCATGTCGATCACGTGGGCAGAAATACCCTTTGCTGCCAGCATTTCTTCGGCCTTGAGTGCCTCGTCTACCAAAATACCGGAGGCAATAATGGTCACGTCCTTGCCGTCACGCAGCGTAACGCCCTTGCCGATCTCAAAATCAGAGCCATCCGCGTAAACCGTGGTAAAGCCCTTGCGGATCAGGCGCATGTAGGACGGGCTGCCGCAGGCAGCCAGCTTCCTGGTCAGTGCCTTGGTCTGTGCAAAATCGCACGAGTCGATAACGACTGCGTTCGGGATGTTCATGTACAGCGCACAGTCCTCAAACGGCATATGAGTTGCGCCGTTGAACGCTGCGCAGACACCCGGGTCGGAACCGATGACATGCACCGGCAGCTCAGAGTAGCCCGCTGCCAGAAATGCCTGATCGAACATGCGGCGGGCAGCAAAGCAGCCAAACGAGTGCGCGAACACGGTCAGGCCGGTGGCTGCCATGCCGGAGGCAACGCCCATGGCGTTCTGCTCCGCGATGCCTGCGTTAAAGGTCTGGGCCGGGAACGCCTTCAGCAGCTTTCCGGTGTTGATGCAGCCCATCAGGTCGCAGTCGATATGCACCAGCTTTGGGTTCTCCGCCATCATTTCGAGCATGGCTTCTACATAGCCGTCGCGGTTGGCGCGGCTATCCTTTTCATGCTTGCCGATCAAAGTAAAACTCATTGTTTTCCCCTCCCTTACTTTTCGTTTTTCACTGCAGCCAGAGCGGCTTCGGATGCGGCAATCGCTTCATCCCACTGCTCCTTAGTCGGCTGCGAAGAATGTGCGCCGGACGGCTCGGCAAAGGTTGCTCCCTTGCCCTTTACCGTGTTCAGAATCAGGCAGGTCGGCTTGCCCTTGCACGCCTTCGCCTGCTCGAGCGCACCCCAAATCTGCTCTACGTCGTTACCGTCGGCTACGTCGATAACGTTCCAGCCGAATGCGTCAAACTTGGCGCCGATACCCTTGCCGTGGCTCATAACATCGGCAACTGCGCCGTCCAGCTGACGGCCGTTGTTGTCTACGAGACATACGAGGTTATCCAGCTTGTAGTGCGCGGCAAACTGTGCGCCTTCCCAGATCTGGCCCTCATCGCACTCACCGTCGCCTACGGCAACGTAAACACGGCTCGGACGGTTCTGCACGCGGCTGCCGAGTGCGGCGCCGATGGCTTCGCTCATGCCCTGACCGAGCGAGCCGGTCGTCAGGTCAACGCCGATGGTCTTGTTGCGGTCAGTGTGGGACGGGAAATCCGTGTTCGGCTGGTTGAGCGTGTATGCGCTCTCCATCGGGTAATATCCCTTGAGGCCGAGCGTTGCGTACATGACCGGGCCGCCGTGTCCCTTGGACAGAACGAACCAGTCGCGGTCCTCCCAGTGGGGATTCTTCGGGTCGATGTGCATGACCTCGCCGTACAGAACGGCCATTGCGTCCGCCATCGACATAGAGCCGCCAACGTGACCAAAACCGCGGGACGCGATCACCTTGAGCGTTTCCAGACGGATTTCCGCCGCAAACACACGCAGCTCGTGCAGTTTTTGCTTATCCATTGCTTTCCTCCTTGAAATTACGGTTTGCAGAACAAAACCCGCCCTTCCGCAATAAAAAGGACGGGTCTTGTCAGTTTTTATCGGTGAGGCTGCGTTTCGGGTCCGCCCTGCCGGTTAGACATACTCCATTTTTGACATGGAACCGCCAGAGCTTCTCCTGTGCCGCAGCTTTCACAGAAATTACTTGATTCTTGCGATCTTCTTCGCCAGTTCCTTCTTCATTTCCATGTTGGACTGACGGGCGATCATGATGCGCTGAGCCT
>OLNX01003475.1_pt1 | contig 10612 bp, 9 predicted proteins | sample 1672611 | NCBI WGS metagenome assembly OLNX01 (sample SAMEA3136705, study PRJEB25190) | human gut metagenome
TAAAACCACCGTGGATATACTCCCGGCTCTGGTGCTGCTGCTCGTCAGCGTCGGAATGCTCCGCGCTTCCGGTGCGGTGGAGCTTCTCACCGGGCTTCTGGAGCCGCTCTGCAATCTTGTGGGATTCCCGCCGGAGTGCATGCAGATGGTGCTGCTGCGGCCGTTCTCCGGCAGCGGAGCCATCGCGGTCTACGACAGCATCGCCGCACAGTACGGCGCGGACAGCTTCCCCGGAAGAGTTGCCGCAGTGCTGCTCGGCTCCTCGGAAACTACGTTCTATACGGTCGCGGTATACTTCTCGGCGGTCAGGGTGAAAAACACCCGCTACGCTATCCCAGCCGCCCTCGCCGCCGACTGCACCGCCTGGATAGTCTGCGGGCTGACCGTCAGCGCACTGCTCGGATAAATCGTCCCCTCTCTTGATTTTTTGCATATATTGTTGTATAATAGTATAAAGCAATAAATTGGAGTGATGACGATGATCATTTTGCCGGAACAGGTCACTAAAGCGATAGACGTCCTGGAAAAATCGGGATATGACGCATATATAGTAGGCGAGTGCGTGCGGGAACTGCTCCTCGGCAGCGACCCGCTGAGCGACAAGCGCCCCGTCCCCGAGCACCTCGACGGCACCATGAGCTTCGCCCTGCGCACGCTCCTCTACGGCGCCATCGCCCTCTCCCTCTTCGTGCCGTGGATCTTCAGCGGCATCGAACAGAGCATCGCCTCGCTGTTTGGGGTTGAGGGCATGTTCGCTTCCGACTGGGGCATCCTGACCAACGGCAGGGGGCTGTTCGCCGTCTATCCCATGTTCTTCCTGCTCGCGCTCGGCATGTGGTATGCCCTGCGCCAGTCCAAAAAGGCCGAACGGGGACCCTGCGCGCTGCCTTACCTCTCCGGCATCCAGTATGTGCAGGACGGCAAGGTGGGTTTCAACGGCCCGCTGAACACCTTTGTGGAACCGAAGTCGTCCAACTATTATATGGAAGCCTGGTTCGGTGAACAGACGCTCACCGGCAGGATCAACACCATCGCCATTGTCCTCATGGTGGTCATGTTGGGAGGTCTGCTCTAATGCTGAAGCTCATTTTCGCCCTCATCGCAGTCGCTGTAGCCGTTCCCGCGGGCGGACTTCTCGCCGGGGTGGACAGACGCCTGACGGCCCGTCTCCAGTCCAGGCAGGGTCCGCCGCTGCTCCAGCCCTTCTACGACGTCCTGAAGCTCTTCGGGAAAGCCCCTTGCGTGACCAACCCGTGGCTCATCTTCTCGTCCTACGTCTGTCTCATGGCTTCGGCCATTGCCCTGCTCATGTTCTTCATGCAGGGCGACATGCTGCTGCTGTTCTTCGTCATGACGGTCGGCGCGGTGTTCAAGGTGGCCGGCGCGCTTTCCGCCGACTCGCCCTACAGCAACGTGGGCGCGCAGCGCGAACTGCTCCAGATGCTCGCCTACGAGCCGCTGGTCATCCTCACCTTCGTGGGCATGTCCGCCGCCACCGGCAGCTTCATGATCTCCGACATCTACGCGCTCGACGTGCCGCTGCTGCCGCACCTGCCGTTCCTGTTCATCGCGCTCGGCTACGCGCTGACCATCAAGCTCGCCAAGTCGCCCTTCGACATCGCCTCCTGTCACCACGGGCATCAGGAAATCGTGCGCGGCGTGCTGACCGACTATTCCGGCCCCCAGCTCGCGCTGCTCGAAATCTCCCACTGGCTCGACGTCATCCTGCTGCTCGGCCTGTGCTCCCTGTTCTGGCACACCAGCATCACGGGCATGGTCGTCCTGCTCGTGCTGACCTACGCGCTCGAAATCGTCGTCGACAACGTCTGCGCGCGTATGACGTGGGGCTGGATGCTCAAGCATGCCTTCGGCATCACGCTGGGCCTGGCCATCTTCAACATCCTCTGGCTCTACGTCCGCTAGAACCGAAGCCCAGACTATCGGGGGTACCCCATGAATTTTTCGGCATTGCATGAAAAACTGAATCAATACATCAACAAGGGACGTCTGAAGTCCCCTTGGGTAGTCCATTACGACTGCGGTTCCTGCAACGGGTGCGACATTGAAGTGCTGGCCTGCCTCACGCCCGTCTTCGACGTCGAACGCTTCGGCATCGTGAACATCGGCGATCCCAAGCACGCCGACGTGCTGCTCGTCACCGGCACCGTGAACCAGCGCAACAAGGACGTCCTCAAAAACCTTTACGACCAGATGCCCGAACCCAAGGCCGTCATCGCCATCGGCGCCTGCGCCTGCACGGGCGGCGTGTTTCAGGACTGCTACAACGTCGTGGGCGGCGTGGACCATGTGATCCCCGTGGACGTCTACGTGCCCGGCTGCGCGGCCAAGCCCGAAGCCATCATCGACGGCGTTGTGCTCGCTCTTGAAGTGGTCAAGGGCAAACTCGGACTGCGGGACATGCCCCAGACGACCATTTTTGAATAAATCGACGACGCGCGGCCCCGTGCCGCGCTCCGGAGGAACATATGCCCCCATCAGTTGCTCGCCTCGAAGCCGAGCCGATCACGCTTGAAACGGTCCGCGCCGTGGCCAAGGCCAATTTCGACGCCGGGTACCGTTTCGTGACCCTGTCCGTGCACAACCTCGGCGACGGCAATCTCGATATCATTTACCACTACGACAAAAACCTGAACATGCGCCATTACCGCCTCACCGTCCCGCTGGGACAGGCGGTGCCGAGCATTTCGGACATCTATTTCTGCGCCCTGCTCGTGGAAAACGAAAGCCGCGACCAGTACGGCATCACGTGGGACGGGCTGATCCTCGATTTCCAGGGCAGCCTCTATCTGGAAAAGGACACGCCGCCGCCGCTTCTCCGTGGCCCTTCCTGCACCCTTTCCACCGTCACCAAAAAGTAGGGAGCGCGTCATGTCCCGTACGATCATTCCTTTCGGACCGCAGCATCCGGTTTTGCCGGAACCGATCCATCTCCAGCTTGTCATGGACAACGAAACCGTGGTCGAAGCCCTGCCCAAGCTCGGCTACGTCCACCGCGGACTTGAAACGCTCACCACGCTCCGCGACTACAACCAGATGATCTACATCGTGGAACGCGTCTGCGGCATCTGCTCCTGCATCCACGCCCTGTGCTTCTGCCGCGCCATCGAACACCTCATGGACGTCGAAGTGCCGCGCCGCGCCGCCTACCTGCGCATCATCTGGTCGGAACTCCACAGAATGCACAGCCATCTGCTGTGGCTCGGCCTTTTCGCGGACGCCCTCGGCTTCGAAAGCCTGTTCATGCAGTTCTGGAAAATCCGCGAACGCATCATGGACATCAACGAAGCCACGGCGGGCAACCGCGTCATCATCTCCACCAACATCGTCGGCGGCGTGCGCAAGGATCTCTCCCGTGAGCACCAGCGCTGGATCCTCGACGAAATGGATACCCTTGAAGCCGAAATGCGCCGCCTCGAAAAGGTGACCATGGAAGACTACACCGTCAAAAAGCGTACGGTGGGCATCGGCGTGATGACCGCTCAGGAAGCCATCCAGCTCGGCGCCGCCGGGCCGACCCTGCGCGGCAGCGGCGTGGCTCAGGACGTGCGCCAGACGGAATACGAAGCCTTCGCGGAACTCGGGTTCACGCCCGTGTCCGTCCTCGACGGCGACTGCTGGGCCCGTACCAAGGTCCGCTTCCTCGAAGTGCTCCAGTCCATGGAAATCGTCCGCCAGGCCATCAGCCACCTGCCCGACACGGAAATCAACGTGAAGGTCAAGGGCAACCCCTCCGGCGAAGTCATTTCCCGCGTCGAACAGCCCCGCGGCGAGTGCATGTACTACGTCAAGGGCAACGGTTCCAAGTATCTCGACCGCGTACGCATCCGCACCCCCACATTCGCCAACATTCCGCCCCTGCTCCATATGGTGAAGGGAATCCAGCTTGCCGACGTTCCCGTCGTCGTGCTTTCCATCGACCCCTGCATCAGCTGCACCGAACGGTAGGAGGAACTCGTCATGCTCATGATCAACACCATACTCCGCAACTTCCTCAAGCGCCCCGCGACGCGGAAGTACCCGATGGTGAAACGCGACCCCTTCTCCAACTACCGGGGCCGTCTCATCAACAACGTGGAATCCTGCATCTTCTGCCGCATGTGCTCGACCAAGTGCCCGGCGCAGTGCATTTCCACGGACCCGAAGGAAGCTTTCTGGGGATATGATCCCTTCTCCTGCGTCTATTGCGGCATCTGCGTGGAAGTCTGCCCGACCAAGAGCCTCTTCATGCTCTCGACCCACCGCTCGCCGGTCCCCACCAAGTTCGTCGTGTACCATAAGGGTACCGCCCGTGTGGCGAAGCCGCGTCTGGCCTCCGTGCCTAAAGTCGCCCCGAGCGAAGTGCATTCCGAAACGCCCCCGCCCAAGGTCGTAGCCGCCGTGGAAACCCCGGCCGAAGCCCCCATCGAGGAGCCCAAGCCCACCCCCAAGGCGACCCCGCCCGCGACCCCCGGCGGCAAAAAGAAGAAATAAGGGCCTCCGGCGGCAAGGGGCTTACCGCCCCTTGGCCCCGTCCGGGGGGCGAGCCGCCCCCCGGGCCCCGGCACAACCGGAATCGCTGAAGCTCGTTTCCCCTGTATCGGCAAGAGAAAAACGGCGCGCCGTTTCTCTTGCGCTTGTGGGGGCGGCATGGGCGCGTTTTTGCCTTCGTCCTTTGCTCGGGCATAACCGAGGGGCCGGGGGAATTCGGCCCAAAGGGGCGGCGAAGCCGTGGCCGTACCGCCGGAGGCGTCGCCTTTCACCTCTATTTATTATTAATAAGGAATACGTACATGGCCTTGTTTACGCGGGAAGAAGCTCTTGAATACCACCGTTCCCCCCGTCACGGGAAAACCGAAGTGGTGCTGACCAAGCGCTGCGAAAGCCAGAAGGATCTGTCCCTCGCCTATTCGCCGGGTGTGGCGGAAGCCTGCAAGGCCATCGCGGAGGATCAGGCGCTGGTGTCCGAATACACCGGGCGCGCCAACCTGGTGGCCGTGATCTCCGACGGCACAGCCGTCCTCGGGCTCGGCAACATCGGGCCTTACGCCGCCAAGCCGGTCATGGAAGGCAAGGGCGTCCTGTTCAAGAATTTCGCCGATGTCGACGTGTTCGACCTGTGCCTCAAGACGGGCAGCACCGAAGAGTTCATCGCTGCCGTAAGGACGATGGAACCCACGTTCGGCGGCATCAATCTTGAGGACATCAAGGCTCCTGAATGTTTCATCATCGAGGAGACGCTGAAGAAGGAAATGGGCATCCCGGTGTTCCATGACGACCAGCACGGCACCGCCATCATTTCCGGTGCGGCCCTGCTCAACGCCTGTGAACTCACGGGCCGCAGGATTGAAGACGTGACCGTCGTGGTGGTGGGGGCCGGCGCGGCGGGCATGGCCTGTGCGCGGTTCTACTGCGCGCTGGGGGTAAAGCGCGAGAACATCCGTATGTTCGATTCCAAGGGGCTCATTCACAAGAAGCGCTCGAATCTGGCCGAATACAAGCTGGAATTCGCGCAGGAGGAAGATCTGGGGAGCCTCGCGGACTGCATGAAGGGCACGGACCTGTTCCTCGGCCTTTCCACCAAGAATCTGGTTTCGCAGGATATGGTGCGCTCCATGGCCGACAAGCCGGTTCTGTTCGCCATGGCGAACCCGGATCCGGAGATCTCCTATGAGGACGCCAAGGCCGCCCGCCCCGACTGTATTATGGGGACAGGGCGTTCCGACTACCCGAACCAGATCAACAATGTCTCCGGTTTCCCCTACATCTTCCGCGGCGCGCTTGATGTGGAAGCCACCGAAATCAACGAGGCCATGAAGATCGCCGCCGCCGAAGCCCTCGCCGCGCTGGCGAAGGAACCGGCCCCGGCGGAGGTCTGTTCCGCCTATAACGTGGACAGCCTCGAATACGGCTTCGACTACATTATCCCGAAGCCGCTTGATCCGCGCATTTTGACGTGCATCACGCCCGCCGTCGCCAAGGCGGCGATGGATACGGGGGTTGCCCGCAAGCGTATTGAAGATCTCGACGGATACGCCCGTGAACTGGAACGGCGCGTGAAGGCCTCGCACGATCGCATTCGGCCATTCGTCGCTTCTTACGAATAAAAAAATGCCCGTCCGCGCCGTTGCAGCGGAGCGGACGGGCGCCTTATCGGGGAGGACGGCTGCATTTTGGGAGGAATAAGGCCGTCCTTGGGGAGAGTTTCCGTCAAAGGCATCACCAGTTTGATGACTTTCATACACTAACTGTTTTTGCTTTTTTGGCAAGCAGGGGAGAAGGTTTGTATGAAACGGTTTATGTGGAGTTTCTTGGCTCTTTTGATTGTTGCGTGTGTGGGCGTGTATCTGGCCGGAGGGTTTGAGTGTTTTGCGGCTTCCCCCGGGACGGCGGGCGCCGCGATCCCCGGTGATCGCACCAAAGCCTATATCACCCTTGGCATCCTCATCGTTGCCGCGCTGCTGTTCGTGACGGAAGCGCTTCCGCTGCCCATCACGGCCATGCTCGTGCCCGTGGGGCTTTCCAGTACGGGTGTTCTGACTTCCAAAGTGGCGTTCAGCTACTTCGGCGACAACACCGTAGTGCTGTTCATGGCCATGTTCATCATCGGCGAATCGACGTTCGTCACCGGTTTTGCCGATAGGGTCGGTCAGATGGCTTTGAAGCTGTCCAAAGGCGATATGAAGAAGCTGTTGCTCTTCTCCATGATCGCTGTCGGCGGCTTGTCCACTGTGCTTTCCAACACCGGTACCACCGCCGTGGCCGTCCCCATGATCATGGGCATGTGCGCCTCCGCCAAGGTTGCGCCGAGCAAGATTTTGATGCCCGTAGCCTTCGCTTCGTCCCTCGGCGGCACCGTGACCCTCGTGGGCACGCCCCCCAACGGCATCATCAACTCCATGCTTGATCAGGTCGGCATCCCGCAGTTCGGGTTCTTTGAATTCGGCAAGTTCGGCCTCATCCTGTTTGCCGTTGGCATGTTGTATTACTGGGCTTTCGGCTACCGCCTGCTTCCCGAGGACAAGGGCGGCGAAGACCATTCCTTCGGTTCCGAACTGAAGGAACGCCGCACCGCGAAGATGCCTTACTCCATGGGGATTTTTGCTTTCGTGGTCATCATGATGGTGACGGGGGCGCTGCCTCTGACGACCGCCGCCGTGCTCGGCGCGTGCCTTGTGGTGGCGACCCGCTGCATGACCATGAAGGAAGCGTTCCACTGCATCGACTGGGTGACCATCTTCCTGTTCGCGGGTATGCTGTCCATGTCCGCCGCGATGCAGAAGTCCGGAGCCGCCGCGCTGGTGGCGAACGCCGTGGTTTCCAACGTGTCCGGGCCGACCATGCTGATGTTCGTGTCCTGCGCGCTCACCATGCTGCTCACCAACTTCATGTCCAACACAGCGACCGCGGCCCTGATGGCCCCGCTGGCCCTTCCCATCGCCGTCGGCGGCGGCATTTCGCCCCTGCCGCTCATGATGGGCATCTGTATGTCCGCTTCCGCCTGCTTCCTGACCCCGATCGCCACGCCTCCGAATACCATCGTGTTGACCCCCGGCCGCTACACCTTCCTTGATTACATGAAGGCGGGCTGGCCGCTTCAGATCATCAGCCTCGCGTTGTGCGTGTTCGTCATCCCGATGATCTGGCCCTTCTAGCCCCAAATCGCGGCGTCCTGTCCCCAACCGGGATGCCGCATCTTCCCTCCCCTCAGACATTCCCCTTCGGCAAAGGCCGCAAGGGGAATGTCCCCCTCCTTCGGGGGGAGGACAACGCCTGTCGCTTGCGTGCGGCGGGCGTTTTGTTTGGGATTCGGAGAAGGGAGGTGAAGGACGCGACGGGGGGCCTATTCGGTGCGGCGTGACGGGCTGAAAAGAGAAGAGCGCTTCCCGTACAGGGAACACGTTGTGGCGGGAGAGCTTTTTTTGAAGGGCTTTTCCGTTGGGGGCTGCGGGCTTCGCGGGGGCCTGTTGCGCCGTGGGAAGGCATCCGTGATAAAGGCCATCCACGTATGGGGGCCTGTGATTTCCCCGGGTGCTCCGAGGCGCGCTCCGTTTGAGCGCGGGTCGCCCTGTTACTTCTTGAGCCTGTCCTTGACGCGGGTAGGCAGCTCCGAGAGAAGTTCGGCGTGTTCTTCCTGAGGGACAAGCTGCTGGGCGACCTGTATGCGGGCGTGCTTTTTCTCGTGGAAGTCGTGGAGGCGCTGGATGATGCGGTCGTCGCGGCGTCCTTTGAGCCATATCTGGGCGGCGTTGACGATGTTCTGGAAGATGGAGTAGGCGGCCAGCGACACGGATGCGATGGGATCAAGATACTGAAACGTCAGCCACATGGGCAGGATGATATTTTTTTGCGCCAGCGCCTGCCCGCCCGCGATGCGGCGGTGGAAGCGGGAACCGATGGACTTGCCGAGGATGAAGTTGGCGGTGCAGACGGCGATCCCGGTGAGGGCAAGGAAGATTTCGAGCTGGTAGTCCTTTTCGCCTGGCTTGAGGAGCTGTTCAAAGGTGCCGCCCATAAGGATGACGAGCATCCCCGCCCACAGGTAGTAGGCCAGAATGCCCCAGCGCAGCAGCACGGCGTTGACCTTGGGGGCGGCGTATTGGATGAGCCAAGCGGCCAGCAGGGGGAAAAGCATGGTGGGCCCCACGCGCATGAACACGTTGGACATGGTTTCGAGGAAGGGCGTGTCGATCTGCCCCGTGGCGATGAGCGGCAGGACCAGCGGCGCGAGCACGACGATGGCGAGGTTGCTCAGGAAGGCGTAGGCCGCGAGGAAGGCCACGCTGCCGCCGAGCATACCGGTGATGATGGCCGCCGCCGTGGCCGTGGGCGTGAGGGCGGCCATGCATACGCCCTGCGCGATGGCCGGATGCCACGGGAGCGTCAGCGCGTAGAGGCCAAGGCTCATGACGATTTGAAGGCTCATCAGGATGAGGTGCAGAGGATGGAACCGCAGATCGCGCGGCGAGATGTTGCAGAAGGTCAGCAGGAGCATGGAGGCGAGCAGCCACGGCGCAAGCCACGTGAACTGTGAGAAAAAACTGTGCCCCACGGCGCCCACGACGATGGCGATGAGGAGTGTCCATTGTTTGAGCGCGCGCAACAGTTTTTTCATCCCAGACAGCCCCCTCTTTGTGCCCGCTTGGAGAACGCGGGTATGAGATGCCTTCACCATACATAACGGCCCACCCCTTATCAAGGAAGAATCCAGTGTGCTTCATCTTGCTGCATTTAAAAGAAATCTGCGAAACAACCGGAATGTTCCGAAAGGGTACGTTGTCAGGGGCAAACCGTTTTGAGCAAAAAGGAAGGGGGCTCTGAACGCCCCCCTTTTTCATACGCTATAGGCCCAACCGTTCCTTCCATCTCGGAAGTTCGGGATCGAGGGCGAGGTAGTCGGGCGGCAGGTCGGGGGCCTTGGGAGCGGCGAGGGCGGCGGCCACGTCGGAAACCGTGCGGACGTTGACCACGCCGGGGAGGCCCTGCAAGGGGCAGAGGTCCACGTCGTCCTCGGCGGCCTGCACCAGCACGGGCAGCTTGCGGAAAGCGGCCTCCAGCGCCACGGTGGTGGAGTTGGAAGCCCAGACCACGGTGCCCGGCGTGAGGAAGTTCCCGATGGGGCCATCCACGACGCTGGGCGGCTCGGCGCCGCCGTACAGGTTCTTGAGGCGTTCGACTACGGGCAGGTAGGGATGCGGCTTGACGACGACTTCCCATCCGTCCAGCGTCCCGGCCTTGGCGGAGGCCGCCAGCGTGGCGAGGTGGGCGTCGGTTTCGTCGGCGAAGAAGCTGGTGACGATGAGCAGCCGCGTGGGCTTGGCGGGCGTCTCCGGAGCGGCTTCGGCATCGGGCTTGGGCGCGAGATAAAGATACCGCAGGGCTTCCACCAGCGCGGTGCGGTCCTCCGGCATGTGCCCGGCAAGCAGGGCATCCTGCGCGCCGGTCCCGTTGCACAGCCACAGTTCGGGCATGGCCCGGCGGCAGGCAGGATCGTTGATCATGCGGGGATCGTCGAAATAGCGGAAGTCCGTGGGGCGCACCGTGGAGTGCTGCGCGCCGTAGACCGGCCCGGCATCCCCGTCGTGCATGGACTGGCAGAGCATACGTTCCCACGGGCAGTTTTCCTGCGGGAAGGTCGTCCACTCCTGCGGCCCGGCCCATTCCGCATAGCGGCGGAAGGCTTCGCGCATGAGGCAGCGTTCCAGCGCCCGCCAGCCTCGGGTGGAATCGCCCCAGTTGTCTTTCAGGACGGGCCAGAGATCCATCTGGGAATCGGGGAAACGGAACAGTTCCCTGACCTGCGGTTCCACGGCCCGGCTGGAGAGCAGGAGCTTGCCGAACCGGACAAGGCTCTTGGCGATGTCGCCGTTGGTGAGGAACTCTTCGAGGAAGTGGAACGAGGCGCCGTCCTGCCCGTTGGCGCGGAAGCGGTCGCGCAGCTTGATCGCGTCGGGGAAGGAGCACTGTGGGGCCGGGAAATAGAGGAAGACCCAGTTCACGCGGTTGGGCTTGCCGTCGGCGGGCTGGAGGGCGTCATGGAGCTTTTCCCAGTAGCGGGAGCGGAACCGCCCGTTCTTGGCGGCGGCCATGTCGATGTTGGGGAAATAGGTCACGA
>OLNX01003478.1_pt1 | contig 10602 bp, 11 predicted proteins | sample 1672611 | NCBI WGS metagenome assembly OLNX01 (sample SAMEA3136705, study PRJEB25190) | human gut metagenome
CGATGCAAGCGGTCGGTTTCTGGTTGGAGAAGACGGCGTCATTCCGACGCAGCTCATTCAATACGATCTGCAAACGCAGCAGAAAACAGATTTCTGCTACCAGCCCGCTTTGAATGGTGCGCGGGACATCGCGCTTTCCTCCGCGTCGCTCGCTCCGGACGGAAGTCTCTGGGTTCTGGTTTGCCGTTTTTGGCGGGCGGACGACGGCGAATCGCTTACCACAGATTTTACGGTAGAACGCCTGAACGCAGACGGAACGGTAGCAGAAAAGGTCTTGCTCGATGGCATGAACTTGAACGAAGAACCAGAGTTTCTGATCGGCAGTGACGGCAGTTTTCTTCTTTATACCTTCTCGAACGGGATGCTGTCCAGCTTTGACACAGCTGGTCATCTAACTGCGCAGGAGCCACTCGCGTTGCTCACCGAAAAATTTGCAGCGGACTCTGACGGACAGGTGTGGTTCATCGCAGACGCAGAAGATGGCGCGGCGCTGCAAGCCGTTGGAAGTAAAAAGCAGGTTCCGATTTCCGGTATCTCGAACGGTCTTCCTGTGCTGTGCTATGGCGCAGACGAGTCGGGAGTGCTTTATATGACGGACACCACAGCACTTTACCGCGTACTGCTTCAGACCGGTGCGGCAGAAAAAATCGCAGATCTTGCGAAGCTCAATGTCTACGGAGGACAGCCCTTCAGCCGCACGGCGAACGGCAGCTTTGTCTTTGCGGACCGCTCCTCTGACGTCCCGGCGCTCGCTGCACTTTGCCCCGGTGCGTCCGGTGGAAAGCAGAAATCTGTGCTGACGCTTGCAACGGTCAATCCAAGCGGGCAAACCATCGCGCAGGTACAGGAGTTCAACCGGAGCAATTCTGACTATCAGGTGGAAATTCTGGACTTTTCCGCGCTGCTTGACAGCGGCAGCTACATGGATCTGTTTACCACATGGAATACTGCCATTGCTGCGGGTGATACACCGGATATGATCGATTTCTCAAACCTTCCGTGGCATAGCTTTGCAGACCGGGGGCTGCTTCTTGATCTCAACACGATTTTGCCGCAAGAGGATATTCTGCCGTGGCTATGGAAGTCCGTTTCTTACCATGGTGCTAATTACACCTTCCCCGGATGCTTCACTGTCGAAACCCTCGTTGGAAAGCAGTCAAAGCTCGGAGACCACCAGCACTGGACGGTGCAGGAGTTTCTTAATTTGGCCGACTCGTCTGATATTTCTATATTCTCTGGCATGAGCCGCGAGCTGTTCCTTTTCTATATGGAACAGTATCTTCTCGACGCATTTCTGGATGAAGAAACGAAAACGTGCAGCTTTGACTCGGAAGAATTTCGGTCGCTGCTGGACTATGCCGCCACGCTGGACGAACCGGAGGAGCTGGGGTTTGAAGTAGAAAACTCCATGCTTCTGATCCGACGTGATCTGGCGCTGGCAGAGCCGGTCATCCTGAGCAGCGTCGGGCAGATGCACAGTGCGGAAAGCTATACGGTTGGTGAGCCGCTTGCGTGGGTAGGCTGGCCAGGTCCGAACGGAACGAAAGTCCGTCCGGATGCAGAGATCGCGGTCTTCAAAAATACCGATCACACAGACGGCGCGGCGGCATTTCTGCAATTCCTGCTTTCGGACACCAGCCAGACGGTGCTCGGACGCTTCGCGTTTCCGATGACGGCATCCGCATTTGAAAGTGAAATCGCTGCGGCAATGGAAGCCAGAAACACAAACGACCCCGATCTTGCAACGGAGTTTACGGTAGACGGCACGGTTTACCCGGTCGTTCCGCTGTCCGAAGAAGATGCTGCGCGGTATGAAACGTTCTTTGAGAATATTTCTGCGCAAATCTATTATCCGTGGCAGGCAGCAAACATTCTGGAAGCGGAGTGCGGCGCACTTTGGGCTGGAGAACGAACCGCGGCAGAAACTGCTGCGCAGATTCAAAAGCGCATGGAGCTGTATCTCGCTGAAAACGCAGGATGAACAAAGATGAATCGGGCAGATTTGAGGCATGGCTGGATGAAGAAAACCGCATTGTATCCTTTCACAAAATTCCAAACTGCCGATATTACAGCGCAGAAGAACACGATTTCTGGCAGATGATTGTCAGCCTGATTTTGGCCGGATATCGTGTGCAGTAAAGCGCAGATTTTTTAGAAGGCAGCTTGCAAGTATTTAGGCTTGCAAGCTGCCTTTTGCTGCAACCTCAGAGCCGATTCTGCTGACGCAGAACCTCCGGGAATGAGATCTGACCATTCGTTCGCAGCACCTCCTGATAGCTCATGCCGCGCATTTTCTGGTATGTTGCCGCATCAATATCTGTGTCTGATGCGAGAATATGATTGCAGATGTTTTGCTCGACAGCCTGCTTCAGAAGCAGCTTGCCGATGCGATCCCCGAACATACTGAGGATGGCTTCGAGCGTTTCTCCAAGGATTTTCGGCAGAAAGTCTCCGGCATACTCACTTTGCAGATAGCCGCAATAGAACTGAATTGCTTTGTCAATGAAGTCATTTTGCGTTGTGCAGCCGTCCAGCTTGTAGTGGTACTGCACCTTGCTCCATGTTGCATCGTCCAGCCAGACGGAATGACGGCGTTTTTCCTCTGTTTTTATGGCGTTCACCTCCTCCAAAAATGAAAAGCGCCAAAATAGTGCCTGCAGCAGCGGCACAATCTTGGCTTTTTCCGAAAATCAGCGCCAATCCACTTTTTGTCCTCGCAGAAAAGCGCCGTTTTTACCGCCCAAACCTGCCCGCACTGCGGGCAGAAGTGGATGGGCTGGCGCAGAAAAGCGCCAAGCCTTTTCTCCTGCTTCGCCGCTCGCGGCTTCTCCCTCCGCCGAAAGCCGCCCGCAGGCGCTCCGGCTTCTGTGCTGTAACTCTGCCGGACACTCCCGCACGTCGGCGCAACGTCCGGTTTTCTGGTGTTTGGCGGGTACGCGCTCGGCTGGGTCCGGAAAGCCGCACAAACCGCCGACACGGGCGCGACGGTGCGGAACGCGCTACCGGTCACAGCTGCATCTCCTGCATCTGCTCCGATTCCGACATTTTCGGCTGCGGATCTGTGGTAATCGCGTACCATTGACCATTCTCAGCCTTTCTCGCGGACACCAGCTCTTGCTGCAGCAGTTTTTCTGCCAGAACTGGTATTTCCCATCCGCTTTCGCCGGTATGTGCCTGCGCCGCCGCGCCCTGCCGGAGCTGCTCGGCGTCCTGGGCAGTCAGGTCAACGTAGCCGAACGGTGTCATGAAATGAAAACGATCTTCCGGGCAGGCTTCCAGCAGATCTTTGAGCGTCTGCACCGGTTTTCCGTTTTGCTCTGTCGGAAATTCTTCACAATAAAATTCCGTAGACATTTTGATCTCCTTTTTCGTGTTTGCAGCGCTCCCGCACGGCGGCGCAACATCCGGTTTTGGGGCTTCCAGTGGGTACGCGCTCGGCTGTGCCGCGAAAGCCACACAAATCGCCGACACGGGCGCGACGGCGCGGAACGCGCTGCCGGTCACAGCTGCATCTCCTGCGTGGGCGCATCCTGCTCCTGCAAAATCTCCTGACAGAGCTGATTTAACGGCATATGCTCCCGCTGCATACAGTAGGCTTCCATCTTTTCACGCAGCACCTCTTTCTCTGCCGCATTCAGGTGATAGGTAAGAGATTGATCCTCGATGCCGCTGCCATAGAGCGTGATCTCCAGCGTGTCGCAGACCTGCTGGCGCTGCATATCGTAGTTGGCATAGATATTCAGCGCATGGTCGTTTTCATCGGTTTCTACGAACGTACCGAACACTTCGTCGACGTTGAAACACGGAACGACGTAAAAATTCAGTATTCGGTCATCCATCGCCTCTATGCTATCCTCGAAATAAAAATTCTGTACAGTGAGTCTGCTTGGCGTGGTCAGCTCCTGTCCATCCAGCCGGTCGAGGAAGATGCGCCAGTGGTCATCCTCGGAAATCTCAGCCTCCTGAAATGCCTGCTCTGCTGCGTTTGCTACGTCTTGCATTGCGTAGACCTTCCAACCGTCCATGATGTTAAGCGCCGAAATCGTCCGCGCGTCAAAGCCCAGCTCAAACACTCCGCTGACCTCGCCGGTGTTCTCCATGCGGTGCTTTGCCAGCGCATCGAACGCCTCGCGGCTGATCTCTTTGCAGCCGTCCGTCGCTTCAAAGAGACTCCGCGCTGGCAGGCGCTGTCCCTGCTGGAGATAATCATGGAGCCGTCTGGCAAGCTGCAAAAACTCCATGCCGGATTCGTTTTGCAGATAGACTTCCGCGCAGTCCTCCGTGATGTGAAAGCCCGCCGTGCTCATACCTGCGCCTCCGGTTTCTTCTGCGGCTTGCGCACTGGATCGTCCTGCGTACAGTCGCTGATGTATTCCTGCACAGCGGCAGGCACGACCTTTTCGTAGAGTCGCTGGGCTGCCTTTTGCAGCTCCGCTTCCAGCGTCGAGTCGCGCTTGGCGATGTAGCGCCGGAGAGCGCGGAGCTTTTCTTCTTCAAATGTGATTTGAATTGTTGCCTGTTTCATATATCCTCCTGTCAGTACGACATACCGCCCTGCACCTGCTCGTCCGGCATCGGCGCGGCCACGATTTTACCATCTACACGCATGAACATTTCCGGTTGCCGAAAACGCTCCGCGAATTGCTCGGCAAGCTCGTGCGGCAGGTCGGTGAAATCCGATTCGCCGAGTCCGACGATAAAGAAATTTCCCGCGACGATGTCGTAGATATCGCCATCCGAATCGCGCAGCGCACGGTTGAGTGGCAGACCGTCCAGCTTTCCGGACTCGCAGCAGACCAGCGCGACGGGCTGTTCAAAGGGATACACGGCTTGGATATATCCGCCGACGAGAGCCTGCATACTTTGCAGATCGCTGCCAATCTGCGTTTCATACGGAGCCTTTCCCGGCTCCACCATCAAGACGTTCAAGTTTTCCTCTCCTTTTCTGTTTGTGATTCTCTCCGGGTGTGTTATACTGGAGCTACCGGAGGTGATTTTGTGCAGCGGCTTATTTTTCATGTGGACGTCAACAGCGCATTTCTATCCTGGGAAGCCGCGCGACGTGTGGCAGACGGAGAACCGGATCTTCGCCTCATTCCTTCTGCCATCGGCGGTGACCGCGACAAGCGCACCGGCGTGATCCTTGCCAAATCCATCCCCGCAAAAAAGTTCGGCGTTACAACCGGAGAGCCGGTCGCTATGGCGCTGCGCAAATGCCCGCAGCTCGTTCTGGCCAAGCCGGACTTTGCTCTTTACACCAGAAACTCCAAAGCATTTATTGCCATCTGCCGCCGCTTCGCGCCGGTCGTGGAGCAGGTGTCCATCGACGAATGCTTTCTTGATATGACGGGCACCGGTCTTCTGTATCCGGACCCTATCGCCATTGCGCACACGATCAAGGACACGATTTTCTCCGAGCTTGGCTTCACGGTCAACGTCGGCATCGCACCCAATAAGCTGTTGGCGAAGATGGCGAGCGATTTTGAAAAGCCAAATAAGGTTCACACCCTGTTTGCATCCGAAATTCCGCAGAAGCTCTGGCCGCTGCCTGTGGGCGCGCTGTATTCGGTCGGCCGCGCAACGGCGAGTAAGCTGACCGCTTCTCAAATCCGCACGATTGGTGATCTTGCAAAGACCGATCTTTCGCGTGTGCAAAAGCTCGTCGGCGTCAAGATGGGAAAGCTCATTCGCGATTACGCAAACGGAATGGATTTCTCGCCCGTGCTGGCAGAGCCGGAGGCCGTCAAGGGCTACGGTAACTCTGTGACACTAGAAGAGGATGTGACTGACACCGCGCAGGCAAACAAAATCCTGCTGGCGCTCTGCGACAGTGTTGCGTCCCGGATGCGCGCGGATGGCAGGCGCTGCTCCTGCGTGACTGTGACCATCCGCGGAAACGATTTCCGAAACAAATCCCACCAGAGAAAGCTCCCGGAACCGACCGACGTGACTGCCGAGGTCTTCGCGCTTTCCAAAACGCTGTTTTCAGAGCTGTGGGACGGCTATACGCCGCTGCGGCTGCTCGGCGTGACGTTGGGCGACATTTCCGACAACGAAACGGTGCAGCTCTCCATGTTTCAGGATGATCAAAAAGATCGCGCTCGAAAACTTGACCAGACCGTCGACCAACTGCGCAGCAAGTTCGGCGTTACCGCCATCTCGCGCGGGTGCGTCACGGATGCGACGAAGCGCGTGGGCAGAAAATATAAGGCGCAGTTGGAAGAGGATAAGCCAAAATAGTCTCAGTCATAGCTGATGTACGGAATCTTCAGCCAGTGTGTCCAACGCGCACCCTCGAGCTTGGTCTTGACCACGCCGTAGCGCGTGCCCATTGCTTCGACCACCTCACCATTGCCGATATAGACACCGATATGCCCGTCGTGCCAGACGGCAAGACCGGGTGTTTCCGGGATGGTGTCAATCGTACCGGAAACCGTCGCAGCATGATACATTTCGTTCGCCGTGATATCCGGCATACCGTTGGTGTTGTAGACGATTTCTTCCGTCTCCGCATCCAGCCAGCCGTAGCCTTTGATCAGACCGACGCAGTCCGTCGTTCTGCCGCCGACCCACGTCTGGCGGATGAAATCCGCATTGCCGGCAAGAGCGTCGGGGTACTGCGCGAGCTTCGCTTCGAAGAGACTTTCGGTCAGCACATGACCGAACGTTCCCCACACATAGCCCCAATGCTCCTGATAAGCATGTAGCGCATACTGCACCAGATCGTCAGCATTTTTGCCAGCCGGATTTGTAAACTGCGAAGTATCCAGTTCGGTGCTGCCGCCATATCCGTAGTCAATCTGGATCGTGCCGCCTGACGCGCCGGTCCCGTCGCTGCCGTTGGCATTGCCCGCGATCATCGTGTAGATGTGCGCGGCGTTTTCCTTGTCCTCGTCGGTGACAGCCCGACCGAGTTTTGCCGCAAGATTTTCATACGCTGCCGCCAGCGAGAGCGGCACGGTGGCAGTGTAGGTTTCCTCCTGTTCTATGATGCTGCCATCTTCCAGTTCAACGACCACGGTTCGCGTTCGCTGTTCTGTAATGAAAAAGCAGTCCACGAACCGGTCTGCCGCGCGTTGGCTCGGCGCGGCCTCGCCAAAGCAGAGGGCATAAAAAATCGCCTTGACCTGTATCGGGTCAAGGCGATTGCCATCGGTCATATTCGCGTTGGCCTCCGCCACCGCCGAATCCAGAAGGGCAAAAGCGGTCTGCATATCTGTGATATGCGTTTGGAACTCGGCAGGCACGTCTTCGCTATATGTCACCCCATAAAAAGAGGCTTCCACAGCGGAATTGTTGTGGTCGGCCCCACCCGCCGTGTTGGAGCAGAGGATGGCTGCGATCAGGATGACCGGCGCGAAGATGGCAACCAGCAGGAAGCCGACGCCCTTGCGCCCCTTTTCGCTGGTCAGCAGTGCGGCGGCAACACGCACGGCTATCGCGCTCATGCTCATAGCTGCATCCCGCCCATGACCGGCGCGGCTTCCTGCACTCCGTCGTGCTGGGCCAACAGCGCCCGGTCACTTTCAGTCAGCCGGTCTGACAGTCCAGCCGCGTCCATGTACTCTGTCACATTTCCAACCATGCGACGCAGGAGCTTTTCTTCTCCCTCTGCCTGTGGGCCAAGCCGGATGCGCTGTTCTGCCAGCGCCTGTGCGACCAGCCGCTGTTCGTCCGGAGACAGGTTCAGGGACATCGTTTCTGCCGGCTCTGACTGCCCTCCAACTACCATGTACCGCGCGTGGACGCTGTTGTCCCCGCGGAACGCTTTCGTGATCGCAGAGGAAATGAGGAACATCCGGTCCAGATCCGCGCCGCTCTCGCCCAGCGTTTTGCCGGTGATGAAGCACTCCTTTTTGGGCTTGTCGCCCTCCTGCCATTCCAGATAGACGTCCAGATAGATTCCTTCGCTTCCGCCGTAATCGGTTTTACAGAAAAAGTCAGCACCTTTTGGAATCTGCCGACCATGTTCCCAGCGCCAGTCCATGGTGAAATATTCGTCGGGCAGATAGCCGACGCTGTCCAACTGCGCTTCCAGCTCGTGAAAAACATCTTCCGCCGTGCGCTGACCGGCATAGGTCAGCCTGCGCGGATTCTCCGCATCCGGCTCCCAACGTTCAAATTCAATTTGCTTCATATGGTCATCCTTTCATCGTTCATCATCTGCCGCCAGCCTTTCCGAACAGCGCTTCCTTATACGGCGGCGCGTGGACTTCCAGCAGGTAGCGTTCGTTGCCGCACTTATAGAGGCAAACGCCGCGCTGCGGAAATTTGATGAGGTCGAACTCGCTGTCATCCAGCTGGAGCATATCCATATACGCGCGCCGGTCAATGGAACCGGCGTTGAACAGGAACTGGTGCGGCGGGATGGAGAACAGCGGTTTTGTCATTTCCCGCACACCCGGCTGGTCAAAATCTTCGAGGTTCTGGCTTGCCAGCACCAGCGCGGACTCTTTTTTTCGCACACGTTTCAGAGAATTTCGGATATACTCGATGGCAACCGGGTTGGACAGCCAGATATAAAGCTCATCCAGCGCCGCGACGGTGTTGCCCTCGGTGAGCAGCTTGTCCGACATATACGACAGCAGGTTCAAGAGGATCGTGCTTCGCACGTTCTGCGCCACAGACAGCAGACCTTTTACACCGAACACCAGAAAGCGCGTTGAGGTCAGGTTTGTGTGACCGTTGAAGAATTTCGAGTCCGCGCCGCGGCACATGGAGTGCAGCCCCAGCAGGATCTGCTGGAGCGTTTCTCTGGTGTAGAGCTGCGGCTTCGTTTCATCAAAATTCTCGTACTCGATCTCGATAAAATCATACAATTCTGAGAGAATGGGGTAGTCCTCCGGCCGCATCTGCGAAAAGTCCGTTTCCTCTGTAATGCCCCATTCCGTATATAGTTTAGTTAACATAATTTCAATCGTATCGATTTGTGCTGTCCTAAAGTCCTTGTAGGTGCGAAACACATCTTTGAGGAAAGACGTGTGCTGCGCCAGTCTGGTGGACTGCCGGAACGCTTTGGGCGCGTCCACATCGTAAGGATCAGCGTCGGTATCCCAGCATCGTGGTTCCAGCAGATTGATCTTATACGTTCCCTCGATGATGTCCGCAAAGCACCCACCGAGCGCCTGACACAGCTCCCACTGCTCATGCTCCACATCCAGCGTAATGACCGATTTTCCTGCTTCCAAAAAGTTGAGCAGAAGCAGTTTCATGAGGTAGCTTTTTCCCTGACCGGAGTTACCGAGAATGAGGACATTGGCGCTGGTTTTGTCTTCGTCGCGCTGATCGAAGTCTACTACGATGTTGCTGCCGTATTTGTCCTTGCCGATATAAAAGCCTTTTCGGTCTGTCTTGCCGGAGTAGTTGAACGGGAACAGATTTGCGACCGAGCTTGCTGGCAGGACGCGCTCATACTCTGTGCCAAGCACATTGAATCCGACTGGGCTGACGGCGCAGAAGCCTGCCTGCTGGCGAAGCTTCAGCCTGTCCACGTTCAGCTTCGAGCGCATGAGCTCGACCTCCACATTCGTCTGCAAAATTTGCAGCTCCTGCATATCTCCCGCGATCATTTCGATGTAGACAGCGCAGTGCAGCAGCGGTTCTTTGTTTCGGTGCAGAGAACCAATGAGGTTTGCCACATCCTGCAAATTGCTCTCTGCTTCCACCGACCGCTGCAAATCCTGCGAGCTGGCGCGATTCATGCGGTTTCGAATTTCTGCATTGTGGACGATTTTGCGTTCTTCGAGCGGCGAGACCATGCGTGTATAGATGTGCAGCGTCACGCCGTGCTTTTCGCCCAAATGCCGCAGGATGGCAAGATCGTCGGTCGATGTTGGATACTCGCGCAGCGCCCAAATGCAGCGGAACGTGTTGCCGCAGATGTAATAGCCGGTTTCAAATTTTACGATGCTGGGCGCGATCATGTCGAGGAAGGATTTCAAAGATTCTGTTTCCGCGTCGGTCTGCTTTTTTCTTCTGAAAATACTCATCCCGTCGCCTCCATGAATCGCTGACCGTCGTAGTCCTCGAAGCGCTCCGTCGTGGTGTTCTGTTCAAAATAGATGGCAAGCAGGCGCTTGAGGTCTTCCTTTCCGGCGCGGCGCGTGGTGAAGCCGTTGTCGCGGAATTTTGTCTCGATGGTGGAAAGCAAGGTGTACGCCGTGTCGGGCTTCTCGTTTTTCAGTCGGACGGCGAGATAGAATTCCCGCGCCAGCGTCATCTGCACCTGCTTTTCGTCCAGAAATGCACGATCCTGTTCTAGCAATTCCCGAATCGCGGGGTTCTGTTCTGCCTGCATTCGGTCGTGGTAAAAGAGGCACGTCGCGTTAAAGCTCTCGCGGGAGTTCATTGCCAGCAGCTCGACACCGGCCTGCGCGCTGAGTGTATTTTGGAGCGCACGGATCTTCGCACTGACCGCGCCAGCCGGAAGGACGCTGATGTTTGTGGGCTTGATGATATAAAACACCAAGTCACCCGCGTCGGTGGAAATGCAGTAGTCCGTGATCTTTTTGACGCCCATGAGCTGCTGGGTGGACTGCCGCCGTTTATCTTTCTTCTGTTTTTTCACGTCGGGTTCTCCCATTCAAAAAGCTGTTGTTCGGT
>OLNX01003485.1_pt1 | contig 10585 bp, 7 predicted proteins | sample 1672611 | NCBI WGS metagenome assembly OLNX01 (sample SAMEA3136705, study PRJEB25190) | human gut metagenome
GCCACGGCTCCGCCCCCGAGCGCGGCGACAACGCCATCCACAAGATGGCCGAGGTGCTGCTCAACGTGCGCGACCTCAACGAGAACGACGCCGCTGACGGCAAGGAGATCAAAGGCCTTGTCAAGATGCTCGATCCGAAGTATAATCCTGAGCATTGGGAGGATGCTCGCTTCCTTGGCCGCGGCACCTGCACCACGAGCCAGATCTTCTTCACCTCTCCCTCCCGCTGCGCCGTCGCCGACAGCTGCTCGATCTCCATCGACCGCCGCATGACCGCAGGCGAGACCTATCAGTCCTGCCTGAAGGAGATTGAAGACCTGCCCGCGTGCAAGAAGTACGCCAAGGATATCAAGGTCTCCATGTACATGTACGACCGTCCGTCCTGGACCGGCCACGTCTACGAGACCGAGGCTTTCTTCCCCACCTGGATCAACAAGGAGACCGCGCCCCACGTGCAGGCGCTCGTCGACGCGCACCACGCTCTCTGGGGCACCGAGCGCATCGGCGCGGACGAAAAAGCCATGTCCACGCGCATTGGCCGTCCCTTAACTGACAAGTGGACGTTCTCCACGAACGGCGTTTCTATTCAGGGCCGCTACGGCATCCCCTGCGTCGGCTTCGGCCCCGGCGCTGAATCTCAGGCCCACGCGCCCAACGAGATCACCTGGAAGCAGGACCTCGTCACCTGCGCGGCGCTGTACGCGGCTGTCCCCGGTCTCTACAAGCCCGAGAATAAGGACGGCTCTGCCACCTCCTTCCGTCAGGAGTTAACGGGCAATAATATCAAATAACGTGCTTCGCCCGTCATTTGATATTAAGAGGCTGCACTCCGCTTCGCGCCTCGCCTTTGGCTCGACGCGCGCTGCGTGAGAAGTGTTTTTTGCCACGCGCATGTCGCGGCAAAAAACGGATCAAGATCATTCGCGCCGTGCGCGGCGCAAATATTTCAAACGATTTTTAATATACTATAAAATGAAGGAGAAAATTATCTATGAGCAAGACTGTTGAACTGGCACGCCACCTTGAGACTCTGCACATCAATAACATGTACAAGACCGACTTCTACTGGACGTGGGACAAGAGCGACGAGGAGATCGACGCGGTCTTCACCGTGGCCGACGCGCTGCGCGACCTGCGCGAGCGCAACAAGAACACGAAGATCTTCAATTCCGGCCTCGGCATTTCGATCTTCCGTGACAACTCCACGCGCACGCGCTTCTCATTTGCCTCCGCGTGCAACCTGCTGGGTCTTGAAGAGCAGGTGCTCGATGAAAAGAAGTCCCAGATCGCACACGGCGAGACCGTGCGCGAGACGGCGAACATGGTCTCGTTCATGGCCGACGTCATCGGCATTCGCGACGATATGTTCATCGGCGAGGGCCACAAGTATCAGAAGACCTTCATGGACGCGCTCGAAGAGGGCTACCGCGACGGCATCCTCGAACAGCGCCCGACGCTTGTGAACCTCCAGTGCGACGTCGACCACCCGACGCAGTGCATGGCCGATATGCTCCACATCATCCACTACTTCGGCGGCGTGGAGAACCTCAAGGGCAAGAAGGTCGCCATGACATGGGCCTATTCCCCGAGCTACGGCAAGCCCCTCTCCGTCCCGCAGGGCGTTATCGGCCTCTTCACCCGCTTCGGCATGGATGTCACCCTCGCTCACCCCGAAGGCTACGAGGTCATGCCCGAGGTCGAGGAGATTGCCAAGAAGAACGCGGCGGCCACCGGCGGCAGCTTCAAGAAGTGCAACGACATGAAGGAAGCCTTCAAGGACGCCGACATCGTCTATCCCAAGTCCTGGGCGCCGTTCAAGGCCATGGAGGAGCGCACGAAGCTCTATCAGGCCGGCGACAAGGACGGCATCGACGAGCTGGAGAAAAAGCTGCTCGCGCAGAACGCCGAGCACAAGGACTGGGCCTGCACCGAAGAGATGATGAAGCTCACCAAGGACGGCAAGGCGCTCTATCTCCACTGCCTGCCCGCCGACATCACCGGTCTTTCCTGCCCTGAGGGCGAGGTCGACAACAGCGTGTTCGACCGTTACATCGTGCCTCTGTACAAGCAGGCTTCCTACAAGCCGTATATCATCGCCGCAATGATGTTCCTCGCGCAGGTCAAAGACCCCGTCCGCGCGCTGATGGAGATGGATAAGTCCGGCGAAGAGCGCAAGATGTTCTAAGGCGCATTTCATATGTAAAAAGGCGGGTCAGCCGCTTTTGTCAGCCGCTTTTGAGAGAAGAGAGTTTTCAAAAAATCAAAGGAGAGATAGTCATCATGAGCAAAAGAATCGTCATCGCCCTCGGCGGCAACGCGCTGGGCAGCACCCCCTACGAGCAGCTCGCCCTCGTCACCGAGACCGCAAAGCCCATCGTCGACCTGATCGCGCAGGGCAACGAGGTCATCATTGCCCACGGCAACGGCCCGCAGGTCGGCATGATCAACCTCGGCATGGCCACCGCCGCCGAGGCGGGGGCCATCAAGTCCGACATGCCCTTCCCCGAGTGCGGCGCGATGAGTCAGGGCTATATCGGCTACCACCTGCAGAACGCCATCGGCAACGAGCTCGCCTCCCGCGGCATGAACAAGGACGTCGCGACCGTCGTGACGCAGGTGCTTGTCGACGAGGCTGACCCCGCTTTCCAGCATCCGACCAAGCCCGTCGGCGCGTTCTACGACAAGGAGACCGCCGACCGCATCGCCGCGGAAAAGGGCTACACGATGGTCGAGGACGCGGGCCGCGGCTACCGTCAGGTCGTTCCCTCCCCCAAGCCGATCGACGTCATTGAAAAGAACACTGTCAAGGCGCTCGTCGACAACGGTACGGTCGTCATCACGGTCGGCGGCGGTGGCATCCCCGTCGTTTGCCGTGACGGCAAGCTCTACGGCACGCCCGCGGTCATCGACAAGGACTTCGCCTCCGCCAAGCTCGCCGAGCTTCTCGACGCGGACATGCTCGTCATCCTGACGGCGGTCGAGAAGGTCGCCATCAACTTCGGCAAGCCCGACCAGAAGGGTCTCGACACCCTGACGCCGGACGAGGCGCGCAAGTATATCGACGAAAAGCAGTTCGCCCCCGGCTCCATGCTGCCGAAGGTCCAGGCCGCCATGTCGTTTGCTGAAAGCAAGCCCGGCCGCGTCGCGCTCATCACGCTGCTTGAAAAGGCAGCCGAGGGCATCGAGGGCAAGACCGGCACCCGCGTGCAGATGTAAATCCCGCCAAACCTTCCTAAAAAGGGTCCGTTTCGAAAAGCGGGCCCTTTTTTTCGTGCTTTCTCCGCTATAGACAAAAATTCATGCTGCTTTTTTGGTCAAGTTTGACCCTCATTTTTTCTTTTTCCTGTTGCTAAATTTTTCCTTTTTATGTATCATGGTGATAACGGTATTCAAATCTTTTGATTGCCGTAAAATTTAAGGAGGATTTACCGAAATGAAGAAGTTCCTTGCACTGCTCCTGAGTCTCGTGATGGTCCTCGCCCTCGTCGCCTGCGGCGATAAGAAGGACGATACCAACACCGACGATCAGGACAACAACGAAGTCACCGATTTCAAGGTCGGCTTCATCATGCTCCACGACGAAAACTCCACCTACGACCTCAACTTCATCAACGCTGCGAAAGAGGCCTGCGAGACGCTCGGCGTCGAGTACACCATCGTGACCAACGTTCCCGAAGGTCAGGAGTGCTACGACAAGGCCGCTGAGCTCGCCGACGCCGGCTGCAACATCATCTTCGCCGACTCCTTCGGTCACGAAGACTACATGATCCAGGCCGCGAAGGACTTCCCCGACGTGCAGTTCTGCCACTCCACCGGCACCAAGGCGCACACCGAGGGTCTCTCCAACTACCACAACGCCTTCGCTTCCATCTATGAGGGCCGTTACCTCGCCGGTATCGCTGCCGGTATGAAGCTCAACGAGATGATCGCCAACGGTGAGTTCACCGCAGACGAGGCCAAGATCGGCTACGTCGGCGCCTTCACCTATGCCGAGGTTATCTCCGGCTACACCTCCTTCTTCCTGGGCGCTCGCTCCGTCTGCCCCACTGCCACGATGGAAGTCACCTTCACCGGCAGCTGGTATGACGAGACCGCCGAGAAGGAAGGCGCGCAGAAGCTCATCAAGAACGGCTGCAAGCTCATCAGCCAGCACGCCGACTCCATGGGCGCTCCCACCGCTTGCGAGACCGCCGGTGTTCCCGACGTTTCCTACAACGGTTCCACCGAGGCCGCCTGCCCCAACACCTATCTGATCTCCTCCCGCATCGACTGGGCCCCCTACTATGAGTACGCCATCAAGGCTGCCATGAACGGCGAGGCCATCGACGCTGACTGGACCGGCACCCTTGCTACCGGCTCCGTCGTGCTGACCGACCTGAACGAGAACGTTGCTGCCGAGGGCACCGCTGAGGCCATTGCCGATGCGACCGCCAAGCTCGAGAGCGGCGAGCTCCACGTCTTCGACTGCTCCACCTTCACCGTGGACGGCCAGCCTGTCACCTCTTACATGGCTGACGTCGACACCGATCCCGATTACACCCCCGACACCGAGGTCGTCCAGGACGGTTATCTGGCTGAGTCCACCGCCCGTTCCGCCCCGTACTTCCAGCTCATGATCGACGGCATTGATCTGCTGGATACTAAATTCGGCTAATTGTTTCTGCTACTACATATCGGGCTGCCTTCGGGCAGCCCGATATCTTTTTCTTTTTATGGCAATTATCGCCATTTGGCTAAAAATTTTTGTACGCTTCTAATTTTTTTTGTGTTTTTTTCTGTTTTACATTTACAACGCCGTTCAATTATGCTAATATATGACTTGTACAAATACAATGCTGCGGGGTTTTCTTCCTGTGCCCTCCAGCGGAAAAAGGGGTGACCGCCTTGGGAACTGCATGCGCAGTTAAAATGGAGAATGTCACGAAGCGGTTCGGCAAAGTGGTGGCGAACAACGCCATCAACCTTGAGCTGCACGAGGGCGAGATCCTGTCGCTGCTCGGCGAAAACGGCAGCGGCAAGACGACGCTGATGAACATGCTCTCCGGCATCTATTTCCCCGACGAGGGGCAAATCTACATTCACGGCGAACCCGTCACGATCGCCTCCCCCAAGGATGCGTTCGAACACGGCATCGGTATGATCCACCAGCACTTCAAGCTCGTTGATCTTTTCACCGCAACGGAGAATATCATCCTCGGCCTTGAAGGCAAGCTCGACATTGCCGAAGCCAGCAAAAAGGTCAAAGAGATCTGCGACAAATACGGGTTCGACATCGACCCCAATCAGAAGATCTACGACATGTCCGTTTCGCAGAAGCAGACCGTCGAGATCGTCAAGGTGCTCTACCGCGGGGCGGACATCCTCATTCTGGACGAGCCGACCGCAGTGCTCACCCCGCAGGAGACGGACAAGCTCTTCGCCATCATGCGAAACATGAAGGCCGACGGCAAGTCCCTCATTATCATCACGCATAAGCTGCACGAGGTGCTCGACGTGTCCGACCGCGTGGCCGTGCTGCGCAAGGGCGAATACGTCGGTGACGTCGCCACCAAGGACGCCGACCAGCAATCGCTGACCGACATGATGGTCGGCCACACGGTGAGCCTGAACATCAGCCGCCCCGAGCCGAAGGACGTTGAAAAGCGCCTCGTCATCGAAGGCCTGACGGCTTACGACGAGCTTGGTGTCAAGCGTCTGGACGATGTCAGCTTCACCATCAACGCGGGCGAGGTGCTCGGCATCGCGGGCGTCGCAGGCAGCGGCCAGCGCGAGCTGCTCGAGTCCATTGCGGGCCTCTACCCCGTCGCCTCCGGCCATGTCACGTTCTATCCGCCCGACGGCGGCAAGGAAAAGGAACTCGTCGGTCTCGACCCGATGAAGATCCGCAAGAGCGGCATTTCGATGTCGTTCGTCCCCGAAGACCGACTCGGCATGGGCCTGGTCGGCTCGATGGGCATGACGGGCAACATGATGCTGCGCTCCTGGCGCAAGGGTAAGGGTCTGTTCCTCAACCGCAAGGATCCCGAAGCGCTCGCCAACCGCATCTGGGAAGAGCTCGGCGTCGTCACGCCCAGCACGTCCTTCCCCGTGCGCCGCATGTCCGGCGGCAACGTGCAGAAGGTGCTTGTCGGACGCGAGATCGCCCAGTCCCCCGCCGTGCTGATGACCGCTTACGCCGTGCGCGGCCTGGACATCAACACCTCCTATACCATTTACAACCTGCTGACAGAGCAGAAGATGCACGGCGTCGCCGTCGTCTATGTCGGCGAAGACCTCGACGTGCTGCTTGAGCTGTGCGACCGCATCGTCGTTCTCTGCGGCGGTCAGGTCTCCGGCGTGGTCGATGCCAGAAAGACCGACAAGCGCGAGGTCGGCGCACTGATGACGCTCGTGAGGGGAGGCAACAAGGATGAATAAGAAACAGTCGCTCTTCCACATCGCCAAGCGCGATACGCTCCCCTGGTACAAGGCCGTTTTGATCCGCGGCGGCGCGATCGTGCTCGCTTTGATCGTCTGCGCGATCGTCACAACGCTGCTGACGGGCGAAAATCCCATCAAGGTCTACTCCACGATCCTCTACGGCGCGTTCGGTACGTCGCGCAAGAGCTGGGTCACGTTCCATAACCTCGCGATCCTGCTCGGCATCTCGCTCGCGGTCACGCCCGCGTTCAAGATGCGCTTCTGGAACATCGGTGCCGAGGGTCAGGTGCTCATCGGCTGCCTTGCCACCGCGGCCTGCATGATCTGCCTTGGCGGCAAGATCCCCAACGGTCTTCTCATCGTCATTATGATCGTCGCCTCCGTCGCGGCAGGCGCGCTGTGGGGCTTCCTCCCCGGTATCTTCAAGGCCAAGTGGAACACGAACGAAACGCTCTTCACGCTCATGATGAACTACATCGCGACACAGCTCGCCGCGTTCTTCATCATCGTGTGGGAAGTGCCCAAGGGCTCGGGCAAGATCGGTATCATCAACCAGAATACCGAGGCCGGCTGGCTCCCCGTTCTCGGCGGCCAGCGCTACCTCCTCCCGATCCTGCTTGTGGCGATCCTCACGGGCGTTATGTACATCTATCTCAATTACAGCAAGCACGGCTATGAGATCGCCGTTGTCGGTGAGAGCCAGCGCACCGCGAGCTATGCGGGCATCAAGGTCGAGCGCGTCATCGTGCGCACGATGATCCTCTCCGGCGCGATCTGCGGCCTCATCGGCCTGCTGCTCACCGCCGGTACGGACCACACGCTGACCACCACCATCGTCGGCGGACGCGGCTTCACAGCGGTCATGGTCTCCTGGATGGCCAAGTTCAACCCCATCATGATGATCTTCACGAGCCTTCTTATCGTGGTTCTGAGCCGCGGCGCGAGCGAGATCTCCAGCGTGTTCAGCCTGAACCACTCCTTCGCCGATATCCTGACGGGCATCATCCTCTTCTTCATCATCGGCAGCGAGTTTTTCATCAGCTACAAGGTCAGCCTGCGCAAGAGCAAGAAGGAGGCGTGAAGCAATGATATTTGATCTAACTGATTTTCTTCCCCGTGCGGTCATGCAGGGCATTCCCCTGCTCTACGGCAGCACCGGTGAGATCCTGACGGAAAAGTCCGGCAACCTGAACCTCGGCATTCCGGGCGTGATGTACGTCGGCGGTATCTGCGGCGTCATCGGCGCGTTCTTCTACGAGCAGTCCACCCCGGCTGCCGACATGAACGCGTTCCTCGCCATCGGTATCCCGATGCTCTGCTCGCTTTTGGGCTCGCTTCTGATGGGCCTTCTCTACTGCCTGCTGACCGTTACGCTGCGCGCCAACCAGAACGTCACGGGTCTTGCACTCACGACGTTCGGCGTCGGCATCGGCAACTTCTTCGGCGGCTCGCTCATCAAGCTGACCGACAGCGAAGTCCCCTCCATCGCGCTGAGCGCGACGAGCGCCTATTTCAGCAAATCCCTGAATGTCGGCGGCTGGTTCGGTCAGGTCTTCCTGTCCTACGGCTTCCTGGCCTACCTCGCCATCGTCATCGCATTGTTCGCGTCGTACTTCCTCAAGCACACCCGCACGGGTCTTCACCTGCGCGCCGTGGGCGAGAGCGCGGCGACGGCGGACGCAGCCGGCATCAACGTGACGAAGTACAAATACCTCGCCACCTGCATCGGCAGCATGATCGCGGGTCTCGGCGGCCTGTATTACGTCATGGACTACGCCTGCGGCGTCTGGTCCAACAACGCCTTCGGCGACCGCGGCTGGCTCGCCATCGCGCTCGTCATCTTCACGATCTGGCGTCCGAACGTCAGCGTGCTGGCCTCCATCCTGTTCGGCGGGTTCTACATCCTCTATATCTTCATCCCCACCGGCACCAACCTTGCCATCAAGGAGCTCTACAAGATGCTCCCCTACGTCGTCACGCTGGTCGTTCTGATCATCGTGTCGCTGCGCAAGAAGCGCGAGGATCAGCCGCCCGCATCGCTGGGTCTGAGCTACTTCCGCGAAGAGAGATAAATCTTAAAACAAAAGCACCCGATGGGTGCTTTTGTTTTAGACAAGTTTCAGCGCTTGTCGCTCACCGCTCCAATCGCTGCAAAGTGTCGCTGCGGACGCGCATGTCGTCCTCCGCGACGGATTCCAATTTATTTCACGCCGTGCGCGGCGCAAAATAGAGCGCGCATGTCGTCCTCCGCGACGGATTCCAATTTATTTGCCGCCGTGCGCGGCGCAAAGTCTGCGACGCTTTTACGCTGTTTTGCTGCCGGAGGCAGCAAAACATGCTATTCACTATCAAATCTGCCTATCTTTTCGGGCATTGTGAGGTATTCCGCTATGTCTACTCTGCTCATTCAAAACATTCGTTCGCTGGTGTCGTGTGATGACGCGGACACGGTTTATGAAAACGTCGATCTGTATGCTGAGGATGGATTCATCCGCGCGATCGGTAAAAATCTGCCGCAGGAGGCGGAAAAGGTGATTGACGCGAGCCACATGCTCTGCTACCCCGGCCTTGTCAACACGCACCATCATCTCTATCAGGTCTTTTCCCGCAACCTGCCGGAAGTACAGAACATGGAGCTCTTCGACTGGCTCAAAACGCTCTATGAGATCTGGAAAAACCTCGACGAGGACGTCATCCGCCTCTCGACGCTCACGGGCCTTGGCGAGCTGATGAAGCACGGCTGCACGACCTGCTTCGACCATCACTATGTCTTCCCTGCGGGCGCGGGCGACCTCATTGGCGCGCAGTTTGCCGCGTCGGACGAGATCGGCGCGCGCATGTACGCCTCGCGCGGCAGTATGGACCTCTCTGTCAAGGACGGCGGCCTGCCGCCCGACAGCGTCGTGCAGACGGTCGACGAGATCATGGCCGATTCTGCCCGTGTCATCGAGAAATACCACGACAAGTCGTTCGGCGCGATGCACCGCGTTGCGCTCGCCCCGTGCTCGCCGTTCTCCGTGTCTGCCGACCTTCTGCGCGAGAGCGCCGTGCTCGCGCGAGAGTACGGCGTGCGCCTGCACACCCACGCCTCCGAGAACAAGGGCGAGTGCGCCTATGTGGAAAGCCTCGTCCACATGCGCAACCTCCGCTACCTGCACTCCATCGGCTACACCGGGGAGGACGTGATCCTCGCCCACTGCATCTGGATCGACGACGACGAGATCCGCATCCTCGCGGACACGGGCACCCATGCCGTGCACTGCCCGTCCTCCAATATGAAGCTTGCGTCCGGCATCGCCCGCATCGACGAGATGCTTGCCGCCGGGTGCCGTGTGGCGCTCGGGCTCGACGGGGCCCACAACCATATGGACGCGCTCGTGGAGCTGCGGCAGGCGGGCATCCTCCAGAAGGTGCGCACCAACCGCCCCACGGCCCTGTCACCGCTTCAGGCGCTGGAAATGGCCACCCTCGGCGGTGCGCGGGCTCTGGGGCAGGAGGATGAGCTCGGCTCCCTCGAACCAGGCAAGAAGGCCGACCTTGCCGTCATCAACCCGGACAGGCTGAACATGGCTCCCCGCATCGGGCGCGACCCGGTGGCGCAGGTGGTCTATCAGGCCACGCACGAGAACGTGGAGGCGACCATGGTCGACGGCGTTTTCCTGTACCGGGACGGGAAGTATGCGACCCTCGACCTCGGGGAATGCCTGCGCGACGCGGAAAGCGCCTGCGCCCGGATACTCCGAAGCCCGGACGTCGCGCCGCTGTTCGCGCACTAGCGGGGAGGCCCGTTTTGCCGTCCGTTCGGACGGGTGCCCCATACCCCGGCAGAGGCTCCGCCTCTGCACTCCGCAAGGGGCGCCCCCTGGCCCGGCATGAAGGTTTTGACGTTGGGATATCGCCGGCTCCTTTTCCGAAAGATCCGACAGGAAACCGCCCAAAGAAATCCAGCCGATCCAGCCGAAAGCCCCGCCTCTCGCGGGGTTTTCGCGTTTTCCGGGGAAGGCCGTGGACAAGGAAGCTGTTTTTTCATCAAAAAACAGAGACGGATGGGAAATCTAAAAATATTTTGGGGAAAAAGGAACGCAAGCCTTGTGCCGAGTAATATATTAGTATACTAGTATCTCAACAGTAAGGAACACCAGCATGATCACACTGAATACGAATC
>OLNX01003490.1_pt1 | contig 10569 bp, 11 predicted proteins | sample 1672611 | NCBI WGS metagenome assembly OLNX01 (sample SAMEA3136705, study PRJEB25190) | human gut metagenome
CTGGCAGAAGAAGGAAAAGAAGAAAAATTAGATGAATCGGAAGAATTTTTAACACAGATTGAAAAAGCAAAACAGGATATTTTAGCACAGATGGTGCTTCGCAATATCATGAAAGAAGTAAATGTGACCGAAGAAGAAGCAAAAGCATACTACGAAGCAAATAAGCACAATTATCAGAAAGGTGCAACCGTAAGTGCAAAACACATTCTGACTGATTCTGAAGAGAAATGTAAAGAAATTTTGGCATTTATTCAGAATGGAGAAAAAACATTCGAGGAAGCAGCAAAAGAATTTTCAAGCTGTCCATCTTCTCAGAGAGGCGGAGACCTTGGTCAGTTTGGAAAAGGTCAGATGGTAAAAGAATTTGAAGATGCAGCATTTGCGGCAAATATCGGAGAAGTAGTAGGACCGGTAAAAACTCAGTTTGGTTATCATTTAATTAAAGTAGAAAAGAAAAACGAGGCATGTGAAGCACCATTTGAAGAAGTGAAAGTAAAGGTTATGAATGAAGTTGCTCAGAAAAAACGTGAACAGGTTTATTCTGAAAAAATGACCAAGTTAAAAGAAAAATTTGTAGAAAAATAAATCATAATCGATATTTAAAGGTTTTATTTCAGTCGATAAGACTCCCACTTCTATAAGTGTCGAGTAAATAACAAATTAAGTAGAGTGAAGGACAGCCAGGAGGAAAAACGATGAATGAGTATGAACGTGCCCTGGAATTAAAAGAAGAAACGATTGCAAACCGTCGCTTTTTCCATGAAAACGCGGAAAATGGTCTGCATCTGCCAGAGACAAAAGCATTTGTGATGAAAAAATTAAAAGAGTATGGAATTGAGCCTGTAGAATGTGGAGAGGGCGTAACTGCTACAATTGGAAACGGAGGAAAAGTTATTCTGCTTCGTGCAGATATGGATGCGCTTCCGATGAAAGAAGAAAGTGGAGAGCCATTTTCAAGTAAAACAGGGGCAGCCCATGCCTGTGGGCATGATTTTCATGCAGCAATGCTTTTAAGTGCAGCAAAAATCTTAAAAGAAGAGGAAGCAGAGTTAAAGGGGACAGTCAAGCTGATGTTTCAGCCTGCGGAAGAAACGTTTCAGGGAAGTAAAAATATGCTGGAACATGGAATTTTAGAAGAACCGAAGGTAGATGCAGCACTTGCTTATCATGTATCGCCAGGCAGATTTCCGGTCGGACTCTATATGTATAATGATAAGAATACAATGATGTATTCCGTAGATGGATTTAAAATTACAATTCAGGGAAAGGGTTCTCATGGAGCATATCCTCAGGTTGGAGTAGACCCGATTAATATTGGAGTGCATATCCATCTGGCTTTGCAGGAATTGATTGCGAGAGAATGTAATCCAAGTCATTCCTGTGTATTGACGATTGGACAATTTGAGGCAGGAACAGCAGCGAATATTATTCCCGATACTGCTGTGTTGCAGGGAACAATCCGGACAAATGAAAAAGAGGCAAGAGAACTTTTAGTAAAAAGAATGAAAGAAGTGGTGGAAAAGACCGCAGAAGTTTACAGAGGAAGTGCGACAATTGAGATGATTTCAGAAGTACCGCCTTTGATTTGTGATTCTGAACTTACAAAAGAAGTAGTGGGATATATGAAAGAATTAGAGATTCCGAATCTGATTCCACATCCGGATGTCTCTTCAAGTGCATCGGAAGATTTTGCAGTCATTGCGGAAAAGGTTCCAAGTTCATTTTTATATTTGTCAGCTGGTTATCTTGATGAGAGAGGCGACTATCCTGCTCATCATCCAAAGGTGCAGTTTAATGAAGAGGTCTGCCCGATTGGTGCAGGCTGTCTGGCACACTGTGCAAGACGCTGGCTGGAAGAACATTAAAATAAATGAAGAAGATTTTAAGAAAATATCTGGTTTGAGGAAAAAAGGGGGATTTGCAGAGTTGGCAGATTCTCCTAAATTTTACTTGTGGCAGGGTGAAAAAAAGTTTATAATAAAGACAAACTCTTACAGGAAAAACCTGGAAAGAAAGGAACGGTGTGTGCGTATGATAGAAGATATTTTAAAGTACAACAAGAAGTTTGTGGAAAAAAAAGCGTATGAGCCTTATTTGACAAGTAAATACCCAGATAAGAAACTGGCGATTTTAACCTGTATGGATACCAGATTAACCGAATTATTGCCAGCGGCACTTGGCATTAAAAATGGAGATGCTAAGATTATCAAAAATGCCGGCGGGGTAATTACGCATCCTTACGGAAGTGTGATGAGAAGTCTGTTAGTTGGAATTTTGGAACTCGGTGTGGAAGAAATTATGGTAATCGGTCATACAGATTGTGGTGTACAGGGAATGGATGGACATCACATGTTAGAGGAACTCGTAGAAAGAGGAGTTTCACAGGAACACATTAATGTAATTAAGAGTACCGGAACAGATTTGGAAAAATGGTTAGGTGGATTTGAAAGCGTAGAACAGTCCGTAAAAGATACCGTATATGCGTTAAAACATCATCCTTTGATGCCGGCAGGAATTAAAATTACCGGATTTATTATGGATTCTGTAACCGGAGGTCTTGAGGCGGTAGAAGAGAAGAAATAAGAATGAAAGGTAAGAAAAAAATCCTCGAGCAGATAGTGTCTGCTTGAGGATTTTTGGGTTTTAAACTTCAACAATATGTCCGGTTTCTTTATTATAATGGCAGTATTTTCCGTTTTTAGAAATAAAAGGCTGATAAGTGTTAGAACGAATGTCCTTTATATAAACGATTCCGGTTGAAATCATTTGTACCAGTGAAAAGCGTTCATTTAAAGAGGAAATCCATTCATAGACTTTCTTTTTGGAAGATTCTGCCATAACCAGATTGTATTTACCGTCTTTACATGGTTCGAGTGAAAAATAAATTTTTTCCGCTTTAGCCGGGTCTGCAAATACCTGGCTTTCAATATAGGAAGAAAAATGTTTTTTTACAAAAGCGTGAAAGCTTTTTTTTGTATAGATTTCTCCACTGACTTCATCTTTGATTTTATCGCCGCGTTCAATACGAACACGAATTAATTTGAGCACCTCAATGCTCCAGTTAATAAAAGAAATACTGCTGTATTCCATGCTTTCTAAGAGCTGACTGATAAGTTTCTCAGATAAGACATCGGAATGAATTGCTTCTTCATAAAGTTCATGATTCATTGTAAAATCCCCCTTTGGATTATCCATTGTAATATGGTTTTATTATAAGTCCAGAAGGGCATAAATGCAAGAAAAACAGCGAAATTTAGGCGGAATTGCTTGCCAGCTTTTGTGTGGTAGAGTATAATAAAACGGCTGTGATTCAGGTAGTCTCGGAAGAATAAGAAAAACTTCAAGATTACAGATTTTAGGAAAGGAGAAAGGAAAAGAGATGACAGGAAAAACACATTTGGCGGTGGGAACTGCTGCGGCATTATGCGTGACACAACCGCCCCATTTAAGAGACTGGGTTTTATGCATCGGAGCGGCAGTTGTTGGTTCTGTAATCAGTGATGTGGATGTCAGTACGTCAGACTCAAGGGAAGCGCTTAATAAAATTACTGCAGTTTCCTGTCTGGCATTTGTAGTTGTGGTAATACTGGAATGTATTTTTCACTTGGGAATTCTTAAGAATTTTAACAGAGAAAGCAGTTTGTTTCGATTTATCATAGGCTTTGCGGTGATGCTTATCGTGTGTACATTTGGAAAGAATCAGCCACACCGATCTTTTATGCATTCTATTTTAGGTCTGTTGATTTTTAGCGGAATTGTGGCATTTATGTATCCGGAAGTGGAACTCTATTTTGCAATTGCAATGCTTTCCCATATTCTGATTGATTTACTTAATAAACGAAAAGTGCGTCTGCTTTATCCGTGGGGAAATGGCTGGTGTCTGAGACTATGTACGGCAGATGGAATAGTCAATACGTTGTTATTCTGGTTGGGTTCGGCAGTGGCGATGATTGCTTCCTTTTGGCTGGTAGTTTCAAAATATGCGCCGGAATTATTAAAGATGTTACAATAACAGAAATTAAGCTTGAATTATCTGTTTTATATTGACGCAGAGACGGATTTCCCTGTATTATTAAGAAGTGGGAAAAGAAAATTAAACCAAAAGAAAGGAGAGCGTGCTTAAAAAAGCAAACAATTATGTTAGAAAAAAAATTTAAACTCAAAGAACACAATACCACAGTGAAAACAGAAGTAATTGCAGGTATTACAACCTTTATGACAATGGCGTATATCCTTGCAGTTAACCCAAGTGTATTGAGTGCTGCTGGAATGGATGCAACAGCAGTCCTTCTTGCAACATGTCTTGCTTCTTTTATTGGAACAATCTGTATGGCATTGTATGCAAATCTTCCATTTGCGCTGTCTGCCGGAATGGGATTAAATGCTTATATGGCATATACCGTAGTCGGTGTAATGGGTTACGAATGGCAGGTTGCACTGCTTGCAGTATTTGTAGAGGGACTTATTTTTATTGTACTTTCCCTTACCAATGTACGAGAAGCGATTTTTGATGCAATCCCATTAAATTTAAAGAAAGGTGTTTCTGTTGGTATCGGTATTTTTATTGCATTTATCGGACTTCAGAACGCAAAGCTGGTTGTATTAAACCAGTCTACACTTGTAACAATTACAAATTTTAAAGAAAACTTCCACTCTGCCGGAATCTGCTCAATTCTTGCAGTAGTTGGTCTGTTTATTACAGTTGTGCTTTATATCAAAAATGTAAAAGGTGCAATCTTAGTTGGAATTTTATCTACCTGGATTCTTGGAATGATTTGTCAGGTCGTTGGAATCTATGTTCCGAATGCAGAACTTAGATATTATACCTTATTCCCAAGTTTTGCAATGACAGATTTTTCAAAACTGGGTGAAACTTTTGGACAGTGCTTTAACGTAAATTTTGATAAGGTAGGAATTGTAAACTTTATTATCGTAATATTTTCTTTCCTGTTTGTTGACTTATTTGATACATTGGGAACTTTAATCGGTGTCAGCACAAAAGCTGGTATGTTGGATAAAAATGGGAAACTGCCTGGAATCAAACCGGCACTGATGTCTGATGCAATTGCAACAGCGGCAGGTGCAGTTCTTGGAACTTCTACTACGACTACGTTCGTAGAATCTTCGGCAGGTGTTGCAGCAGGTGGAAGAACGGGTTTGACAGCAGTGGTAACAGGATTTTTATTCCTGATTTCCATGCTGTTTGCACCAATTTTTACAGCAATTCCATCTTTTGCAACTGCTCCGGCACTGATTATGGTAGGATTCTTAATGTTTGGTGCAATTACCGATATCAAATTTACAGATGATAATATGACAGAGGCAGTTCCTGCTTATCTGTGTATTATTGCGATGCCACTATTCTACAGTATTTCAGAGGGAATTTCTATTGGCATTATTTCTTACGTGGTATTAAATGCAGTTTGCGGAAAAGCAAAGAAAGTAAAACCGCTGATGTATGTACTTGCAGTCTTGTTTGTACTGAAATATGTATTGTTATAAAAAGTAAGAATAGAATTTTTAATAAGTAATTAGTTAAAAAAAGATAAGAAAGAATAGAAAACGTCTTTTTTCTGGAGAAAAACAGAAAAACGGCGTTTTTTTTATAAAAAAGTTCTTGACTACTAATAGTTGTTAGTATACACTAACAATGAAAGAAGTTTGAACAGGCAGGAGGGATAGGAATGTCTGGTAAGGCACAGATAGAAGAACCAGAAAATTTTATTTTGTATCAGTATACCCAAATGCAGAAAGATAGAATTGTGAGTAAATTTAAGGCAAAGGGCGGACGAATGACCAGACAAAGAGAGCTGGTGCTGGATATTATCCTTGAAGGAGACTGTTCATGTTGCAAAGAAATTTATTACCGTGCCATGCAGAAAGACCCTGAGATAGGAGTGGCTACCGTATATCGTATGGTAAATAAACTTGAAGAAATGGGTGTCATAAGCAGAAAAAATATGTATAAAATTGAAAACCAGACAAAGAGACATCCCCAACAAGGAAGCTGTATGGTTGAACTGGAAGATAACAGTGTCTGCAAGCTGACTTCAAAAAAGTGGAAAAAGGTGATGGAGGCTGGTTTAGAAGCTTGTGGCTATGCAAAAAAAGGTCAGCGTGTAAAAAAAATCATCATATGATGTAAGTGTCAAAAGTATAAAGTTTACATAGAACGCCTGTGATTTTAAAGAAAAATGATAAAAATTCTCAATAACAAGGAAAATGCTGGAAAAGTAAAAAAAGGTGTTGTATAATGTCATTTAAACAAAAAAATACGAAATAGCAGGAGGAATACAGGATGTTAAATTGTTTGAAAAATATTGACTGGAAAAAAACCGGAATTTTTGCAGCAGGTGTAGCATTTGGAACAGCAGGAATCAAAGCATTATCAAGCGATGACGCAAAGAACGTATATACACAGGGCACTGCTCTTGTTTTAAGAGCAAAAGACTGCGTTATGAAAGTCGTAACAATGGTTCAGGAAAATGCAGAAGATATCTATGAAGCAGCCAAAAATGTAAATGAAGAAAGAGCAGCCAAAAAAGAAGCAGCTGAATTTGAAGATGCAGAAGAAACAGAAGAAACAGAAGAAGCAGAAACAGAAGAAGCTGTTGAAGAATTCAAAGAAGTAGAGTCAGAAACAGAAGAATAATTCATTCATTTTAAGTTGGTAAACACCTGCAGATCTCTGCAGGTGTTTTGATATCTTTTCTATACAGATAAAGAGAGGACATGCAAATGAAATTTCAAATAAAACATGAGACAAAGGGCAGAATGCGTGTGCATCTTATGCAGAAACGAATGAGTTATGAGCAGGCTGATACTTTGTTATATTATTTACACCAGAATAAACAGGTTAGTTTTGTAAAAGTATATGAAAGAACAGCAGACGCTGCGATTTCTTATGTCGGAGACAGAGAGGAAGTCATTAAAGCATTACGTGCATTTTCTTATGAAAAAGCCGATGTACCGCAGGAAGTCATTGCGAATTCCGGAAGAAAATTAAATGCAGACTATCAGGAAAAACTGATTACGAAAGTTGCATGCAGATATATCGGAAAAGCAGTAATTCCATTTCCGGTGCGTGCCATTTATACCACATTTAAGTCTTTAAAATACATCTATGCAGGTGTTCGCAGCCTTTGCACCGGAAAACTTGAAGTCGCGGTATTAGATGCAACTGCAATCGGAGTTTCTGTTCTTCGTGATGATATTGCAACTGCAAGTTCTGTTATGTTCCTGCTTGGAATTGGTGAGCTATTAGAAGAGTGGACACACAAGAAATCCGTAGATGATTTGGCTCGTTCCTTATCCTTAAATGTGAAGAAGGTCTGGATGAAGAAAGATGACCAGGAAATTTTGGTTTCTGCTTCTGATATTAAAGTCGGAGATGAAGTTGTAGTTCGTATGGGTAAAGTCATTCCGTTTGATGGTGTGGTAACCGGAGGAGAAGCAATGGTAAATCAGGCATCTCTGACAGGAGAATCCGTACCGGTACGAAGAGTAGAACACAACTCTGTCTATGCAGGAACTGTAATCGGGTACAAAAAAATCATCCCACTTTTTAAAGAAAACGTGAAAGAAATCAGAATCGTACTGAACGATTATAGAGTCCTGCCACAGATTTCCTTTGTTGGAGTATATCCGAGGAAGAAATAAAGTACAGAGTCAACCCCAAAAGAGAAAGCAGATGACCTAAATTCTATAAAGACAAAAATAAACCATCCAGGAGCGTTGCAAATGGATGGTTTATTTTCTGGTTTTACCATTTCTGTGCACGTTTCTCAATGAAATCCAGAATGGCATACAGCCCCATTGCGATCACGCACAGGATCACGATGGACATCAGCACCCATGTCAGCTTAAAGGTCTGGGAACCGTAGATGATCAGATATCCAAGCCCCTGCCTTGCACCAATGAATTCACCGATGATCACGCCGACCAGGCACAATCCAATATTGACTTTCATCACACTCAGGATGAGAGGCACGGAAGACGGAAGGACGATCTTTGTCAGTTCGTCTTTTTTTGTGCCGCCGAGGGTGCGGATGAGCTTGAGTTTCTCTGGGTCGGCTTCGCGGAAACCTGTGTAGAGATTGATGATTGAGCCAAAGATCGCCACAGATATTCCGGCAACGATGATCGTCCGGATATTTGCACCGAGCCACACGATCAGGAGCGGGGCAAGGGCGGATTTTGGCAGACTGTTCAGGACGACGAGGTAAGGCTCCAGGATCCGTGAAAGCTTTGGACAGCACCATAGAAGAACCGCCGTGCCGATCCCGAGAAAAACGGTAAAGACAAAGCTGACCAGAGTTTCCATCAGCGTGATCCCGATATGTGTAAACAGAGACTGATCCTGTACCATCTTAAAAAATGTTCGCCAGATCTCAGACGGACTGCTGAAGATAAAAGAATCGATCCATCCCTGTCTGGCAGATACTTCCCACAAAAGGAGAAAGCCCAGGAACAGAAAGATCCTGGACACATGGATCAGATATTTTTCACGCCGGACACAGGCCAGATATTTTTTCTGTGCAGGAGAAAGGTCAGGCATACTGGTTCAGCTCCTTCCAGATAAGATTGAAATAAGACTTAAATTCCGGTGCACCGCGTGCGGCAAGAGGGGTCCTTTCATCCAGTGACAGTCGGATCGGGACAATACGCGCGACATAGGCAGGACGGGCAGAAAGGATGATCACACGGTCTGCCATGCTGATCGCTTCGGAAATATCGTGCGTAACAAGGATCGCGGTTTTCTGTTCTTTTTTGAGGATGCGACCGATGTCGTCACTGACATTTAACCGTGTCTGGTAATCCAGCGCGGAAAAAGGCTCGTCAAGCAGCAAAAGTTCCGGTTTCAGGGAAAGTGTGCGGATAAGAGCCGCACGCTGGCGCATGCCGCCGGATAACTGCGAAGGACGGGCGGTGCGGAACTTGTCAAGCCCGTAGGTGTCAAGCATTTTTTCGATGTATGCAAGTTTTTCAGGCGTTTTTTCCTTACGGATCTCAAGACCGAGGAGGATATTCCGGTAGATGCTTCTCCATTCCAGAAGATGGTCTTTCTGGAGCATATATCCAATGCGTGGATCGCCGGGAGACGGAGGGATGCCGTTCATAAGAATCGTGCCTTCTTCTGCCGGGAGCATGCCGCAGATCAGATTCAGGAGCGTGGACTTTCCGCAGCCGGATGGACCGACAACGGCAAGAAATTCACCGGGCATCAGGTCAAACGATATATTTGAAAGGGCTTTTGTCTCTCCGGATACGGTATGGTAAGAAAGAGAAACATTTCTGATCTCCAGAAGGGGTTTCATACAAAATACCTCGAAAGAGAATCTATATTTTAAGATATGCGGGAGAGTGCATCTGTGTTATGATAGGAAAAAGGATCACGGAAACAGTCTGACACAGAAAGATCCATATAGAAATTTCAGCAATAATCTTACAAGAGGAATATCACCATGAATAAACGAAATTATCAGAAAGAGCTTGACCGGCTCATTGAAAACATAACAAAAGAGGGAAAAGTTCCACGGCTTTTTCTTCACAGCTGCTGTGCACCGTGCAGCAGTTATGTGCTGGAATACCTGAGTGAATATTTTGAAATTACTGTTTTCTATTATAATCCGAATATATACCCAGACGAAGAATATGATAAGCGGGTGCTCGAGCAGCAGACACTAATCAGGAAAATGCATTTTCGGTATCCGGTATCTTTTATCGCTGGTCAATATGATAAAGAGAAGTTTTATGATATGGCGAAAGGATTGGAATACGTGAAAGAAGGCGGAGAAAGATGCCGCCGCTGTTATGAGCTGAGGCTTCGTAAGACGGCGGAGATTGCGGCAAAAGAAAAATTCGATTATTTTACGACTACTCTCAGTATCAGCCCTATGAAGAATGCGGATTGGCTGAATGAAATTGGACGCAGCCTGGAGAAAGAATATCCGGTAAAATACCTTTTATCGGATTTCAAAAAAAGGAACGGTTATAAGCGCTCTGTGGAATTGTCCCGGGAGTATGGGCTGTACCGTCAGAATTATTGCGGATGTGTATTTTCATTTAAAGAAAGAAACGATTTACCAGAAGATTAAAAAAGAAAGAAGGATTTTTTATGGCACAGTTATGGGGTGGACGATTCACCAAGGAAACAGATCAGTTAGTATATAATTTTAATGCTTCTATTTCTTTTGATAAGAAGCTTTATGCGCAGGATATAAGAGGAAGTATCGCACATGTGATGATGCTGGCAAAGCAGGGAATTCTTACGGATGCGGAGAAGGATCAGATTATTGAAGGACTGGAAGGGATACTTTCCGATATAGAACGTGGAAAACTGGTGATATCTGAGCAGTGTGAAGATATACATAGTTTTGTAGAGGCAACCTTGATTGAAAGAATCGGAAATGCGGGAAAAAAGCTCCATACCGGGAGAAGCAGGAATGATCAAGTTGCCTTAGATATGAAAATGTATGCCAGAGATGAAGTGCTGCTGGTGGATAATCTGATAGAGGATATGCTGCATGTTCTTCTTTCTATTATGGAAGAAAATACGGAAACTTTTAT
>OLNX01003491.1_pt1 | contig 10567 bp, 9 predicted proteins | sample 1672611 | NCBI WGS metagenome assembly OLNX01 (sample SAMEA3136705, study PRJEB25190) | human gut metagenome
CCGATCATCGCTACGATCTGCCACCATGCCATAGGCGCAAAATGCCCGATGAGAAATACAGCCGCTGTAAGACAGGAAAAAGCAGAAAAGCACATGATCACCAATTTTCCATTGACCCCTCTTTTTCCTAACAGGCGCACATAGGTATACGCAGCACCTGCTCCTGCGCCGCCTATCATACCGACAAAAGCAGCGGAATTTGCCATATTTCCTGTAGGCTTGATGATAAACAAAGCACCGATAAAAGCCACTACTACCGCTACGCCCTGAAACAGGGTCAGCTTTTCTTTTAAAAGAAAATAGGAAAAGATAATGGCAAAGAACGGTGACAGCTTATTTAGCATATTGGCATCGGAAAGTACCAGATGGTCAATGGCATAAAAATTGCAGACAATACCGATGGTGCCGCAGAACGAGCGAAGGAACAGATATTTAATATCCTCTTTATGCACTTCGATCTTCTCCGGTTTACGGATCAGTCCCACCCCAACAATGACCAGAGCTAAAAGATTACGGAACAATATCTTCTGCATAGATGGAAGATCTCCGGTCAGACGTACACACAGCGACATAAAAGCAAAACAAAATGCCGCTGTCACAATACATAAAATACCTTTTGTCTTGGAATTCATATTTTTTCTTTTATCCCCCTTTTATTCCCCATGATAAAATGTTTTCCACTTTCCACTGAAAAACCGTGTAACAAAAAAGCTGATGCGAACGATCCAGTCTATGATCATGGCGATCCACACACCGATCGCTCCCAGACCCATAGCCACACCTGTTACATAGCTTAAACCAATACGGAAAATAAACATAGATGCAATGGATACACACATCGGAAATTTTACATCATTAGCCGCACGCATTACATTTGGAAGGCAGAAACCTGCCGGCCATAAAAAGATAGCACAGCCATTATGGATCAGGGCCAGAACAGCTCCTAAATGTCTTGTTTCCCCTGAAACTCCATACAACCGCAAAGTAACAGGCATGGTAAGGATCACCACCAGACAGCAGATTCCGTTAATGACATAAGTCAGCTTCATCATTTTCTTCGCATAATATTCTGCCTGTTCAAAATCCCCGGCACCGACACAGCGTCCAATTACTGTAATGATCGCCAGAGACATAGCCGTTCCCGGAAGAACGCCCATACTGTCCAGGTTATTTGCAATGGCATTTGCAGCGATCTGTGTAGTTCCAAACATGGCGATAATGCTGACTGTAAGCACACGGCCCAGCTGGAAGATACTGTTTTCAATTCCATTTGGGATACCGATATGTAAGATCTGCTTTACCATGCGCATATTCACGCCTTTGGTGGTTCCAATACGGATATCCAGCTTAGGATCCCGCAGTCTCCACATCAGGATAAAACATGCTGTCATACGGGAGATCAGGGATGCACCTGCCGCACCTGCCACGCTCCAGTGAAAGCCAAAGATAAACAGAGCATCTCCGATCACATTGATCACATTCATGATAATGGATGCCTGCATGGATATCTTAGAGTTTCCCATAGACCGAAACAGCGCCGCACAGGAGTTATACACAGCCAGGAAGGGATAGGAAATGGCAGAGATGGTCAGATAGATCACTGCATTTTTCATTACCTCTTCTGTAACGCCCTTATAAATAAGGTTTAAGATCTGCCAGCGAAACAGGATGCTTAAAGTCATGATCACCAGAGCAACCACACCTGTTACAAGGATCAGCTGGTCTGCTGACTGGCAGGCCCTATCTTTTCGCTTCTGTCCCAGATACTGGGAAGCAACTACCGCACCGCCGGTTGCCACAGCAGCAAAAATATTGATAATAAGCACATTGATAATGTCTACTAAAGAAACACCGGAGGTAGCAGCTTCTCCTGCACTGGATACCATCATAGTGTCTACCATACCAACGGAAACCGCCAGTATCTGTTCAATGATCAACGGAAAGATCAGCTTTTTCAGATCATTTCCGGAAAAAAGAGTCCCCACAGTTTTTGCTTTCCCCACTGTTTTCTCTTTTTGCATCATCATTTTCCCAGCACTTCTTTCATTTCATTTTCCTGGTTATCAAACAGGAGTTCTTTGTTGTAACGATAGTAGCGTTCACAGTTGTATTCCTTTAAAAATTCCACACTGGCTTCCCCTGTATTTAAACCGGTTACAAAGATCACCAGTTCCTGGCCATTTGCAAAGGCTGCCTCCATAAAATCAAAGGCATGTTCCAGCCGTTCCCCGCAGACCGTCTTTTTATCCTCATAGGCATCGCTTTTCTCCATAAACTGCTGCCGCAGCCAGTTCCAGCTGTCCTCCTTTTCCTGTAAGGACCGGGCCTTCATCTGCTGTACATACTGTTCTAAGAGTTCTTTTACTTTCCGGTAAATGTGATCCTGCCTGCGGTCTGAAAGCCCACTTTCTTTCTTGTGGATGCGGATGCTTTCTAACTCAGCGCCAATGCTTTCCAGGATCATAGCAGGCGCCAGGGCATGAACATCAGCACCATCCAGTTCCTTCTTAAACTGCTTTAACTGGGCCATTAAAAGAGTCATAGTCTCATTCATCCGCTTTAACTCCTTAAAGCCGTCTGTCAGCTTTGCAAGAAGAAGACCTGTTACTGCCATACGTTCATCAAAAGGTGCCTTCTGCAGCTTGTCGCAGACTTCTTCCCGGATAGTGCCTGAAAGGATCTCTTCCACCTGGTACTGATCCTGATATTTATAATAAAGTTCCAGATAATTTGCAAAATCCTTTGCAATCTTGGGATGCTGTAAATACTGCCCTACTACATCCCGGTCTGTCTTCTTTCCCAGTGTCTCATATACCTGGATCAGCTGGGATAGATCTTCCCAGCCTCTTGGAGTGGCAAAACGCTTGCCGTCTACCGTAGTCTCTACAGTACAGAAATACTGGGGACGGATGTTCAGATAGGACATAATAGCCGGGTGGATATTCTGTGCATAGGCGTATTCTTTCCACACATTTAAGTCCGGCTCAATAATGATCTTTTTAATACGGTCCAATGTGACCACATCAAATTCCCGGACGGATTTGTTGTATTCCGGCGGGTTTCCCGCTGCTACAATGATCCAGCCTTCAGGAACCTTATGGCTTCCAAAGGTCTTACACTGTAAAAACTGGAGCATGGTAGGCGCCAGTGTCTCCGACACACAGTTGATCTCATCAATAAAAAGAATTCCTTCTTTTAAGCCGGTCTCCCGGATGCGGTCATACACAGAAGCAATGATCTCGCTCATGGTATATTCTGTAACAGAATACTCTTTTCCACCATATATTTTATGCTCGATAAAGGGAAGACCTACTGCACTTTGCCGTGTATGATGGGTAATGGTATAAGCCACCAGTCCGATCTCACACTCCCTGGCGATCTGCTCCATGATCTGGGTCTTTCCTACTCCTGGAGGGCCGATGAGCAGTACCGGTCTCTGGCGGATCGCCGGGATCTTATATTCTCCAAATTCATCTTTTAAAAGATAGGCCGCAATGGTATCTTTTATTTCTTCTTTTGCTCGTTTGATATTCACTGGATCTGTTCCTTTCTTTATACTCACGAACCCCGTGCTGACGCACTCTACTGCCTGCGCTCATTAAACGTTTCTTCATCCAACACCACCCGCATGGCCCAGGCGGGAAAATCTTCTTCTGAAAACCTCTCCTTAATAAACACAAAGGCCACATCATAAGTGGGCGCTGCCACCGGATAAATGCCTTTTCCGTCTGTAAAATAAATAAGCCCCTTTAATCCATTTAACTGTCCTGTAACCTTCAGAGTATTGACATACTCAAAAGCCGGTCTGAAATCCGTTCCCCCGTATCCTTTGATCTGAAAATGCTCCATATAGGCTTTCAGATCATCAGCACAGGTAAGGATCACATCTGACTGCACCTTATCATCACACTGGATCACATGGATCTGTACCTTCCGGAAATAGGTTTCTGACTGGGAAAGTACATCATAGGTTTCCTCTAAAAACCGCTGTACCAGTTCCCCGGAACAGGACATACTGGTGTCAATGACAATGACAAACTGCTGGATCCTCTGCACTTCCCTGGTCTCCAAAGGCTCGATCAGGGGCATATTTCCATACAGCGAAAGACCGTAGGTGTAAAATGCCTGGTCAAAGGAGTCTGGATCTGTCTGCATCTCTTCCCTTAAAACAGCAAATTTCTTTAAAAACTGCCGGTAATCATACCGTTCTTCATTTTCCACCTGAATGGAGTCTAATAAGCTCTGTTCATTTTCTGACTCTTCCTCAGACCCCATAGTCTCCATCTGGGTCTGCATCCGCTCCCTGTTATCGTTCCACTGGTTCTGCCGGGTCATAGCTGCTGACGGATCCGGTTCCTGCTCCCAGAGATCATGGTCATCTACATGAAACTCTGCTTCCAACTGCTCCATACGCCGTTTGGGAAGTTCCATCTCCATTAATGCATGATATACCCGCTCTGCTGTAAGAACTACCTTCCGCTCTTCCTCATTGGAAGCGCCGGTATTCTTATTTCCCGTAAGGAAGCGGCGCAGACGAAGATACATTTCTCTGCGCAAAGGACTCTGGGGAACATGGATGCATTTTTCATACATACCGTCCAACACAGACTCCATGGCAATATCACAGGCCAGATCCCACATTTTTTTCTCTCTGCCCTTTCTTGTATACAGATGACAGAACAGACAATGAAACAAAGTGTGCAGATAATAACGGTTTACCACTGCCCTGCCCTTTTTGTAAAGACCTAAAAGAAATCCGGGACCATAATAGATCACCGCACCGTCGCAGGCCATTCCATTTCTGTTCCAGTCTGCTTCAAATCCAAGACTGCTTAAAGACACATCCAGGAAATGCATATTTACATACAGCTCATTTCTGGCCTGATATAAAATGCGGGTACATAACTCCACCTGGTCCAGTTCTTCTAATTGCCTCTGCCTGGTGGGATTTTCCATTACTGTGCGCCTCCATTCATCAGCCTGTGCTCTTCCCCAATTTCCTCATAGAGATGATAAAAGCTCCAGCCTGCATTCTGCTCTGTAACAATGGCTTTTAAATTGATCTTCGGCACCTTTGCCTTTCTCAGGTTTAAAAGAAGGGTGTCGATCCTGCGGCCTGTAAAGTCACGCATCACCAGCATCGGTTCTGTGATCTCAGGCAGTTTTTCTTCTGTTTCCAGCGTTTCTGATACTTCCCGCTTTTCAAATCCGGGCACACCTGCCAGATATCCCACACTTTCCAGTACCTGATCCGGGGCTACATTACGGATCTTCACCCCCATGCGCACCAGAACGCTTTTCATCATCATTTCCTGTTTCTTCATACGGGCATCTCCCGTACTGTAATACAATACCAGTTCCATGGCTGTCCTTTCTGCTGTCCGCTTTTTCTATTTAAAAAGCTGCTCACTTTCCAACATCAGTGTAAACGGGCCGTCATTTAACAGTTCTACTTTCATATCTGCGCCAAACTGTCCTTTTTCCACTACATCCACGTAATTTCTGCACCGCTCCATAAAATGTTCATATAAGTGCTCTGCCATATCCGGAGCGCCGGCTTTTACGAAACTTGGGCGGTTGCCCTTTTTGCAGTCCGCATATAAGGTAAACTGGCTGATGACCAACAGTTCTCCTCCTACGTCTGCCAGACTTAAATTGGTCTTTCCATTTTCATCTTCAAAAATACGCAGCTTACAGATCTTGTCTGCCATTTTGTCGGTGATCTCTTCTGTATCTGAATTTTCTACTCCTAAAAGGATCATAAATCCTTTTCCAATTTTTCCCAAAACTTCTCCATCTACTGTGACACTTGCTCTAGTCACTCTCTGCAGTACTGCTCTCACTGTATCTTCCTCCTATTTCATCACCTGCCTGATATATGTCAGTAAATTTTTCGCTACATCCGGCTGGTACAGCACTTCTTTTGCCCTTGTAGGATAATCGGTGATAATATTGTCTACGCCCATCAGGGCCATCTGTTCAATTTCAGAGCGGCTGTTTACCGTCCATACGTGGATCGCTTTACCATATTCATGAGCCGCCTGGATCTGCTTCTTTGTCACAAGGCTGGACCGGATGCTGATAAAATCCACAAATTCATTTTTATAATAAGAACCATAGGCTGCTGCCAGGATATAACCTGTTTTTAACTCCGGCTCTGCTTCCTTCACCCGTTTCAGATAATCCAGGGAAACAGAGGTGATCACACACTGATCTTCCATTCCCATTTCTTTTATCATTTCTGTTACTACCTCAGGAAGCGGGCTTTTGGTGCCTATGCTTTTTAATTCGATATTTAAGCGGATACGACCTTTGCAGGCTTCTAAGACTTCTTCTAAAGAAGGGATCTTCTCTCCTTCAAACCGGGAACTGAAATGGCTTCCCACATCTAACTGCTCTAACTCATCAAAGGTAAGGTTTTTAAGAGACACATCTACACCTGCCACACGGGACAGGTTCAGATCATGACAGACCACCGGCACGCCGTCTTTAGACAGCTGCACATCGATCTCGCTGTAATCTGCCATTTCACCGATTGCTTCTTCAATGGCTGCCATGGTATTTTCCGGTGCGTGTTTGGAGCTTCCCCTGTGGGCTGTGATCTCCACCTGGGACAAGATCGCCTGATCCGGCGAATTTCCATTATACACCATATCAAAAACCATGAAAGCGGCAATTCCTGAAAATACAGCTGTTAACGTCAAAAACCAGCGCTTTCTGGAATAGCCTTCCCTGTTTTTTGGAAAATCATATTCCTTTGCAGGAACTGGCACTGTGAAACCAAACTGATGATACAAAACTGTCATGGCTCCAAAATCCGTCACAACTGCCATCACAGAGCCTAAAAACAGGATCATCCATTCGATCCGGTAACTGACCGTTGCCATAACTGCGGTAGCTGTGTAAGCCTTTGCAAAAAGAGTTACCAGTATGGCGGCGATCACCATAACTGCCCCATAAAGAAGGACCAGCCCCAGGATCAGAAACAGGTTTAATACTACCAGCAGTAAGACCGCCCTGGGCCATTTTCCCTTTAAGATCTCCCGGCTTTCTCTGACTCCGTCCCTGAAATTTTTCTGTTCCAGCATACAGGCGAAAAACACCATCATAGCCGGGACAGAAAATACAGTCAGAAGAACGCATCCCACTACCAGAGCCATTCTGGTCCCTGCTGCGTGTAAGATCTCATATAAAACAAAGTTTACCGGCTTCATACGGGTCAGGATCCGTACCAGAAAATAACAGTTCATCAGGATATAATTTCCCAGAGCCGCTAACAGAAGTTTCCCGTTTTTTCTGCAAAGTTCATTCTTTGCCTTGGAAAGTCCTCCCAGGAAAATGGATACTGCACTGATCTTTCTTAAATAAATAGAAGAATGATACGCTGTTACCATTGCCCCTGTTTCAATAAGAAGAAAGATCATTCCAAGAAGAAGGATAAAGATCACAAAAGGAATAGTAAATGGATGCAGCAGAAAGGCCCTCAGATTGCCTATGGTAAGGTAACTGTACCCTGCCATATGCAGTGAGAACCTTAAAATACCATTTACCGTCTTAACATAGAATATACCTGCAACCAGCCGGTATAAGAAAGTAAATAATACCAGCTGGCGCAGGTTCTGTTTGATCACATTATCTGTTAATTTTAAAAATAATTTCATATTTATTCCCGATTTGGGTCTGTTTCCGGATGTTCTTTTGCATAGGCTGTAATTGCCTCATTTAAAGAAAACATCTTTTTATCCAGCATATCTACCACATCTGCACATTCTTTTAATTCCCGCAGCAGTCCTTCCGGCGCATTGCCCTCAAACTTATAGGCGATCTTATGCTCCAAGCTGGCCCAGAAATCCATTGCTACGGAACGGATCTGGATCTCCACCTTGGTCTGTACAGGTCCGTCAGCAAGATATACAGGAACTGTAACTACCATATGGTAACTTTTGTATCCGTTGGGCTTTGGATTTTGTATATAGTCTTTTACATGGAGTACGGTAATATCTCCCTGGGCTGCGATCATATCTGCGATCTGGTAAATATCAGATGTAAAGGAGCAGATGATACGGATCCCTGCAATATCGCTTAAATGATCCATCATATTTTCAATGGTCACTTCATAACCGTCTTTTTTCAGCTTCTTTACAATACTGTCTGCTGTTTTCAGCCTGGATTTAATATGTTCGATCGGGTTATGGTCATAGCGGTTGACAAATTCGTTGTTCAGTATCTCGATCTTTGTATTCAGCTTCTTTAAAGCCGAGTCATACAGAAACATCACGGACCGCCACTGATCTACCTGATCTTTTGTTTTGGGGATTACTGACATCCCGGCCCCTTTCTACAGCTTCAGTCCTTTTAACAGATCTCCCAGTCCTGTTGTTGCAGCTGCTGTTTCTTTATAATCAAATGTTTCGTGTTCTTCTTCCTCAGTTTCCTGTTCGATCAGTGCCTTCATGCTCAGGCTGATCTTTCCGTCTGCAATAGAAAGGATCTTAACTTTTACAGTCTGTCCTTCTTTTAAGACTGCACCTGGATGTTTAATGCGCTGGGTGCTGATCTGGGAAATGTGTAACAGTCCGTCAATACCGTCTGCCAGCTTTACAAATGCGCCGTAGTCCTTAATATTATCTACAGTTCCTTCTACTACATCACCGGCCTTAAACTGAGCCAGACGCTCTTTACGCTGTGCTGCCTTCTTTTCTTTTTCTACTTCACGGCCGGAAAGAACTAATCTCTTCTTTTCCGGATCAACCGTGATGATCACTGCATCCACATGTTTTCCCTGCCAGTCTTCCAGTTTTTCAACATATTCTGTAGACAGCTGGGAAGCCGGGATAAATGCTCTTACTTCATTTACAAAAGCAACTACGCCGCCTTTTACTGCTTCAGCGATCTTTACATTTAATACAGTGCGGTCTGCCATCATCTGTGCAAACTCAGCCCACTTTTCGCCTTCTGCATCATCCGTTTCCGGAAGTTCAAAATGTCTCTCGTCAAATGCTTTATAAGATGCTTCCAGTTCTGCAGCATAGTCTTCCATGGTCTCTACTGGTGCTTCTGCTTTTACTTCTGCTTCCTGCTGTTTGTTCATTTCTTCGTTCATTGTTTTTTCCTCCGCTGTTCTATTTTCTAGCGTAAACTCATGACCCCCGCGCTGACGCGCTCCACTGTCTGCTGACGCAGACGGTTCATTCGTTAATGGTTCGTGAAAAATCAGCGGACGCGTCACAGGCGCCTCCTCGATATGCTTGGCAACAAATGTCTGCTTCGCAGCCGCTTGTTTTTCCCTTCACTCATTATATACCTATTTTCATAAAGCCGCAAGCAGTGCCCTCAAACGAAACTCTTCTTCGCGGGTCAACGTCTCTTCCAACAGTCCCTTATTCTCATCGGAATGCTCGATCTCACGGGAATAACGGTGGGCTACATCTGCTGCCTCTTTTAAAGTCAGTGTACCATGTTTTTTCCAGTGGACCATCATCATATCCTGGATCATAATGGTGGATACGATGGCGGCTTTCATTTTTCCATAGGGATTTTCATTGTATACGCCACCGCAGAAGTAGGTGTATACAAAGTACACCATCAGCTGTTCTGTCCAGAGGTTCATTTTTTCTGCTTCCGGTCTTTGGAAAAAGGCTTTTCTCATCTCTTCGTAAGCTGCTTCCCCATCACCTAAAAGACAGACTTTTAATTCATCTCTGTACTCCGGCCACTGGTGATTTAGCGGTTCCATTTTTTCTAAAAGATCCATGATCGCTTTTATTACTTCATAACGGCTGTATCCTGTAATTCCCGCCAGTTTTTCTTTAAATTCCAAGTTTATGGCATTATGTAAACTGGTAACTTTTGTCTCAACAAGAAGTTGTATTGAGATTTTTTATCATCCGATTCCGCCCAGTACTGCTCCGGCTACCAAAGCAATAAAAGCAAGTGGTACTAAAACATACTTTCCAAGTGGCACAAACCATGGACCGATATTCTTATCTCTTCCCTGATTAACCGCATTAATCGCAAAGTCTTTTCCTGCAACCCAGAAGAACATAATCGCCGCAAGCATTGCTCCCAGTGGACAAATATAAATTGAAACTGCATCCATCCAGCCTGAAACAATTCCCTGGATAACTAATGCTACAATGCAACCTACAACGGCAATACTTCCAACTGCCACAGGTCTTTTGAACCCAAATCTTTCTTCCAATGTTGCCACAGGTGCCTCGTATAAATTAACAAGTGAACTCATTCCTGCGAACAATACGCATATGTAGAAAACAATTCCAACAATCTTGCCACCCGGCATACCGTTAAACACGTTAACAAGGTAGATAAACATTAATCCCGGTCCGCCTGATGAAAGCTCTGCTCCACCAACTGCCATTCCCGGAATAATTACAAATGATGCAAGAAGGGCTGCCAATGTGTCAAAAATAGCCACATTTCTTGCTGAACTTACCACATCTTCTGTTTCACTTAAATATGAACCGTAAATAACTGTTCCATTGCCTGCAATTGATAATGAGAAAAATGCCTGTCCAAAAGCATAAATCCAAAGTCTTGGATTCAGCAA